>ERZ1034365.1686-NODE-1686-length-10914-cov-5.734797_pt1 | contig 10914 bp, 10 predicted proteins | sample MGYA00520615_ERZ1034365 | MGnify/ENA primary metagenome ERZ1034365 (study PRJEB33736, sample SAMEA104284505) | Azolla filiculoides | biome: Urban; feature: Water surface; material: Ditch water | place: Netherlands | collected 2015-10-28 | depth 0-0.1 m ... | reverse complement strand
TCAAGCGGGCCGCAAAGACTCGCCAACAGGTGGTTGTCCACCGGCTCTAATGAAAACTCTAACGTACGTGTGCTCAAGCTTAATCCTTTAAAACAATCTCGCCGCGCAGCGTATGTGACAGCGACTCAACAATACGTACGTCCACAAACTGATTAATCAAGCGGGCATTGCCCACAAAATTAACAATGCGGTTGTTGTCAGTGCGGCCCGCCAGCTCATTAGCGTCTTTGCGAGACAGACTTTCTACCAGCACGCGCTGTACAGAACCCACCATCGACTGGCTAATGGCTTGAGCCTGTTCTTCAATCTTGGCCTGCAGGCGCATTAGGCGTTCTGTTTTTATCTCGGCGGGTGTGTCATCCGACAGTTCGGCGGCCGGGGTGCCCGGGCGACTGCTGTAAAGGAAGCTAAAAGAGTAATCAAAGCCCACGTCTTCGATCAGGGCCATGGTCTTTTCGAAATCTTCCGCTGTTTCGCCGGGGAATCCTACGATAAAGTCAGACGACAAAGATAAGTCCGGTCGGGCAGCGCGCAGCTTGCGAATCACCGATTTATATTCCAGGCCGGTATAGCCGCGCTTCATCGCCACCAGCACACGATCTGACCCTGCTTGCACGGGCAGGTGCAGGTGCGATACCAGCTTCGGTACGCGGGCATACATGTCAATCAGTTTTGGCGTCATCTCGCGTGGGTGCGAGGTGGTGTAACGGATGCGCTCAATTTCCGGCATCTCGGCAATGGTTTCAATCAGGTCAGCCAGATCAGCAATCGTGCCAGCCTCATCCATCACGCCACGGTAGGCGTTAACGTTCTGGCCGAGGAGCGTTACTTCTTTAACGCCTTGTGCAGCTAATTCAGCGATTTCCACCAGAATATCGGCAAATGGGCGTGAGACTTCTTCGCCGCGGGTATAAGGCACGATACAGAAGCTGCAGTATTTTGAGCAGCCTTCCATGATCGAAACAAACGCGCTTGCGCCTTCCGTCCGGGCGGGTGGCATCGCATCGAACTTCTCGATTTCCGGGAAGGAGATATCCACGGCTGCCTTGCCGCTGTCGCGGCGCTGGGCAATCAGGGTGGGTAAACGGTGCAGGGTTTGCGGGCCAAACACCACGTCCACAAAAGGTGCGCGTTTCACAATCTCGCCGCCTTCTTGAGATGCTACGCAACCGCCAACGCCAATCACCAGATTAGGGTTCTTTTCTTTCAGGTGGCGCACACGGCCCAGGTCATGAAACACCTTTTCCTGAGCCTTTTCGCGCACCGAGCAGGTGTTGAACAGAATTACATCGGCATCTTCGGGTCGGTCGGTCTTGACCATGCCTTCGCTATCGGAAAGGACGTCGACCATCTTGTCCGAGTCGTACTCGTTCATCTGGCAGCCAAAGGTTTTGATAAATACCTTTTTGGGGCGGCTAGGCGCCGTTGAATCGGCAGCGGTAGGCGAAATCAGGTCGGATGCGGGTTGTGTCATGCCAGAAGTGTCGTTAAAAGCAGTAAAAATCAAGCCAAATTATACACTTGGCCTTAGTCAGACGGGGTTCTGGCTTGACGAAGCACGGGGCGGCGATTAAACTTACGCCCCTTGTGCGGTGATGTAGCTCAGACGGTTAGAGCGATGGATTCATAACCCATAGGTCGGCGGTTCGATTCCGCCCATCACCACCACGAATTCACGGCCTCCAGCAATGGGGGCCGTTTTCGTTTCAAGCAGCAAGAGCAAGTTCTGAAAAGGGTTTCTTTACATTTTGAGCCGTCTCATCTAACGTCTGCAAGTCGCCAAATTTTAACGCCGTTTAAGCGTGGGGCATTGATTGTATGAATTTCGGCCTGCAAGAGTTGGTTCCTATCATCGGATACATACCGTTAGCGATTGCGCTGACCGTTTCTTTTGCACTTCTGACGTACTGGGTATTAATTTATTCTCCCTTGGCTGCGTGGTTCTCCAAGGAAGAAGTTGTGCCACCGTTTTTTTCGTATGCAGCGATTATTTTTGCGTTGTTTGCCGCCATGATTGCATCGGACATATGGGGTCGCTACAAAGATGCTTCTACTGCAGCCGTATTGGAGGCGAGTGCGGTTAGGAGTCTTCTGATAACGGCAGCTTATATAGATCCAGCCGATGCTAAGGCGATCAGAGAATCGGTTGCAGGCTATGTGAATGTTGTTCTGAATGAAGAATGGCCAGCAATGAAGGCCATGGATGCCGAGCACAAAGATGCTGCGTCAGGTGCTTTAATTCAACTGACGTCGGTTGTTCTAGGCGCTATGGAGAATAAGCCACAAGCCAGGCCCTATGAGACAAGACTGCAACAAGCAATTGATGCAATAAGATCTTCAAGACTTACACGGTTATCCTATGCATTTGACCCTGTGCAATATGGCAAGTGGCGTGCGCTGATGCTGTTTGGGTTTCTCACGATTTTTTCTGTGGGTCTTTGCCATGTGCGCAAACCGCGTGCGATGAAAATCACTCTTGGGGTCACGGTAGTTGGTGTTTTGATTACCGCTAGCGTTCTGGCTAACCACCGTTCCCCATACGTAGGCACGGACCCTGTAAAACCCGAGTTGCTTAAAGAGTCATTGCATTTGCTTGAACTTCCAAATTATCAAATATCTAAAGGCATCCAATGAGAAAACTACCGTTGATTCAACCAGTTGTTATGGCATTGCTCGTAGTGCTGGGCGGTTTGTTGCCCCTAACGGCCGAGGCACAGTGGGTTCTGGTGGCGCGTCATGTCGTTGGCCGGGTGCAGCAGGTAACACAGCAGCAGGATGCACAGGCGGGTCAGCCAGCATCTCAGCAGGTAACGCAGGTGGCGACGGTGGTTCTGGATGCACCTGCCGGCCGTGTGTACCAGGTGGCGACGAATGCGACTAACCGTAACAAAGAAGTGACGGTGCTGAGCAACGACCCGGCAACGATGACGATTAAGCTCAAAGAAGGCGATCAGGCAGCAACGCTGAATGTAACGGCACTCAACAAGAACCTGTCTCAACTAATGATTGTGGGTACGGCACCTGCCGGTGAAAATCCGCAAACCACGCGAATTGTTAACGCCGTCATGCGCTTATGTGGTGACCTAGGTAAAAACTGCCAGATCGGTGGCAACTGATTCATGAGTGATCCGATTCGTTTGACGCAGTACAGCCACGGCGCAGGTTGTGGCTGCAAGATTTCTCCCAAGGTGCTGGATATCATTGTTGCCGGCAGCGGGTTACAGAATCTTGACCCGAAGCTATGGGTTGGGAACGCTTCACGTGATGACGCTGCAGTGTATGAGATTGATGCAGATCGTGGTGTGGTGTCGACCACCGATTTCTTTATGCCGATTGTGGATGATCCGTTTGATTTCGGGCGGATTGCGGCAACCAATGCCATTAGCGACATCTATGCCATGGGCGGTACGCCATTGATGGCTATTGCCATTCTGGGGTGGCCCGTGAATGTGCTGCCGCCGGAAGTGGCGCGCGAAGTCGTGCGTGGTGGCCGTACTGTGTGCGAGGCAGCTGGGATTCCGCTAGCGGGGGGGCATTCGATTGATGCGCCTGAACCGATTTTTGGCTTGGCGGTTACCGGCTTGGTTGAAAAGCAGCATATGAAGCGCAACGATACGGCCCAAGCAGGCTGTCGTCTTTACCTGACGAAACCGCTGGGGGTCGGGATTCTAACGACAGCAGAAAAGCGCGGTTTGCTCGAACCGGCGCATGTGCACGTGGCGCGTGATTGCATGACCCATTTGAATAAAGTGGGCGCAGATTTTGGTCGGCTGCCACAGGTGTTGGCGATGACGGATGTTACGGGGTTTGGTTTGCTGGGCCACCTGGTGGAAATGGCCGATGGCAGTGGCTTAACCGCAGAATTAGATGCAGGTGCGGTGCCTGTCTTACCGGGTGTAACCCAATATCTTGCAGCCGGATGCGTTCCGGGCGGTACCTTGCGTAATTTTGAGAGTTACGGCGAGCGCATCTCCTTGCTTAGCGAAGATCAGAAGCATGTGCTGTGCGACCCTCAAACCAGCGGCGGTTTGCTAGTGGCGGTAACGCCAGAGGGGGAGGCCGCGTTTCTTGCTGTCGCCAAACGGGCAGGTTTAGAGCTGCAGCCCATAGGTCGGCTGGTGGTGCAGCAGGCGCAGGCAGTTATCGTACGCTGATGTTGCAGACAGTTAACGATTACCGGGAAATACTCCTCAGTGGTGCGCCGCTGATGGATACGCGAGCGCCCATTGAGTTTAGTCGTGGGAGCTTTCCCGGCGCTACAAACATACCGTTAATGACCGATGAAGAGCGGGCGCGAGTGGGCACCTGTTACAAAGAGTCTGGGCAGGAGGCGGCCATTGCTTTAGGGCATCAGCTGGTGGCTGGTGAGGTGCGTGCAAAGCGTATTGCTGCCTGGGCCAGTTTTGCTCAAGCCAACCCGGAGGGTTATCTCTTCTGTTTTCGGGGTGGGCTACGTTCGCAGATTGTTCAGCGCTGGCTGTTAGAAACTGCCGGGGTTCATTACCGCCGGGTCGAAGGCGGGTACAAAGCCATGCGGCAGTTTTTAATGGCAACCACGGAAGCAGCGGTAAAACAACGCCCGATGTGGGTTGTGGGCGGCATGACAGGTACAGGGAAAACCGAGCTGCTCTCAGGTTTGCCGCATGCGGTCGATTTAGAGGGTTGTGCGAACCATCGGGGCTCTGGGTTCGGAAAGCGCGTCAACGGGCAACCGGCACAGATTGATTTTGAGCATCGGATTGCCATTCGCTTCCTTCAGCTTGAAGCGGCGGGTTTGCCAGGATTTGTGGTGGAAGATGAAGGCCTCTTCGTGGGCAAATGTGGCTTGCCCGAGCCGTTATACCGACAAATGGCCTTGGCGCCATTGGTTTGGCTGGAAGATAGCTTTGAAAACAGGGTCAACCGCATTCTGCGGGACTATGTGGTGGAGCAGCTCGCTGATCACCAGGCGTTTTATGGAGAAAGTGAAGGGTTTAGCCGTTTTGAGGCGCATCTTCAGCAGAGTTTGGCGAATATTCATAAGCGCCTGGGCGGAGAGCGCTACAAACGGGCTACTGCGATGATGACTGATGCGTTAAAGGCTCAGCGGCTATCTGGCGCGGTTGATGGGCATCAGTTATGGATTGAATTGCTGCTGCGCGAATATTACGACCCCATGTACCAGCATCAGAAGGCCAGCAAGGGCAGCCGGATTGTGGCGACAGGCGATGCCGCTGCTTTGCAACAGTTTTTGCTTAAATGACGAATTGTCATAATTCGGTAACGTTGGCCCCCTAGACTTCAGTCTGTTGAAATTTTAAGTCCCATGCCTGTGCGCTACGGGATCAACTACTGGAGTCTAAGCGATGAAAGTTTCTGTGAATAAGCTGTTGGTGAGCCTGCTGGTCTCGGCGGGCCTGGTTGCTGGTGCAAACGCTGCACAGCTAACGGGTGCTGGCGCTACTTTCCCTGCGCCTATGTATGCAAAGTGGGCAGAAACCTACAAAGCAGAAACCGGCACGACCATTAATTACCAGGCGATTGGTTCGGGTGGTGGCGTTAAACAAATCCAGGCAAAGACCGTTGATTTCGGCGCAAGTGATGATCCAGTAGCAGCTGCTGAACTGGAGAAAAGTGGTCTGGCACAATTCCCGGCCATTATTGGTGGCGTGGTTCCTGTTGTTAACATCAAGGGCATCGCTCCGGGGCAGTTGAAGTTGAATAACGCCACGCTGTCAGATATTTTCCGCGCCAAGATCACCAAGTGGAATGATCCGGCTATTGCATCGGTGAACCCGGGTGTAACGCTGCCAGATACCGCTATTACGATTGTTTACCGTTCGGACTCGTCGGGTACCACGGCTGTCTTTACGGATTTTCTGGCGCAAGTATCGCCGCCTTTCAAGGGTGTGGTGGGTGCTGGTAAAACAGTAAATTGGCCAGCCGGTGTAGGTGGCAAGGGTAACGCCGGTGTGGCAGCAAACGTCACCAAGATTGATGGCGCTGTGGGCTATGTGGAATACGCCTACGCCAAGCAGAACAAGATGTCGCACGTGTCGCTGATCAATCGTGATGGCAAAGCAGTTCAGCCGAATGAGGCAAGCTTCGCAGCAGCCGCATCGAAAGCTAACTGGGCCGGCACACCTAACTTTGCAGTGAATCTGAACAATCAGGCGGGCGCCAACTCCTGGCCAATTACGTCTGCATCGTTCATCCTGGTTTACAAGAAAGCTGAAAAGCCGGAACAGAGTGCTGAAGTATTGAAGTACTTCAACTGGGCGCTGACTAAGGGCCAGAAGATGGCAGTTGCGCTGGATTACGTGCCGCTACCGGATAATGCCGTTAAAGCTATCGTCAAGAGCTGGGCCGAAATTAAAGGCCCGGATGGCAAGCCAGTCTATACGGCGAAGTAATCAACGATTGCTATAACAGGCACAGCCGGCTTTAAGCCGGTTGTGCTGTCTCAGGCAGGATAACAATGTCTCAAAACATGATCGAAACCGAAGCAGCCGTGCAGGCCGCGATGAAACGGCAAGCTGAAAAGTCTGCCGTATTTTTGCGGCAGGACCGTATTTTTGCCGGCATTACCTTCAGTTTTGCTGCCTTAGTATTGCTGGTGTTGTTCGGTATTCTGGTATCACTCATGGTGCAGGCTTGGCCTGCGATCAATGAGTTTGGGCTGGGGTTTTTCTACAGCACCACCTGGAGTCCATCGACGGGTGAGTTTGGTGCCGGTATTGCGATTTGGGGCACGATTGCCACGTCGCTCATTGCGCTACTGATCGGCGTTCCGATCAGTTTTGGTATTGCAATGTTTTTGACAGAGTCCTGTCCGGTTTGGATGCGACGTCCATTGGGTACGGCCATTGAGCTGCTGGCCGGCGTGCCTTCGATTATTTACGGCTTCTGGGGTTTGTTCATTTTTGCACCGATGGTGCAGGAATACGTCCAGCCATGGATGATTAGCTGGTTAGGTGCCCCTTTCTTTGCAGGCCCCCCATTAGGGCTGGGGGTTTTCACGGCAGGCCTGGTGTTGGCGCTGATGATTATTCCGTTTATTGCTTCGGTGATGCGGGATGTATTCGAGACAGTGCCTGGTGTGCTGAAGGAATCCGCCTACGGTATCGGCTGCACCCGCTGGGAAGTTATTCGCAATATTGTGCTGCCTTATACCCGTGTGGGTGTTATCGGCGGCATCATGCTCGGGCTTGGTCGTGCGTTGGGTGAGACCATGGCCGTAACCTTCGTGATTGGTAATGCCAACCGCTTTGCCCTGAATCTGTTTGCGCCGGGTAACTCAATCGCTTCAACGCTCGCCAACGAGTTTGCAGAAGCAGACGCTAGCATGCACATTCCTGCCTTGTTTGGCTTAGGACTCATTCTGTTCATCATTACCTTTGTTGTGTTGTCAGCGTCTGAATGGCTGATCAAACAAGGTGAGCGTAAAGCAGGAGGTCGATAATGGATGCCCGTTACCAACGTCGTAAATTCGTTAACGGTCTGAGCACAGCGTTATCGGGTATCGCAGTAGCGATTGGTGTTGCTGGCCTTGTCTGGATTTTAGCCACGCTCTTTATTAAAGGGCTGCCAGCAATGAACTGGGCGTTCTTTACCGAATCAACACCGGCTCCGGGTTCTGAGGGTGGCGGCATGGCCAACGCCATTGTTGGCAGCTTGTTGATCGTTGGCTTAACAACGGTGGTCTCAACGCCGATTGGTATTTTGGCAGGTATCTATCTGGCTGAATTTGGTGATCGTTCGAGAGTGGCTTCGATTACGCGCTTTGTTACAGACATCATGTTGTCGGCACCATCGATCGTGATTGGTTTGTTTGTGTATGCGTTGTTTGTTACAACGACCAAACACTTTTCCGGTTGGACTGGTTCGGTGGCTTTATCGTTGATCGCGGTACCTGTCGTGGTGCGAACTACCGAGAATATGCTCAAGCTCGTGCCAGGTAGCTTGCGTGAAGCAGCCTTTGCACTGGGTATGCCCCGCTGGCGTGTCAGCCTGGACGTGTGTTTGCGTGCGGTACAGGGCGGTGTAATCACCGGGATTCTGCTGGCTGTAGCCCGAATTGCCGGTGAAACGGCGCCGCTGTTGTTTACGGCACTCAACAATCAGTTCTTTACCTGGAACATGAATGAGCCGATGGCTAATCTGCCAGTCACCATCTTCAATTTTGCAATGAGCCCATATGAAAACTGGCAGAACCTTGCCTGGGGTGCTTCTGCACTCATCGCGATACTGGTGCTGTTGCTTAACGTTCTGGCCCGTGTGGTGTTCCAGAGCCGTTCCAAGTCTTAAGTATTTAACGAGGTCAACATGTCCGAATTTCTTTCCGATCAAGGTATCAACGCCGCACTGAAAGTTCGTAATCTGGATTTTTATTACGGCGATTTCAAAGGCCTCAAATCGGTGTCGATGGATATTGCCGAGAAAAAAGTCACGGCATTTATTGGCCCATCGGGTTGCGGTAAATCAACGCTGTTGCGCACTTTTAACCGGATGTACGATCTTTACCCGGGGCAGCGTGCCGAAGGTGAAATTATTTTCCATGGTGCAAATACCCTAGATAAAGGTTATGACCTGAATCTGCTGCGCGCCCGTGTGGGCATGGTGTTTCAGAAGCCAACGCCGTTTCCGATGTCGATTTACGAAAACATTGCGTTCGGTGTGCGCTTGTATGAAAACCTATCGCGTGCAGACATGGACAACCGTGTGCAGTGGGCGCTAGAGCAGGCGGCGCTATGGACTGAAGTAAAAGACAAACTCCACCAGAGCGGCTTGTCTTTGTCGGGCGGCCAGCAGCAGCGTTTGTGTATTGCCCGTGGCGTAGCAGTTAAGCCGGATGTGTTGCTTCTCGATGAGCCAACGTCAGCGCTGGACCCGATTTCAACCGCGAAGATTGAAGAGCTGGTGTTTGAGCTCAAGAGTTCTTATACGATTGCCATCGTGACCCACAATATGCAGCAAGCTGCGCGCGTTTCTGATTACACCGCGTATATGTATCTGGGCGAGTTGATGGAGTTTGGTGTGACCGATGAGCTTTTCATGAAGCCTAAGCGTAAAGAAACCGAAGACTACATTACTGGCCGTTTCGGCTAAGCAACGACCTGAGCGGCTTAAGCTGTTACGATTGGCTGAAGCGCTCTTTGGGGAACCAGGCTTCAAAGGTGCTTCCCTGGTTGACCTGACTCTGGATTTCCAGATGCCCTTGGTGGCGGCTCAGCGCATGTTTCACAATGGCCAAACCTAAACCGGTGCCCCCTGTCTCTCGCGAGCGCCCCTGGTCCACGCGATAAAACCGCTCTGAAATTCTGGGTAAATGAATCGCAGGAATACCGATGCCGGTGTCTTGCACACTGAACACCCCTTCGCGATTGGTTTCTCGCCACGAGATTGTGATGCTGCCACCTGTAGGGGTGTAATTGACGGCATTGTTAATGAGATTGCCGAAAATACTGCGCAGAGCCATTGCCGAACCGAGTATAGATAGATCGGGTGGTATATGGATGCTCAGGGTATGCTTCCCAGCGGAAATTGCTTCGGCTGAAACAACCAGTTCCTCCACCAGTGTTTTAACTGGTACCCGAGTCTGATCGGCAAGAGTTGCACGTGCTTCCAGCGAAGAAAGCGTCAGCAAATCCTGGATCAGTCGACCCATCTGGTGGGATTGGGATAGCGCCAGATCAAGATAGCGTTGACGCTTGTCGGCGGGCAACGACTCATGGTGCATTTGTAGGGTTTCAATAAAGCCGTTAATTACGGTGAGCGGCGTTTTTAGCTCATGCGACACATTGGCCACGAAGTCCCGGCGCACGTTTTCCAGTTTTTCAATCCGCGTCAAATCGCGAATGGCCAGTAGGCTGCGATCAACTCCATAGCTGATCAGACTGATCATGTAGGAAGACTGGTCGCGCCGATTAGGGTGATACATCAACGGTTCTGAGAAATCTCCCCTTTGCAGGTAAGCGGCAAACTCAGGTTCGCGCACGAGATGTTCAACGGGGGTGCCCTGATCCTGGCCCGGAATAAGCCCCATCATGTCCACGGCCAGGGAGTTCATCCAGAGAATACGACGATGGGCGTCCATGAAGATAACGCCATCGGGAAGCGCTTCAAGTGCGCTCTGAAACTGCTCTAGCGATTGCTCTAGAAGATCTTTTTCTTGTTGACGTGTTTTGACACGGCGATTCATGCGGGAGACAAACTCTCCCCAGATGCCCGATGCGTCGGGTACCGGTGCATCGAGTGGGCCAGAAATCCAGTTAAGCATGCGGCGCAAGTAACGCCGGTGCATGTATAGGCGGAAGCCCAGCACGCCGATGATGACAAGAAGCAAGCCTTCAAGAAACGTCATGTTGTCCAGCCAAAAACGGAGGTTCGCCACGATGGGGTGGCAGGGCGATTTTAGCCAGCAGTGGCCGAGAATCGATAGCCGCTGCCCCGAACGGTCTGAATAAGACTATCGTGGCCACTGACTTCCAGAACAGATCTTAACCTGCGAATGTGTACATCGACCGTGCGTTCTTCAACAAATACATGGTCACCCCACACTTTATCGAGCAGCTGGGAACGGCTATGTACCCGTTCCGGGTGCGTCATAAAAAAGTGGAGCAGACGAAATTCGGTAGGGCCGATAACCACTGCGGTATCGTTGGCGTAAACGCGGTGCGTTACCGGGTCTAGTACCAGGCTGCCAAAAGCAACTTTGTCTTCGGTTAGTTGTGGTTTGCGACGCCGTAGTACGGCTTTGATGCGGGCAACGAGCTCTCGCGGTGAAAAGGGTTTGACCATGTAGTCATCGGCGCCCATTTCCAAGCCGGTGACACGATCCTGCTCATCGGTTCTGGCCGTTAGCATGATGATGGGCACATCCGCTGTGCGCTCCGATTCGCGCAGGCGTGCTGCGAATTGGGGGCCGGGACGGCC
>ERZ1034365.1683-NODE-1683-length-10925-cov-3.559642_pt1 | contig 10925 bp, 15 predicted proteins | sample MGYA00520615_ERZ1034365 | MGnify/ENA primary metagenome ERZ1034365 (study PRJEB33736, sample SAMEA104284505) | Azolla filiculoides | biome: Urban; feature: Water surface; material: Ditch water | place: Netherlands | collected 2015-10-28 | depth 0-0.1 m ... | reverse complement strand
AAGCCCCTGCTCACAACAGGGGCTTTGCTTTTTACAGGTAACGCGGCTTGCTGCAATACCTTTACTGTTTGCTACACTGCGCGCCATGAACACTATCACCCCAATGCGCAACTGGATGGCAGCGGCCACCGTTGACGAACAAGAGCTGCTGGCCGAGCGCATCGGCTCGTCCCGCGGCATGCTCTACCAGATGGCCGGTGGCCACCGCAACGCCAGTGCCGAGCGCGCCCAGGCGATCGAGCGCGAGACACGCCTGATGGCCAAGGCCAGCAAGGGCAGGCTGCCGGTGGTCTACCGCACAGATCTGTGCGAGGCCTGCCGTGCCTGCGACTTCGCGGCCAAGTGCCTGGGAGAGCGCGCTGTGGTGTCGGACTTCCCGATCGTGGACGCCCGCCAGCTGGAGCTGGACGTATGAGCTGGGTCTGGCTGGTTGTTGCAGGGTGGATTGGTTTCATGTCGGGCTTTTGTCTGTGCGCGATCTTCGCCATCAACAACATGCCCCGCGAGCGCCGCGATGATTGAGGTCATCCGCAGCGCTCAGCGCATCACACTGCCCAGCGGCAACGAGGTCATCGTCCTGGCCAAGCACCTGGTCGACGACGAGTGGATCTGCGAGTTCAGCGTCACCGCACGCGCTCGCGGCGAGGTTATTTTCTCGGGCCTTTTCCTGCGCCGCTTCGGGCGTTTGGTCTGATCCGTTTTACCTTCTGCTAAAGTCTGGCCTAGCCAACCAAGTAATCGTGTGCCCCTAGGTGGGGGCTGGGACCCGTACACGCGGGGAGGTTGGCGCTTCGCCCAGCCTCCACCTAGGTGCCTTTTGAAAGCGCCAAATGACATCAACCACCACACAGGGCCGCCATGAGTAACGTGGCCCGCATCACCCCACACCTGCGCAACGTCGAAGCACCCGAGGCGATCCGAGATCTGCCTGCCTGGGTGATCTGGCGCTTCGAGGACAACCCTGGCGGCGGCAAGCCCCGCAAGGTTCCCTACTACACCAACGGCAGCAAGCGCCACGGCGTGCAGGGCTCGCCCGCTGACGCCTCCAACCTGGTCACGTTCGACGCGGCCAAGGCAGCGGCCGTGCGCCGGGGCTTTGATGGCGTGGGCTTTGCTGCGCTGGCTCAGTTCGGCATCTGCGCGCTCGACTTCGACGACTGCATCAAGGGCGGCGAGATCCACCCCGAGATCATGGAGATCGCCTACGAGACCTACGCCGAGTTCAGCCCGAGCGGCAAGGGCATCAGGCTCTTCTTCAAGGGCGACCTGGGCAACGGCAAGGCCATTCGCGGTGAAGAGTTTGGCATGGAGTGCTTCAGCTCCAGGGGCTTCGTCACCTTCACCGGCAACACGCTCGAGGCCACCGAGTTCGCTGGCAACACCGACACCATCGCGCCGATGAACGACGCGGTGCGTGCGCTCTACGCCCGCAAGTTCACACGCACCAGCAGCGCAGAGCCTGGCGGGACCCACACCAGCGGCGAGCCTGCGGGCCTGACCATGGCCCAGATCGAGCAGTGCCTGGCGGCGCTGCCACCAGATCTGCACTACGACGACTGGGTCACCGTGGGCATGGCCATCCACTGCGAGACGCGCGGCGAGGGCTTCGAGCTGTGGGAGGAATGGAGCGGGAATTCACCCAAGTACACCAACAGGGACTACAACGAGGAGCGCTGGCGCAGCTTCGGCAAGGGCGGCGGTGCCCAGGTCACCGGCCGATCGCTGATCAAGCTGGCCAATGACCACGGTGCCAAGATCAGTTTGAACTCGCCAGCGAGCCCTGATGAGTTCGAGGAGCTGGTCGAGCGCGCGCTCGATGAGGCCGAGACCAGTGGCCTGCGCTTCAACTTCGAGCCCGTGCACCAGTTCTCGAGCGCAACGGCGCTGCCCTGGATCATCAAGGGCGTGCTGCCCCAGGCAGGGCTCGCTGTGGTCTACGGTGCGTCAGGTTCCGGCAAGTCCTTCGCCGTGCTTGACATGGGCATGGCCATCGCAAGGGGCCAGGCGTGGCGCGGCAAGCGCGTCAAGCAAGGGCGCGTGGCCTACATCGCAGCCGAGGGTGCAGAAGGCTTTCGCAAGCGCCTGGCGGCCTTCGCCATCCACCACAGCGTGGACCTCACGCAGGTGCCCATGACGGTGCTCAACGCAGCGCCCAACCTGATGGAGCTAAAAGACGCCAAGGACCTGGCCGCGGGCGTGATCGCCACGGGCGGTGCCGACGTGATCATCGTCGACACCTTCGCGCAGACCACACCAGGGGCCAACGAGAACGCAGGCGAGGACGTGGGCAAGGCCCTGGGCCACTGCAAGCGCCTGCACGAGCTCACCGGGGCTCTGGTGGTGCTGATCCACCACAGCGGCAAGGACGCCAGCAAGGGTGCCAGGGGCTGGTCAGGCCTGCGCGCTGCAGCGGACGCCGAGATCGAGGTGGTGCGTGATGGCAACGCCAGGGCTCTGCGCTTGTCCAAGAACAAGGACGGCGAGGACGGCCTGCAGTGGGGTTTTGCGCTCGACATCGTGCAGCTGGGTGTGGATGAGGACCTGGACCCCATCACGTCTTGCGTTGTGGTCGAGGCCGAGATCCCCGTGGGCGGCATGTCCGACCGCAAGTTGGGTGCCGTCGAGAAGGTGGTCAACGATGTGATCCAGGAGTTTGCCAAAGCGCAGACCGAGGGCATCGAGGTTGGCCCAGTGATAGCGGAAGCCGTCAAGCGCATGGATGAGCCACAGGATGGCAAGCGCGACACGCGCAAGACTCGGGTGCGCCGCGCGCTTGAGAACCTGACAACAGGGGACGATGCGCCCTATTGGCTGGGTGACGATGGCTGCATCGCTGTTTGCTGAAAGGAACGGAGCAATGAACATTACACGCATCAGAGCATGGCCAAGACGCGTCGAAACCTGGGCGCTGAACGTCATCACCAACCGCAACGGCGACTGGCGGCTGCTGGCCGACGCCACACCAGAGGTGGGGGCGTCTTGCGAATTCGCGCACATCCCGAAGACCTACGCGTCGAAGAAGGACGCGGGTACCTGGAACGGTTTTGGCTTCTTCCTGTACCCGCGCGGTTTGTGGGTGTCTGACCCGAGCGAAACGTACTGGAGAAAAGCATGACCATTTCAAGACGTGGATTCCTGGGCGCGATGCTGGCCGCTGCTGCGGCACCAGCGATCGTGCGTGCCGACAGCCTGATGAAGATCGTGGTGCCTCGCCAGGAGATCATCCTGCCGACGCTGAACATTTTGGTTGGCGACACCTCCGGCCTGAGCGCGGGCACATACACCGCATCCGTCTGGGTCAAGGCGGCAGGGGGCCAGTGGGAGCAAATTGTCAAGACGTTCGACGTCGCGCCACGCGAACGCCGCAACATCACCCTCGACCTGCCACACCAGAACGTGATGGTCTATGGGCTGAAACTGGAGTCGCCATCTTTCGCTTCGCAGACGGAGGTGAGCATGGCTGTCAGCAACGGCGGCAGCATGCGTTTTGACCCCCAACAGACCCCTTACATGCCCGGCGAGCGCATCGGCATGTCTCGGCACACGGTGGAGCGCTGAATGCTGAAGGCGCAAAACAATGCGCGCTCGGCGGTGCAACACGCAACAAATTTGCAACGTGCACTCGTGTTGCAGTGTTGCGCAGATACTGATTTCTGCAACCAACGCAACACCACCCTACGGGGTGTTGCGTGTGTTGCAAAGTAGCGGGGGTTTTGTGGTGTGAACGTGTAATTTTTTACGCGTTCAACCCTGGCAAAACGAACGCGCAACTTATTACAACTTGGAAAGGGCTGTAATGCAGAAACTGGTCGCCTTGAACGAGAACGGACGCCGAATCGGTGAAAGCCATCCACGTGCGAAGCTCCTGGACCACGAGGTCGATCAGGTCCTGGCACTGCTCGAGTCTGGCCTGAGCTATGCGCAGGTGGCTGGCAAGATGGACGTGAGCAAGTCCTGTGTGGCACACATCGCCACTGGTCGTCGCCGCGGCCAGGCTGTGGGCCGTGTTGTGCGCGTGTCCGTGTGATTTGATCTCCCCGCTAAATTGAACCCATGGCAAACAAACCCATCGACTGGAAGCCCGTCTACCTGGAGGCACTGCGCAACGTGCCTGTGATGAAGCACGCCTGCGAGGCGGCTGGCATTGACCGCACGACCGCCTGGCGTGCCCGTGAAGCCGACGAGGAGTTTGCCAAGGCCGAGCAGGATGCGATGGAAGAGGGCGTCGATCGCGCCGAGCAGGAGGCCTTCAGACGGGCCGTGGTGGGCTTCGAGGAGCCTGTCATAGACAAGGGCCGCCTGGCCTACCGTTACGAGCGTGTAGAGGCTGAGGATGGCGCGGAGCACTATCGCGTCATGCTCGACGCCAACGGCCAGCCCGTGCCCCTCACCACACGCAAGCACAGCGACGCACTGCTAGCGCTGTACCTCAAGGGTCGGCGCAAGAAGGTCTACGCGGACCGCACCGAGCTCACGGGCGCTGAAGGCGGCGACCTGAAGGTGGTGGACGACACCGCCAAGGCGGCACGCGTGGCGCAGCTCATGGCCCTGGCCCAAGCGCGCAAGGCCGAGGCCGACGAGTTCGGGGACCTGGCTTGACGCCCAGCCAAGCGCGTGACCTCGAGCGCTACCTGACACCGAAAGAGCGCGAGGAGCTCACCGCCCTGATCACCTCGGACCTGGCCGATCACCGCTGGCGGCCACTGCCCGGCCCCCAGACCATGGCCTACAACAGCCAGGCAGACGTCATCGGGTTCGGTGGCGCTGCGGGCGGCGGCAAGACGGACCTGGCCATTGGCATGGCCACCACGCACCACCACCGGTCGCAGGTGTTTCGCCGCGAAGGGCCACAGCTCAAAGGCATCATCGACCGCCTGGCCGAGATCATGGGCAGCCGCCAGGACATCAACGGCAATCCGCCCGTGTACCGCGACAACGACGATCGGCAGATCGAATTCAACTCGATGCCCAACCTGGGCGACGAGACCAAGTACCAAGGGCGGCCCAAGGACCTGCTGGTCATCGACGAGGCCGCCAACTTCCTCGAGCAGCAAGTGCGCTTCGTCAAGGGCTGGGTGCGAACCACACGCCCAGGCCAACGCACCTGCACGCTCTTGACCTTCAACCCACCGACGAGCGCCGAGGGCCGATGGGTCATCGACTTCTTTGCGCCCTGGCTGGACAAGAAGCACCCGCTGTACCCGACCGACCCGGGCGCGCTGCGCTACGTCTACGTGGACCCCGAGACGGGCAAGGACATCTGGATACCGGACAACGACGCACGGCCGTTCGTGCTGATCGGTGGCCAACGCACCTACGACTTCGACCCGACCCACTACCGGCCAGAGGAGATCGTGCGCCCTGAGAGCAGGACGTTCATCCCTTCGCGCATCACCGACAACCCGTTCCTGGTCTCGACCGGCTACATGGCCCAGCTGCAGGCGCTGCCCGAGCCACTGCGCAGCCAGATGCTGCTGGGCGACTTCCAGGCAGGCATCGAGGACGACCCCTGGCAGGTGATCCCGACCCGCTGGGTGGAGATCGCGCAGGAGCGTTGGAAGGAGCGCGCACGCAAGGGCGAGCTCAGAAGCCTGGGCGTCGACGTGGCGCGAGGCGGCAAGGACAACACGGTCATCGCCAAGCGCTACAAGAACGACATCACCGACCTGTGGTTCGACAAGCTGCAGATGCACCCGGGCAAAGAGACGCCAAGCGGTCGCACCGTGGCAGGCCTGGTCATCGCCGAGCACCGCGACCACGCACCCATTCACCTGGACGTGATCGGCGTGGGGGCCAGCCCCTACGACGTGCTGAACGAAGCTGGCCAGCCCGTGTACGGCGTCAACGTGAGCGAGCGCGCCACTGCCACCGACAAGTCGGGCCGCCTGGGCTTCTTCAACCTGCGCAGCCAACTGTGGTGGGAGATGCGAGAGGCGCTCGATCCCGACGAGGAGAACGGCATCTGCTTGCCGCCCGACCCTGAGCTCTTCAAGGAGCTGTGCGCACCGCGCTGGGAGCTGTCGGGCATGACGATCAAGGTCGAGTCGCGTGATGACATCGTCAAGCGAGTGGGCCGATCGCCTGACCGCGCGAGCGCCCTGGTCCTTGCGCTGATGGACACGCCGAAGGTGCCGCAGATGCGCTACCTGGACCGTGAAGCGACACCGCAGAACTCCCTGGACTACGACCCTTACCGCAGCATGTGAGGGCGGCGTGTCCGTGTCCCAGGGGGCGCGCAGCACAATGCCCGCAACTCCCAGGAGATCTCCATGTGCATGTCCACCCCCGATATTCCGCCACCTCCACCCCCAGTGCAGGACGTCAAACAGCCTGACAGCGCCAACCTGGCCAACAAGGCAAAGCGCAACCGGGGTGGCATGGCCGCCCCTTCGTTGTTGACCGGTCCCTCGGGCGCAGCTGCTGCCCCCACAGGCCGGACCACGCTCCTCGGTCAGTAAATGCTGGACCCGATCAACCGACGACAGCGCCTGCTGGCGCGCAAGAGCGCGCTGTGGACCGAGCGCTCGAGCTGGATCACGCACTGGCGTGAGATCAGCGACTACCAGCAGCCCCGCGCCGGGCGCTTCGTCGCGTCTGATCGCAACCGAGGCGACAAGCGGACCAACCACATCCTGGACAACACCGCCGTGTTCGGCGCTCGGACCCTGGCCGCTGGCCTGATGTCGGGCATCACGAGCCCCGCGCGCCCATGGTTCCGCCTCGAGATCAAGGACAAAGAGCTCATGGAGTCGGGCCCGGTCAAGACCTGGCTGCACGACTGCGCCACCTTGCTGCGCGCGATCTTTGCCAGCTCCAACACCTACCGCAGCCTGCACACGATCTACGAAGAGCTGGGCCTGTTCGGCACCGGCGCGTCCGTGCTGCTGCCTGACTTCGACAACGTGGTCCACCACTACCCGATGACCATCGGCGAGTACGCCTTGGCCACCGACGCCAAGGGCAACGTCAACACGCTGGCACGCGAATTCCAGATGACGGTCGAGCAGATGGCGCTGCAGTTCGGCAAGGACAACCTGTCGGTCACCGCCCGCAACCTGTACGACAAAGGCGCATACGACGCCTGGGTCGACGTGGTGCACATGGTCGAGCCGCGCCGTGAGCGCGACGCGTCCAAGATGGACGGCAAGAACAAGCGCTTCGCCAGCTACTACATCGAGCCCGGCCAGGACAACTCCGACCGCTACCTGAGCGAGTCGGGCTTCAACCGCTTCCCAGCGCTCACCCCGCGCTGGGTCGTCACCGGCAACGACGTGTACGGCACCAGCCCTGGCATGGAGTGCCTGGGCGACGTCAAGCAGCTGCAGCACCAGCAACTGCGCAAGGGCCAGGCCATTGACTATCAGGTCAACCCACCCCTGCAGGTGCCCTCCAAGTACAAGGAAGCGCACAAGGCGCGTCTGCCTGGCGGCGTGTTCTACGTCGACAGCATGGGCCAGCAAGGCGGCGTGCGCTCGGCGTTCGACGTGCAGCTGAACCTGCAGCACTTGATGGTCGACATCCAGGACGTGCGCGAGCGCATCCGCAGCGCCTACTACGCCGATCTGTTCCTGATGTTGGCCAACGACAACCGCTCTGGCATCACCGCCACCGAGGTCGCCGAGCGCCACGAAGAGAAGCTGCTGATGCTCGGCCCCGTGCTCGAGCGTCTGCACAACGAGCTGCTGCAGCCCCTGATCGACACGACGTTCGAGTACGCAGCCGAGGCAGGCATCCTGCCCGAGGCACCGGCCGAGCTCGAGGGCATGGAGCTCAGCGTCGAGTTCATCTCCGTGCTGGCCCAGGCTCAGCGTGCAGTGGCTACCCAAGGCATGGACCGCCTGCTCGGCACCGTCGGCCAGATGGCTGCGATCAACCCGAACGTGCTGGACAAGATCAACTTCGATCAGGTGGTCGACGACTACGGCAACGCTTATGGCGTCAACCCGAAGATCATCGTGCCCGACGACGTGGCTGCTGGCATCCGTCAGCAACGCGCCCAGCCCCAGCAGGCTGCGCAAACCGCCGCCACCGCACCGCAGGTGGTCGACAGCGCGAAGACCGCCAGCGAGATCGACACCGGCAACCTGCAGGACGTGCTGACGTCATTGCAGGGTTACAGCTCCGTCAGCCCAGCGCCGATGGCGTAAAGGAACGCCATGATCGAAGCCCCTGAAGCCCTGATCGCCAACACCGAGAACGCGATCAAGAACTGGAACCTCGGCCCCGAGGTTGTGGACCAGGCTGGCGATCCGTACTGGGCCAAGGCCGCGCAGATCTTCGACGTGCCACTCGAGGTGGCCAAGCGCCGCCTGTGCGTCAACTGCGAGTATTACGACAACACCCCCGAACGCCTGGCCGAGATGGAAGCCGTACCGCTCAACAAGTACGACATCTACAACTCGCAGGCGCACCGTGGCTACTGCCACAAACTGCACTTCATCTGCCACACGACCCGCAGCTGCCAGGCCTGGGAGGCCAAGGACTTCGAGCTCGAGGACGCACCCAAGGACATGGCCAAGACCATGTTCCCGAGCATGGTGGACTGATATGAGACTGCGCCAAGGCACCCCATTCCTCTACGACGACGCGGGGGACATTGCGGGCCTGCGCGACCCCGACGGCAGCGAGCTGTACCTGGTGCCAAACATCGGGGTGATGTTCGCCACGTCCACCCAGACCGACGGCTCGGGCGCAGTGCCAATGACGTTTGGCACCCAGGCCATCAGTCGGGGCGTGACCCTGGCCGAAAACTCGAAGGTCTACGTCGACCGCACCGGGCTCTACGAGTGGCAGCTATCTGTCCACGTCCACAACGCCGACACCCAGGCGCACCTGTTCGAGCTGTGGGGCCGCATCAACGGGGTCGACATCCCCAACAGCCGGTTCATCTACAGCGTGCCCTCGAGCCACGGCGGCTCCCCTGGCGCGATCATCCCTTCGCAGAACTTCTGGCTTGCCCAGAACGCAGGCGACTACGTCCAGATCATGTGGTCCGCCGACAGCGCGCAGGTGACGATCGCCTACCACGCAGCCGAGGAGGGCAAACCCGTGTCGCCTTCCCTTTTGCTCACCGTCAAAGAAATCACGCCCACCAGGGGCTGATCGTATCCGTGAGGTCAAACGCGAGCACTACAGTGCGCGCATGACCAGACTGGAAGACCCGACTGACCTGCGCCGCCAGGATCACGAAGCCGACGCTGAAGAAGCCAAGGCTCGTGAACTCCGACGTCGTGAAGAGGACGATCTCCGCTGGCTATTGGCACACCCCCAAGGTCGCCGCATCGCAGACCGCGTGCTGAGCGAGACAGGCATTTTCCGAAGCTCCTTCAACCATAGCGGCAGCGTTATGGCGTTCAACGAAGGCAAGCGACAGATCGGCCTGTGGCTCACCGCGGAGCTTCTCGACGCCTCGCCCGAGGGATATTTCAAATTGTTGAAGCAAGGCCAAAAATGACCGATACGACTGCGGCAACCAGCACACCTTCCACTGACGCTGGGGAACCGAAGACTGATAGCACGACAGCAACGCCTGACAGCACGCAGGCGACGGGCACGCCCGACGCAAGCGCTGCAGATACGAAGACCGACGACACCAAGGCTGCAGAGCCCCAGGTGCCAGAGGCCTACGAGCTGCAGATGCCAGACGGCATCGAACTCGACAAGGCCTCGGCCGAAGAGTTCACCACGATCGCCAAAGAGCTCAAGCTCGACCAGGCGGCTGCGCAAAAGCTCGCGGACATCGCCGCAAAGCAGGCACAGCGCCAAGTCGAAGCGCACACGAAGCTGGTGGAGTCCTGGGTTGAGCAGATCAAGACCGACAAAGACATCGGTGGCGACAACCTCAACGAGAACCTCAGCATCGCGCGCAAAGCGCTCGACACCTTCGGCACACCTGAATTGAAGGATGTGCTGAACGCCAGCGGACTGGGCAACCATCCCGCGGTGATCAAGGCCTTCGTGAAAGCTGGCAAGGCTATCAGTGAAGACAAGTTCGTGGCCGGTGCCGCCAAAGGCAACGACACGGACCCAGCAAAGAAACTGTTCCCTAACTTGAACTGAAAGGTATAGACACATGTCTACTCTCGCCGCAAACAACCCCACCCTGTTGGACGTTGCCAAACGCACCGACCCCAATGGCTCCATCGCCACGATCGTCGAGCTGTTGGCCCAGACCAACGAAGTGCTGACGGACATGTCCTTCGTCGAAGGCAACTTGCCCACCGGCAACAAGACCACCGTTCGCACCGGTCTGCCCACTCCCACCTGGCGCAAGCTGTACGGCGGCGTGCAACCCACCAAGTCGACCACCGCGCAGGTGACTGACTCGTGCGGCATGTTGGAAGCCTACGCCGAGATCGACAAGGCCCTGGCCGACTTGAACGGCAACACCGCCGCCTTCCGCTTGAGCGAAGACGCTGCCCACATCGAAGGCATGAGCCAGGAGATGGCCAGCACGCTGTTCTACGGCAACGAAGGCAGCGAACCTGAAGCCTTCACCGGCTTGGCTCCTCGCTTCAACAGCAAGTCTGCCTCCAACGCCTTGAACATCGTGGACGCTGGCGGCACCAGCACCGACAACACATCCATCTGGTTGTGCGTGTGGGGTCCACAGACTGGCTTTGGCATCTACCCCAAGGGCAGCAAGGCTGGCCTGCAGATGACCGACAAGGGCCAGGTCACCATCGAGAACGTCGATGGCGCTGGCGGCCGCATGGAAGGCTACCGCACCCACTACCGCCACGACATGGGTCTGACGATCCGCGACTGGCGTTATTTCGTGCGCATCGCCAACGTCGATGTGAGCGATCTGGACACCATCGCCAACACCAAGAACCTGATCAACCTGATGGTGCAGGCTTCCGAGCGCATCCCATCGTTTGGTAAGGGTCGTGCCTGCTGGTACGTCAACCGCACCATCCGCGAGA
>ERZ1034365.1680-NODE-1680-length-10931-cov-4.744426_pt1 | contig 10931 bp, 11 predicted proteins | sample MGYA00520615_ERZ1034365 | MGnify/ENA primary metagenome ERZ1034365 (study PRJEB33736, sample SAMEA104284505) | Azolla filiculoides | biome: Urban; feature: Water surface; material: Ditch water | place: Netherlands | collected 2015-10-28 | depth 0-0.1 m ... | reverse complement strand
AAGAACGCAGTAAATTCGGCAAAGTGTTTAATAAGTTCCGAATGGTAGTGGACAAAGTGTAAAATAAAAACAGCGCATTGGCTTACTAGCTGGTGCGCTGTTTATGCGTTTTTGTTACCTATTTTTTTTGGGGTAGCATCCTTCTGTGGCTGTAATATGCATTGAATTTATGCTACATTGGCGCCAATATAATTTTTACTATGAAATGCTAGAAAACAAGCAGTGGTTTTACCGAAGCGATTATTTAAACAATTAAAAAAAGCGTAAAAAAGGTCACGTGACCTTTTTTGAGGACAATCAAAATGAAAAATACAAACATAAAAAATTTTGAAAGTGAAATTGATGAACTAGTAGACAAATTTCAATCCACAGAAATTGAATACGATGAAGTTTCTATCACCGCTGAAACTTCTTTATTTGAGATTGCAAAAGTTTTGGCTAGGATAAAAGCAGTATTAGGTAATGATGGCGAAAAAGATTTTAAATCACTCAAAAAACATACATCTAAAAAGTTAGGTTCTAATCGTGTTAGAAATTTCAATAAAGCGTTTAAAGTAGCAATTAGTGAACGAATTGAAAAAAATAAAGATCGACTTCCTAAGCAATTTAGTGTTGTGTATCCCTTAACATCTGTTAGTGATGATATCTTTATTTTGTTACTTGAAGATGAAACGCTGACACCCAATACCACGCGCGATGAGCTCGCTAAAAAAATTAAAGACTTAAAAAAAGCATCCCAATCAAAAGCTGAACCGAAATCGAAAAGTATTGAGGTTCCCGTTGGTTATTTGATGATCAAATCAGAAGTCGATTTCAATGTGAGCGATGAATCATTCATGAATGAATTGACCGCTAAATTAGAGGAGTTAGGCTGGTCGATTTGTGAATCCCCTGTCACGCTGGGCACTGCAAAAAACGAAGAAAAAGCAGATGATGAAGAGGATTTCATCGCAGATAATAGGGGTAGCTCAAGCGAGATATAGCGAGGCCTTAGGGCGTGTTTACCCAATTATCGTAGGTAATTGAGTGACAAACACTCCTCTCTGTCTTTTAAAAACAACAAAAAAGAAATAAATGGCTATTATTTTATTTAAATGCCATATAAAACAATATCCTAAAATGTATATATATTACAACAATTTACATTATGCAGTTAAGAATGTAATGATTATCTTTACAGAGCAGTAAATTCGCTTCTACTAACTGGTCGAGCGCTTGTTGCACTCTTAATGACTTTCTGTTGTAGCTAGTAAAAGGCTTGACTTTAGTACGACTTTTTTTGATTTCTTGTGCTGTAGGTTTGAAGCTCTCGGGTTTGCCAACAAAGAAATCGAGAATGGCTTTGAATTCGGCATGTGTACCTATCATGTCCTTTTTAACGCAGACATTGTATAAGCTTTGGATTAACTGACGCGTGATGTCTATAGCGGTTTGGATATGTTTTGAATCAATAGTGGTGTTTTTCCCTTCATCTTCAAGTAGATGTAGGTTGGCTGCAATGCCCATGACCTGCATGCTGACTTTATTGACAGCACCCCGAATGACACCATGTGACAAATGTTGCCCATCCATTAAGTAGGGTTCAATCTCGTTTTTAAATATATTGATGCTATACCAGTCACTTTCGGTGATTTTAAGCTTAATTAGATCATCATAACGTGCCTGATCATCAAGAATATCCTTGATAAATAAGCATTTTTTTTCATATTCTCTAAATAGTTCGGGCTGATGAGGAATTGATTTGGTGTGATTTCGTTGGCCTAGTTGGTGAGGTTCGGCTATCATCAAAAACCGCTCACTCACCCCCGTGCCATTGCTTGCACTTATGACTTTTTCAATACTCCCTTCTTGAGCAAAACAGATAATGTTTCCGACGACATGACCCGCGTAACAGTCTCTTCCCATTCTGCGTACATTAATAAATCCTCCATCCCGACCATTGAGCAATATATCGTTATTGTTATACTTCCCTCCACCAAAATTTAAGCCCAGTAAGGTATTGAACAATCCTTGTTCACTCGATACAGCACTGAAAAAACCATTAGAGTCAATGAGACTCTGTTCTAATCCGGCAGGGGTGGTATTAGTGGTTGGCATTAAGCTATTCGCATAATCTATCATCAATGTGATAAGTTCTTTTTTCTTCTCTTTTTCTTTTTCTTTTTCAATTAAATCTTCTACAGTAAAAAGATTCTCATTATAAAGCTCTATAATCGCATGAATAATATTCGTAAAAGCACGTTGAAAAGAGGTTAATGCCCGCGTTTTGGATGTACCGCTGGGTTGCTCCGCTACTACATATAAACACGTAGGCAGTGTCCCTCCATCGGGATATTCAACCACCCATTTACGACAGCTCATACCACTAAACACCGCTAAGCCAATCAAAAAAACAGTGCTGACTGGTAAATCGCAGGTTTGTGCGATATGTTCTGCTAAGCGACGCATAATATGATTTGGTGAGACTTGTCTGAGTAAATCAACAGAATAATAGTAAGGTTCGTCATTTAAAAAATGATCTACTCTTATTAATTCTTTGTTAAGCGTCGTTTGTTTGGGTAGGGTTTGAACAGATTGATCACAAACAATAAGACGATATTTATAAGCCAGATCTTGAATTTTAAACTTATCTTTTTCTCTAATAAATTCAAGATTATTATTGATATCAGTTCTCCATTGATCTATTGCCTTCCCAATATCGCCATCACATTCAAGACGACAATAAAATTCAAAAGCATTTTGAGGCATATAGTTATTTTGTAACGGTTCGGTGCCATACACATCAAAAACATACTCATCTGTATTGATTTTTTTTATATTTAGAGTAATTGACTGGTTCCCGAGCATGGGAATTGAAGTGTATTCTGTAAAAATATTATATGGAGTTACATAGCTATTTAAAACTGGGGTATATCCATTTCTAGTTAAAACGTCATGTATGGAAAACATAGCATTAAAGGCATTACAATTTTCGATAAAATCTGTTTCATTATAATTTTTAGTATACGTAATAGAAAAATCTTTTGCTAATTCTTCATGCATTTTTTTGATAAAATCATTATATGAAAAATTATTATTATTATTAATATAAGATTTTTTAATTAACTCATTTAATAATCTTTTTTCATTGTATTTTATAAATTCTAAACTATTTCTGTTATGAAACTCCCAGTCTAGTGCAAGATAAAAATCATCTCGACATTCAATCAGTTGATAGCAATCAAAAGCACTAAAACAATCTTTTTTTAATCCTTCAACTTTTGTTTTATTTTCACTTACGCGTATAGTGATTAATTTACATATACCATTATTTTTACTATATGTAGAGTATATATAATGTTTATAAGGCACTTGTTCATTAGTTGTTTTTTCTCCATGAGAAAACCAGCCATTTCTAATTAAAATATCATGAATTTTAAATAAATGATTAAAATTATTTATTTTACTATTTTGATAATTAATATCATTTTTTAATTCTTTATCTTTATTGTAATAAAGATCTTCATTTTTTAACGAGTCAAATAATTGCTCATCATCAATTTCAAAATTACCCATAAATAATTCCTTAACTTTTTTGTAAACGTTTTATTAAATTACTCACACTTTTAGGATGCCATATTCCACCACGAGGTGTTGGAATGGATAGCTTATTGAGCTCAACTGATATTGCAGACAAAGTAAACCCGCGTGCTTTATAGTTCAATATTAGATCGCTCAGATTTTCAGCAAATTTATCAGCATTATTTTTTATGATGATAAGTCCTTTTGCATTAGCTTCTTTTGGATTTTTGCGATTACCCAATTTTAACTCTATGCCCTCTTTAATAGCTTTTTCTTTTTTAGCTTGTAGTGCAGCTTTAGTTCGTTGAGAGATCCAGTCGCGTTCTTTTTGAGCAAGAGAGGCAAAAAGATGGATTTGGAAATTATCTGCTTCGAGTCCAAGTTGGACGACGATGAATCGGATGCTACGGTCATTGACAAGATTGGCAATGGATTCGACGTCGCGGCTCAATCGGTCAAGTTTTGAGACAATCAGAGAGCACTTTTCTTTTTTGCATTGGGAAATGAGTGTATAGAGCGTTGGTCGATTACGGTAATCGCCTTTAGCACTTGCCACTTCTTGAACGATGTCGAGTAGATCAATTCCATTTTTTTCGCAGAAAAGTTGAATATCTGCTTTTTGGGCTTCGATGCCCAGACCACTTTTACCTTGTTCACTGGTGCTGACTCGGGTATAACCGATGGCTTTCACAACATTTCCTTGATGAAAAGGAAATATTATAAAACACAAATGTCCGTTTGTATTTTATAATTTATAGCTAATAGCTAAAAACCGACCTCATTTTTGATATTTAGGTTCTACCCACTCTATGAAATGATAAGTGTTATATTGATTAAAGTGATATTGATAACGATAATGTTGATAATTACAAGATGAATACGCTAACCCCTTAGCCCATGCTGACATTAGTTTCTTACATGCAAGCCCATGACCCCGATCAAAATTTGCATCGATTTTATCGTATTGAATATGGCCAAGACCTTTTCGGACAATGGATTGTTGAAATTAATTATGGACGAGTTGGATGTAAAGGACGAAGCATAGTTACACTTTATGACTCAAGAGAAGAGGCGATGAGTTATGTCAAGCAGTCACTCAAACGACGTCAATCATCCCCTAGACGTATTGGGGTGAATTATGAATCCGTTTATAGCGGATTGTCGTTTGAGTGAAATGAGGTAGCGCTCTATAAATCGAGCAACTGGCTGGATTTATTAATGGTTATGTATGGGTTGAAGCGATTTTACCCAGTCATAGGGAGCGTCACCGTAAAAGAACATGTCATACATCATTTGCATGCCTTCAAAGACACTTTTTGTCGTTTTGGTTGGTGTACCACCGGCAATAGGTGGCTTGGGGTCATATTGAAGATCGAGCATTACAGCTTGCGTGAAGTCTTTGCCTTTGTTTAAATCATTTGCGTAGAGTTTTTGAATAATGGCAAGTGACATATCAATACCTGCCGTCACTCCCGCGCTGGTTACTAATTTTCCATCGAACACATAACGATCATTAGGCTTGGGAATGGCACCGAATTTTTTTAATATTTCACTGGCTCTATACCAATTTGACGTTGCTTTTTTTCCGGTTAATAATCCAGCACTACCCAGAATCCAAGAACCTGTACACACACTTGTGGTATACACCGTTTTTTGATCAATGACTTTGATCCAATCCAATACTTCAGGGTCCATCGTCTGCATCACAGTGCCAGTGGCTCCTCCGGGTATAACTAAAACACCCAGCTTAGTTACATCAGTAATGCCTTTTGTAACATTAATCGTTAAGCCATTACTCGCGGTTACGGTTCCCGCTTTCTTGGCAATTAAAAACGGACGCAATCCAGCAGCGCTAAATACCTGCATAGGTCCTAGTGCATCAAGTGAATTCATATCATCATAAACAAATATACCCACCCCACCATAGGAATCATCTTTCACATTAGGAGAAGGTTGTAGTGACATGAGTGCCTCATGACTTAAATGGGCGGCTTGTGTTAATGTAGGTGCCACCATCATGACGAGTGTAAGTACTATCGTAGAATTTATTTTTTTTATGTGCATAAGTATCTCAATATTAATATCAATTTTTCAGTAACACAAAAGTGTTAGTTATGTGTAGCAACGGATAAGCCAAAACACAAAATATATTATTTTTGAATGAGTTGTGCGTTATTGCGATATGGTTATTGATTATAAATTGTGTCATATCGCCTATTTTTTTACTTATTGGGGGATATCACACATTTTTCATTTCATTTGGATTTCTTGCAGAAGGGCAGTGCAAAGATAACTACCCATACAAAAATATGGGTAGCATTCTTTCTAGGAGGTACTACTGGCGGTGCATTTTCAACTGTTATTTGAAACTGATCTCAATAGCATGTAGCGCATTGATGCAGTCAGGGGTGGATTGTAATTCGGTGGCATTGCTGTCTCTGCGACATTCATTATTTTTAGCTTGAGCCTCTTTGATATTGGACACATACCAAGCCACGCTTTTTACCTCATTAGCTTGATTGAATGAACTTTGCATAAACATCAATCCTGTAAACGTAATCACTATCGCAAAGAGAGTGATCATGCCTGTATCCGTTAAGATAGCATTTTTTGTATTTTGTAGGATGTTTTTGATATCAATTCGTTTGGTATTGCTTAAGACGATTTGTGACATTGTTATCTCGCATAAATAAGTTGGAAAATTGAACGCAGGTGCGTTTTCACATGACGAGCATAGTCTACGAATATTTTAACATATTGAAAATGTGGCATATTGTCGCGCGACATTTTGCCGCGTGTCATTTTGTCGCGCGACTATTTGTCACATTTCTTAATTGAATTTTTTCGTTTAGACTTCCTCCAGCTCTTATGAACAGGGCTTTATATCCTTCTCTACTTAACTTAAGCAGTGTCTTTAATTTGGATGCTGCTTTTTTTTAGAGAAGTCATTTGTGTATTTCTTTAATCGAGGATTGAGTAAAAATGACTGATTCAACACACACCGATCACGCTCACGAAGAACATAAAGATCATGAACACCACGAACATCATGAAGAACACAAAGAGCATGAGCATCACGAAGAGCACAAAGAGCACGGGCACGATCATGAACATCATGAGCATGACGAAAAACACAATCACTAACTGCTTGCTGCTAGGTCAATAAAACAAAAAGACGGGTATTTTGAATTTAACATTCTTAATATCCGTTGTTGATTTAAATATCTCTACTCATTACACGTCATTTTGAGAATGCTAGGAGAAAAATAATGATTAACAGTCATTACCAAAATAATGAAATCTGTAATACAGACGCTGAACAAGTGTTTAAAAAAGTTCAGTTTTACTGGAATTTGAATAAACTCGAAAAAGCGCATGCGAGTTATACGGAGGAAATAACGTATGCAGAGCAAATTGATGGGTATTTAGAGATTGAGAATTAAATTTGTACTATATAAACAAACTATCCGTACTACGTTTAATTTTTCAATGAAATAACTCAATTGAGGGATGGCAATATCTTTTTAATATGGATAATGGCCGAACTTATTAGTAGCTATTTTTAGCTATGACGGTTAAACGGAAGGAAAAGTGATGTACAGCGATAAACAAGCCCAAGAAGCGATTATAGAAGCATTTAAGGAATTAACTTTGATGCGAATCCCTCGCAATAGCTACAATGTTCCCGGTGTGGCTACCAATATACTTTCACGAAAAGCAAAAGATAAAGTAGCTGAACGTATATATTATCAAATCAATACGATGATTTTAAACGGTATGCTTGTTCCAACTTCAGATCAAATAAATACTTGGAATTTAAAAGTACTTTCTCATGATGACCAGACTTGAGAATCTATGGTTAAGTAATTTTACACAGAATATTATGCTATTTTCTGTATAAAATCACTTAACTAAAAGATATTTTATTGTTTTATAGCATTGGTAATACCAGATACGGTTTCTGTTTCAAAGCGACCACTGTAAGCATTTTTATTATTTGTGATTTGTACTTGACCAACAAGTGAGCCTAAATCTAAGTTGATATTAGCACTGCAATCTTTATTAACAATAAATGTGCCGCCTGTTGGCATTTGTTCAGTTTGGAATGTAACGAATTCACAAACACTGGAAGCGGAACTAACAGCGCCTTTTGCATCAACAACTAATTTACATTGCCCAACATGACTATCTTTATCACCAAAGGGCGTCACAAAGGCTGCTTGGTATGTCACCCAAGTCCCTTTGGCATCAGTTTGTTTGCATGTCGCACTGGCTTGCTGGATAGATAAAGCTAAAATTGCGAAAGTAATAATATTTTTCATGATAATTGTTTTGAATAACCTAAAATTGAGTTTTTGAAATCCCCGTTTGGGAATGATTAAAATTACTTAAAAAATTGAAGATAAATTGCCTCCTCATAGGCTTTAAATTATTTAAGATAGTTTTGGAAGGGTTTTAGTGGTTCAGAAGACAAACCATTCTTACCTACCGCAGGAATTTGAAGCACATTATCATCCATTAAACCAGCGCTACCTGAAGCGTTATGCCCATTTGCTACTTTAAGCGAAGGATGATCGAACGGGGCTTTCTCCCAGCGCACACGCTCATCAGTTAAGGTTTTTAAGAATGCTACTAATGCCTCTTTATCGCTTTGACTAAAACCTTGTGCAAAGACTAAGGTCGCAGGGTGTCGTCGATTGTGCGCATTACCACCACGATTATAAAATTCCACCACTTCCTCCAGTGATTTCATTCCACCGTTGTGCATATAAGGTCCCGTTAATTCGATATTTCTTAATGTAGGTACTTTAAAAGCACCTACCGCTAAAGTAGATAATCGACCTTGATCTGAAGAAGCCAATTCATTTTGCACAACCAACGGCTTTGGACGTGTGACGTAAGATTTAGGCAATGATGTGCAACCAACCTTATCTTGACTTGCCATTAACTCACTAGGTTTGAAATCCAAAATAAAGGGGTCAGTAAAATCACATGCAGAGACAACAAAATTATCGACAAACTTTTTGGGCTTAGGTCTCATTGAGTTGATATATTGCTCGGCATAAGAAAGTGGATTGCCCCACGGATCCGTTCCGCCTAATCCCACATCGTAATCATTAGGTACGACACTCGTATTGAAAAAACCTCTGTCCGCAAAAGTAGCATCCACACTATCATCGCTATTCGACGGTACAAAACCAATCCTGTCTACGTAAGCATTCCCAACTTTGTACGCATTAGCTGAATAAATCTCAAGATTGGTAGCGGTTGAAAACGCCGGTCCTGCATGGCATATATCACAATGCACATCTGAAAAAATACCTAACCCTCTATTTTCGGCATCGGTAAAATTGGGGGGGACGGTGTCCTCTTCTTGCATACTAGCCAAGCCTATATCGAATTTACTTTGGTTTGAAACCAAGGTAGATTCATACATTTGAATAGCCAAACCAAAGAAAAAAGAAAAATTAGCTTCTAACTGAGAATACGATTTGCCTTTTTCTACCGTACTTATTTGTTTCCAATAAATTGGATTAAACGCTTTTTTGATCAATGATTCATAAGTACTCGTCAGTCCAATGCCTGAACTTTCTCGCAAGGCTGCTAATACACTGTCTTCAGGATGTATTTCTTGATTAGCTAACGGTTTTTGTGTTAACAGTTTTTTTGCAATATCTCTAAAAAGACGCCCACTACAAGACATTTCAATCATATCTGTTGGTGGACCAAGCGCCTGAGACGCTAATGACGCGTTTTTTAAACTAATTTTTTGAGCAACAGCCTTTCCGTTTTTGATCACCCAAATCTTGGCATTTAAATCTCTAGGCCCAAAGGGGGAAACGCCATTAAATTCATTATTTGCCCGCCCATCCCAAAAGTTACGGTGATTAAATATCGCATTGACTACCGTTGGCGCATTCCTTTTTGTGGTTTGCCGAGTCTCTAAACTGCCGATATGATGAATGGGGTCGTCACTTGGATTACAAACATCCTCATCAAGTCTATTCAGATCAATAGCGGTAAAGGTTTGCTTATAAACTCCAGCTGAACCAACAACATCGTCAGTTTGAGATAGTATTTTTGAATTTCGATCATCTACATTACTAAATTGAAAAAATGGAAAGTCGCTCGCTTTTAGGCTGTAGTTAGGCTTGCCATTATGGTTCAACAATTCAAAGTTCTTGCTTGATACGGGATCGCTAAGATGCAGCATACCTGGATTCAATTGATTGTCAGTTCGACTATCAGACCCTGCATGAAAATGACAGCTTGCACACGCTACACCATTACTTCCTACATTAGTATCCCAAAATAACGCTTTACCTAACTGAATCGCTGCTATTTTATCCACAACAATGGGTGTTTTGCCATCCAATAAACCGGGGGTGACAGGTATTTGATATTGGGATAAATTCTTAGCTGTCAAATCGCCATGAGCATGCGTAACTTGCGCCAAACTAATGTTTGTTAGAATAAAAAGTAGATATCGTAAAGGCATAACGCCGCTGTTTTCCTAGTAGAAGATAAAGCAGATCAAATGTTGCAGAGAAATATTGAACACGTGATCTGCGAAACAATTTAAAATTAACGTATTAATTCTGTGTGATCGTCACGTTAACAGAGTGAACATTACCTGTACCTTTACCAGCATTCGCTGCTGCAGCTGAACCGACGTCAGGTTTTAGTCCTCCAACTACGAATTGATAGATGCCAGTCACTTTAGGCGTAAAAGTTAGGGCGATTCTTCCAGGTGTTTTTGCCGCCACGACAGGTGTCACCCCTGTAGCACTGGCTGCATCAGATAGTTTTTGAGAATTCGCTAGTCCAGTTGTTGCAAAACCCATAGGCAAATAAGGCCCATAAACAGCTGCGGTCGCATCTGTCGTTGCGTTATAAGGTCTGAGCATGCCAGACGTAGTATCAAGTGTAAATTTATCGCCTAAACCATCCATATCAAAACCACTGGCCACATATTCCATATTAATGGAACCGACTTTAACGCCGCTAGTTTCATCTGTTGCATTCAGTACTGAAATACTCGACGCTTGATCATAAAAATGATCGTTCATATAAAATATAGCTTGAGTTGCTGTAGGATTAACACCTGAAGCAGCTGCCACAGGTAAAGCTGTTGGTAACGGAGTACTGGATTTACGTTGCCAAACGGTAATACCCGGATGAAATCCTGCTATAGCAGTTGCATCAGCTACAATAGTCACAGGTTTTCCTTTGGACAAAGTAACAAACCCCCATTTACTAAAATGGGTCCATCCTAAGTATCCCATACTTTCACTAACCCACGATGCACCGTTAATTTTTTGAAAGGTAGCTGTTCCTGTGCCGCCTGTTAAGTTAACAATGTTACTACT
>ERZ1034365.1678-NODE-1678-length-10941-cov-5.965022_pt1 | contig 10941 bp, 8 predicted proteins | sample MGYA00520615_ERZ1034365 | MGnify/ENA primary metagenome ERZ1034365 (study PRJEB33736, sample SAMEA104284505) | Azolla filiculoides | biome: Urban; feature: Water surface; material: Ditch water | place: Netherlands | collected 2015-10-28 | depth 0-0.1 m ... | reverse complement strand
GCCAATAATTTTCCGTCATCTTTTTCTTTATCAACGCTTGGCAAATCAATCAATAAATGTTGTATTCCGCTTTCGCGAATGAAACGCGCAGCCTCTTCAGAAAGATAAGCCGGATTGGTATTCGAATATTTTAAAGACTTTTTTATTTTAAAATTAGGTAGCGTTCTAATGATTAGGGCTTCTTTTGGAACACCTAACTTCAATGTCACATCGAGCGCAGTCGAGATGTTTTCTAACGTTATTACCAAATCTTCTCCTTGCAATTCCGGCACAACCGAAATCAATTCGGCCAAAAAGAAAAACTGTTTCAACGACTGATTAATACTGTAAAATTCGCGTGTAATATGCCCCAGACATTCTGTGTGCGTTCCATGTCCATGAGGATTGAAGGAAATAGAATTAAAATTAGTTGATGCGCCTTTGTTTACACTTCCGATCCAATCGCCAAAAACCACAGGCTCAATGACTGGCTTGTCGATATACCAGGCAATTGGATTCTCCTCCGTATTCGTTAACGGAATCGAAATATCAATGGGATTTGATAGATCTACTTCAATGGTTTGGTTATTCTGTTGAACTGTTGCTAACACAAGTTGTTTTTTTATGTTTCCCAGACGCTAAGACACAAAATTCCTTTCAACTTTGCGTAAACCTTTGCGAACCTTGCGGTTAAATAATTATTCCAAATTTAAGTAAAATAAGTCTGATGCAATTCCATCCGTCAAAAACTTTCCTTTTGGTGTTGGCTTCAAGATATTTTTTTCGATAAAAACTAAATCATCATCAAGGAATTTCTGTGCTTGTTTGTTCAAATATTCTAAATATTCGCTTCCAAATTCGGTTCCGATTCTATCCAAAGAAACGCCCCAAATCGTTCGTAAACCGGTCATAACATATTCATTATAACGGTCAGCAATTGAAAGAATTTCAGTTTCGTTAGGCAGTTTATTTTCTTGAATGGATTTTATATAAATTGAATTATTCGACACATTCCAACTTCTCGAAACGCCATCATAACTGTGCGCCGAAGGACCAATTCCAATGTATTTTTTACCTAACCAATACGCTGAATTATTCTTGGAAAAATAGTTTTCTTTGCCAAAATTTGACAATTCATAATGAATGAAACTATTATTTTCAAGCATTTCGACCAAAATAGAAAAATGCTCTTGCGCGACTTCGTCTTTAGGCGCCGCAATTTTTCCTGTTTGAATGAGTTTATTCAAAGCGGTTTTTGGTTCTACGGTTAACGCATAACTCGAAATATGCGGAATACCAAAAGACAGCGCTGTTTCAATATTTTGTTTCCATTTTTCGTTACTCATTGCTGGAATTCCGTAGATTAGATCCAGGGAAATATTGTCAAAATATTGAGTTGCTTCTTCCAAACATTTTTTGGCTTCCGCCGAATTATGAGCGCGGTTCATCAATTGTAAATCTTCTTCAAAAAACGATTGAATCCCAATTGAAAGTCGGTTTATTCTACTTTTAGACAATTCAATTATTCGCTCACTTGACAAATCATCCGGATTGGCTTCGAGTGTAATTTCAGGATTTTCTGAAACAGAATAATTTTTATACACTTCTGTTATCAGGAAATTAATTTCTTCGGAAGTTAAAACACTTGGCGTTCCTCCGCCAAAATAAATGGTTTCAATTGTAGCATCACTTCGAGCGCCGTCGAGAAGCGCAAACTCACTTTTACGCATTTGAATTTCTTTGGCAATAGCCAAAACCATTTCTTCTTTCTTCTTCATCGAAGTCGAAAAATGAAAGTCGCAGTAATGACAAGCCTGCTTGCAAAAAGGGATATGGATGTAGATGCCGGACATATTTTGTAGTTAGCTTAATTTGATTATTAAAATCATTGGTAAAAGTGTACTCAACAACATAAAAACAAATCCAAAAAATTTATCAGCAAAAAGACTTACATTGCCTGAATAAAACAACTCTCTTGGTGGAATTTTTGGGTCTCTTTTTTTTCGTGCCCAAAAAGGGATTAACATCAATCTATAGATTAGCAATGAATATAAAGGACAAAACCAAAATAATATGAAATTTGGCGAATCACTCGTTCCAGAATTCATCCCTCTTAACGCTATAATTGAAACTAGAACAGAGAAACTTAATATTATTAAAAAAGGCTTTGGCTCCCTCAAAACCTTTCTATTAATTGTAAAAATTAAAGGGATAAGCAATAAACCTATAAATGACAACTCTTTAAACATCATAATCGATTTTATAAAAATCTGAACACTATTTTTTAACTCGTTCCTCATTCTGTTTCACAAAAGCATCCCAACCCGTATAACTTTTCTCGCCAACTACTTTTCCAGAATTGAAAAAATGACAAACAGCCGCCGCCAAACCATCTGTGGAATCGAGGTTTTTGGGTAATTGTTTTAATCCGAGAAGTTGTTGGAGCATTTTGGCCACTTGTTCCTTGCTGGCGTTTCCGTTGCCGGTGATCGCCATTTTAATTTTCTTGGGTTCATATTCGGTGATGGGAATGTCTCTCGAAAGTCCCGCTGCCATTGCCACTCCTTGCGCTCTTCCTAATTTTAACATCGATTGTACGTTTTTGCCAAAGAAAGGTGCTTCAATTGCAATTTCGTCGGGATGGTGGGTATCAATTAATTCGATGGTGCGTTCGAAAATGATTTTCAGTTTTTGATAATGGTTGTCGTATTTGGATAATTGCAATTCGTTGAGTTGCAAAAATTCCATTTTTTTATTGACTACACGAATCAATCCAAAACCCATAATCGTGGTTCCGGGATCGATTCCTAATATGATGCGTTCGTTTGTCAATGCGTAAGTTTAAAAATGTTTTGTCAAGATTTCTATTCCCCAACAAAGCTAAACAATTCCGTGTATTTTAGTTCAATTATACAGAAATGACTTTTACCAAAGTCGTAAAACTTTGATAAAAGTCAAAAAAGTATATGGATTAAAACTATTTTTTTAGCTCAGCAATTACTGAGTTTGGAACTTTCAAAACAGTACCATGGCGGGTTCCTTGAGGAAAACTAACTTGTTCTGAAATGTCTTCCCATCCTTCGGCGGTTTTTTTTACAGCACCATATTTTTTCTGAGTATATTTATCAAAATAAACTAACCATTGACCATTTATTTGGATTGCGGTTGGTCCTTCTGCCCAATATTTTCCAGTGATTGGTTCACTTGCTTTGGTGTATGGCCCTTCCAAATTTTTACTGGTGGCTATTTTTAAATTTTTCTGAACCGGAACTTTTGTTTCATCTTTTAAAAACATCGTATAGCCTTTTTCATCTTTTACAATAGAAGCATCTATCACATTAAAACCCGGTTCGTACAATAATTTTGTTTTTTTGAAACTTTTGAAATCTTTAGTTGTGGTATAATAAATTCTATGATTATACCCTTTTTCTTCTGTTGATTGTGTTTCAGTAAACTTTCCCTCGATGGTGGATGCCCAATAAATCATATATTCTTTTGATTTTTCGTCATAAGTGATTTCGGGAGCCCAAGTGTTTCTTGTCTTTTTTTCATATTCCATTACTGGTAAAAACTCTTGTTTCGACCAATGAATTAAATCTTTAGAAGAAGCATAACCAATGCCTTTATCGGTCCAACTAACTGTCCAAACCATGTGGTACAAACCGTCTCCGCCTTTTATAACACAAGGATCACGCATCAATTTGTCTTTGCCCACTTCGGGAGTCAAAAAAGAAGCGTCTTTCTTTAAAGTTTCCCATTTATAACCGTCTTCACTGTAAGCCAAATGCAATCCGTCTTCTCCGTTTCCTTTGAAATAAGTAAACACATATGCATCAGATTTTGGAATAAATCCATTGGAAATCAACCATTTTTCGCAGGCTGCCGGCCAATTTTTATTGGTTCCTTGAACACCAAGACCAAAACCGTGTCCTCCATTTTCATAAATATGCATTTCTGCTGGCACTTTTTGATTTTTTAAAGCCAAATAATAATTGATACTGTTTTCAACCGGAACCGCTTTGTCATCGGTGGCGTGAACCAAAAATGTTTTAGGTGTATTGGCATCGATTTGTTTTTCGTTCGAATATTTTTCAACCAGTTCACTGCTGGCATTTTTACCCAAAAGATTTTCTTGTGAACCTTTGTGAGTAATTCCATTTTCCATAGAAATTACGGGATAAATCAAAATTGAAAAATCCGGACGTGCACTAATATTGTCTTTAGATTCATAGACTTTGTCATTGTAATGCGTTGACACTGTTGATGCCAAATGTCCTCCTGCGGAAAAGCCTATAACGCCTATTTTTGTAGGATCAAGATTCCATTCATCGGCACGTCGGCGCAGAGTTCTGATGGCTTCTTGTGCGTCTTGCAAAGGACCAATGGTTTTGTCTTTCATAATAATATCACTTGGCAAACGGTATTTGAGAACAAAGGCCGAAATCCCAATAGAATTGAACCAAGCGGCCACTTTATCGCCTTCTTTTTCGTGCGACAAAAGTGCATAAGCACCTCCTGGGCAAATAATTACCGCTGCATTTTTAGCATTTTTATTGGCTGCCAAAAAAACTTTCAAAGTGGGTTCGGTAACTTTTCTAATTCCGGTGATATTTCCTTGAGCATCAATTCTTGGCTCTTGTTTGTAATCGGCGGCTTCGATAGCTCCCGGTATTTTGTCCCACAAAGGAATTTCCTTGTTTTGAGAAAAAAGGGGAAGGCTTATCGCCAAAAATAAAAGAATTAAAACGAAACTACTACTGAGATTTTTCATAAAAACATATTCAATTTTATAGTAATCTAAATGATTTTAAATTTGACTTTATTAGTTCATTTTATAAATTTCGGAACCTGCTAGCAAGAAACATCCTAAACCATAATCCTCGAAATCAGGAATTTTATCATACGATAATGGTTGTCCGTCTTTTGGTTCTTTTCCTGTGGATTGCAAATATCCTAAAAATCCATTTTCGTGTAAGCTTTCTTTAATCATAGCGTCCCAAGCTTTTTGAATCACTGGCAAATAGGTTTCTTTTTTCAAAATACCACTGTTTACACCATAAGCCATTCCGTAAACGAACAAGGCTGTTCCTGATGTTTCTTTTTCACCAAAATTAGTGGGATCGTGCAAACTTACATTCCAAAAACCATCGGGACGTTGTATTTTAACTAATGCTTCGGACATTGATTTTAAATCCTTTACATATTGGTCTCTATGAGGTGCGTTTTCTGGAATTATAGTCAACACTTTGGCCAAAGCCGCAATTACCCAGCCGTTGCCACGACTCCAATAGCAATCTTCGCCGTTGGGTTCTTTGTAGGGTGGGTCAAAATCGGCATCGCGCCACCACAAACCATCTTTTGGGTTATATAGTCCGTGATCTCCGTGATTATTTCTGGAATACATATACATTTGGTACATTTTTTCGAAATAGCGATTGTCTTTTTCTAACACTCCCATTTTGGCAAAAACAGGCATTCCCATCTGTATGGCATCAATCCAAGACCAATCGTCGTTTTGAGGTGTATTCAACAACATATTCAAAGTAGCTCTTGTACTTTTTAATTTTTTAGAATCGGGTTCTAAATTGTACAAATCGATATAGGTTTGGGCTGCACAATAATCATCGGCATTGCGATTGGCACTCCCATTTCTAAAACTCCATTTGTGAAACTCAGACCAATCATAAGCATATCTATAATATTCCTCTTTTGGATAGATTTCGTGCAAAGCCATTAGCCCTTCATAATAAACCCCACGAGTCCAAATATTGCTAGGACGTTCTTTGTTAGTAACTATTGTTTTACTCACTTCGGGCCATTTTTTCATAAAATAGTCATTGGCAAGCATCATTTGTTTTAACACTTGTTTTTTATCAAACAATTGTTGAGCGTTTGCGTTATTAAAATTCAAAAAGCAAATTGCAAAAAATAAAAACAGTTTTTTCATCTTATAGAATGATTAATTAGGGATTTAATTTTGTGATTTTAAAGGAGTGATAGTTACTGGTCCTAATAATCCAGAAGGTGTAGGTTTCCATTTTGTGGCGTCAAATTTATTATAATCCTTGTCAACCATGTTGATTTCATAAAAAATCTTCCACTCCTCACCTTTCAGTTCCATATCTCGAACCCTATTAGCGCCAAGATTAGTCACTTGAACTTTTAAAGTGTTTTTTCCTTTTTTTAATTTTCCAATGTTCAATTGATAAGGAACTGACCAAGACGTTCCAATAAATTGATCATTCAACCACACTTTGGCGCTTTCGCGAACGTCACCAAGATTTAAACTCCAATTTTCTACCGTATTGTTTGTATTGTCAAATTGCAAAGTATAAGTGGCTGTTCCTGAAAAAGCTTCGGCTTCGGGACTTAGTTTTGTCCAAGATTCTAAATTAGAAACGGTTGCTGTTGCAGGCAATTTAGGTCCTCCTTTATCAAAAGTAAGTTGCCATTTTCCGTTTAAAGTAATTGCATTGGCGGTTTTTTCGAAATAGTTCCATTTTTTTTGTGAAGCGGTATTTTCTGTTTTTAAGAAAAGTGATTGTCCTGGCTCTATTTTTAGTTTTACCAAGGTGTTTTTATCAGACTTGATCACTATAGCATTGCCATAATCTCTGGTCAAAGGGTCGAAAATAACTACTTCTTTATTGCCAACTTCCAACGGAATAAAACCTTCAATGGTTTTGGCAGAATGATTTACTAAATAATACAACTTTTCGCCATCAACTGTTCTTCGAGTATATTTTAACCCTGAACTAACAAGAGTTTCAGGATAGGTTTGCGCTTCTTCTAAAGCTTTGAAAATATCAGAAATAGGCTGAATAATATTCTTATTTTCGTCTAATAAAGTGGCTAATTTTTGATTTTGATTTTCAAATTCGAAATAACCTGGAACCGATTTTGGAAGTCCTTCAAAAATAATTTTTCCTCCTGCTTTTTGCAAATCGATTAGTTTTTGCAAAGTGGCTAAAGGCATTTTATCACAAGCAGGAATGACAATGGATTTAAAAGTTCCACCTGGTAAAACTATTTTTCCCTCTTTGACTTGCGCTTGAGCAATGAAATCATCTGAGATAAAATCAACGCCATATCCTTTGCCGATTAATCTTTTAGTAGTATTGTAAAAAGAAGTTTCATACAACCATTCAGCTAAAGAATGTATTTTGAATTGGAAAAACAAACTGCCTTTTTGGTATTTATCCCAAGTGTCGAAAATGGGCCAATAAAGTAAAGTTTCATTGTCAGATTGTCCTTGTTGTAACATCGATTGACAATTGGAAATATACGAAAACAAAGCAGGCGCGTCTTCCCAAGTTGGGTCTGTATTATTAAAATTGGCGGAAGCATAAAATTTCCAACCTGGCCATTTGGCTCGATCTGGCGAATAAGTTGAACCGTGAAGAAAAATATGATTAACTCCGTTGAGAAGCAATTCTTCGGCTTCGGGTTTGCATTGGGATAATGCTATTTTAAAATGATCGCGCAACCAAGTAAAAGTCTCTGAAGAAACCAATGGTTTTCCAGAAATATGTGCTGCAGACGAGGAGAATTTCAACATTACAGGATCGGCATCGCCTTCGCGAATGTCTTCTTTTTCACGTCTGAAACCCGGAATATCAAAAGGCATTGAACCAAAAGTTTCACATTCAGGAATATCAGCAGAAGCATATAAATCGATCAAGTTTCCTGGTGAACCGTGGGCCTGAAGTTTGGTTTTGAAGTTTTTCGAATTGGCCCAATTGGTCCAAGGTTTGTCAAACTTATTCAAAAGTAAATCCGAAATAGTTTGTCGATAATCGCTTTTAATTCGGTTGCCAATTGCATTATCGGTTTCACTGAGCAAAAGTGGTAATTTTTCTTTTAAATCATAGCCTCTTCTCGCTTTAAATTCTTCGAAAAAATTAGGCGTAAAATCAGTTCCATAGACTTCATAACTATCATTAAAAATAGCTCTTACTTTTCCTTCTCGTCCTTTGAAAGCCGCATTGAATGGAACTACATAAGCATTAAGCGCTTCTTCTGAATAATGATCCAGGGTATATCCTTTTCCTCCCGGTGCAGCTCTTTTTACTTGCTGACCTGTTTTTCCGCTAAAGACTGCGTAAATGGTATAATCAGTTTTTTTAGCTTTCCATTGAAGCACATTTCCTTTTAGTTCTTGTGTCAAGTTTACACACTTACCATCACTGCTGTATGCCATTACATACAATAGGTCCGCTGGTATTTTTTCTTTGGCTTTGTCAATTTCTATAGCTTTGTCAAAGGTTTCGTTTTTCTTAAGTTGGTATTTTTCTACAATCAACTTGGTGGCGGCATAAGGCAAAGTCACGTGAGATCCTCCATAAGGCCAACCTGTGCCTAAAACCATATCCACTTGCATGTGCAAACTATCCGCTACTTGAAAGGTATAATCCAACATTTCCATCCATTTTGGAGAGAGGTAATCAATAAAATTATTTTCTTCTCCTTTCACTCCATATATAGGAGTGATTTCGACACCGCCAATTCCAGCATTATGAAAATCCTCAAGGCTTCTTTTAAGATTGGGTTTGTCCACCGCACTACCCATCCACCACCAACGAGCCCAAGGCTGATTGACATTAGATGATTTTGGCCAAGGCGAAGATGCTGTATCTTGCGCAAATGCACTTAAAACAAATAAAAATGCAACAATAAATAAGGAGTAGTTTTTCTTTAGTCTCATTGTGTCTTATGGTATTCTGTGATTAGTTGTAATAAAGTGTTTCTATTAATCCATCTAAGTCAATATCTAAATTAATACTTAAATGTATCATTTATAGAAATACTAGATACTTTTCTTAGAACGATTGTAATCGAGTAAAAATATAAGAAGTTCATAAAAATAGTATCCTGTTGCGTCCTGTTTGTTAAAATAAAAATTAAATAACTAATTATTAGCTGGATTTATTTCAGAACAGTTAATACTTTCTTATCAAAAAAGTTGCCATAATCAAAATGAAAGATCTAAAATTCTCATTTGAGTTTTCTCACAAACAACTACAAAAGCCTAGAATATAACTATTCGAAAAAATTATGCTTTATGTTTTTATTATTTAAATAAATTATGAATATTATTTTTTTATTATTAATTTAATTAATATTTCGCAACACAACATTAACTAACTGTTTTTCAATTGCTTGAATAATGGATTTCCAATAAAAAAACCTTAAAAAAGATTAAATTACTGATAATTAATCCGTTGATTATCGATTCTGACAGGATAGTGCAGGATAGAATCTTTTTTACTAATAAATATTTTTGTTCAACACTAAAACAGAAAATGAATAAATGCAAAGTTTATTTTTCTAGACATTTTACTCTATACAAATAAGTATTTCATAAAATTAAAACTCTAATTGTCATATTTATAAAATAAAAAAACATAAAATATTGAATCTACATTAAACAAAAGTTTTTTTATATTATGTGTTTTTTTATTGCAAATATTTTGTTAAATTAAAAAAAGTATTACTTTTACGCAATCGATTACGTTAATAAAAACAAGTGCCCAGAAAGGGTAATATTAAAAAATTGAAAAAATCACATAAAAAAACACTTAATATAGATTTATCACTATCTGGAAATAAATTTAACCGATTTATTATCAAAAAAGGACAAGAAACTAAAGTTGCACAAAAACAATCAAACCACAAGAACATTAACTAACCTAAATACTTTTTCATGAAAAACAAATTCAAAATTTTGATGAGTACCATCATTTGTGTATTATTTTACACAACTGGTTTTGCTCAAGGAAAAACAATCTCAGGGGTAATAACCGATGCCTCTAAATTTCCTATTCCAGGAGTGAACATCCTTATCAAAGGAACCCAAAAAGGAGTGAGTACAGACCTTGACGGAAAGTTCGCTATTTCAGCTCCAGAAGGAGCAACCTTAGTCATTTCTTACTTAGGATTTCAAACAAAAGAAATAAAAGTAAGTAGTGCCAGCACCTACAATGTTTCGCTAGAAGCAGAAAATGCAGCCTTACAAGAAGTTGTTGTTGTAGGATATGGAACTAAGAAGAAAAAAGATTTAACTGGATCTATTGTTAGTATGAGTGCCGAAGACATTGTCTCTAGACCGGTACAAAATGCAATGCAAGCCATGCAAGGAAAAGCGGCTGGGGTAGATATCTCGTCTAACGAACGTCCTGGTACTGTTGGTGCTGTAACTATTCGTGGGGTTCGTTCTATTTCGGCTTCGAATTCTCCACTTTATGTTGTAGATGGAGTTCCTTTAAATTCAGGTGGAATTGATTTTATCAACCCAAATGATATTGAAACAATCGACGTACTAAAAGATGCTTCGGCAACAGCTATTTATGGTTCCCGTGGAGCTAATGGTGTTGTTATTGTATCTACTAAAAAAGGTAAAAACGGAAAATTTACTTTAAATTACGATACATCGATTATTACAGAAACAATTCATGAAAACGCACCGATGATGAATGCTGCTGAATACATCGAATTTCGTCGTTGGGCTAAGTACTACGAACCCAATACTACTGGTGTTCCTAGAGGGGATGCCCCAACTATCGCAAATGATAAAGCAATTTTTCAAGCTGTAGCAGATCCATACGCTTGGGCAAACATCGAAAAAGGCTGGGCTTCAGGAACTTGGGATGGCTCTAAAGTAGCTACAACCGATTGGACAAAATTTGTAACCCGTACCGGAATAACTCAACAACATACTGTAAGCGCTAGTGGAGGTTCTGATAAAATGAAAGCCTACGGTTCTTTTGGATATCTTGACAACACGGGAACACTAAAAGGACAAAGTTACAAACGTTACAATGGAACTGCTAATATTGACATTACACCTACCAAATGGTTCTCTATGGGTGTCAATCTTAATACTAGTTATGGTATTCAAGAATTCGGGCAATCTACTGTGGGAAGAACTGCTGTTTCAACTTCTGGAGGAATTTATACAACTGC
>ERZ1034365.1674-NODE-1674-length-10959-cov-2.629480_pt1 | contig 10959 bp, 11 predicted proteins | sample MGYA00520615_ERZ1034365 | MGnify/ENA primary metagenome ERZ1034365 (study PRJEB33736, sample SAMEA104284505) | Azolla filiculoides | biome: Urban; feature: Water surface; material: Ditch water | place: Netherlands | collected 2015-10-28 | depth 0-0.1 m ... | reverse complement strand
AAACCAATGCGTCGATCAACCTGACCGTGCTCGGCGTCAGCGGTTCGCCGCGTCAGGCATCGCTCTATTCGATCATTGCCGAATGGTGCCGTTTCCGTCTGTCGACCGTGGAAAAGCGCACGCGCCATCGTCTGACGGCGGCTGAAAAGCGCATCCATATTCTCGAAGGTCGGCAGGCCATCCTGCTCGACATCGACCGCGTGATCAAGGTCATCCGCGAATCGGATGATCCGAAGGCGGATCTGATGGCGCACTTCAAGCTGTCTGAAATTCAGGCTGAAGATATCCTTGAAATCCGCTTGCGTCAGTTGGCGCGGCTGGAAGGGATCAAGATTGGTGAAGAGCTGGCCAAGTTGCGCGAGGAAGCGGCTGGTCTGAACAAACTTCTCAGTTCCGAAGAAGCCTTGCGTGCCTGTGTTGCAGCGGAAATCGAAGCGGATGCGAAGAAATATGGCGATGACCGCCGAACCTTCATTGAAGCGGCTGAAAAAGTCACGATGTCGGATGCAAAAACGGTGTCCATCGTTGATGAGCCGACGACCTTGATCGTTTCCAAACACGGCTGGCTGCGTTCGCGGACCGGCCATAACATCGATCCGACACAGCTCTCCTTCCGTTCCGGTGACAGCTTGCTGGCCTGTTTGCCGTGTCGCACGGTGGATTCGCTGGTCATTCTGGATACGAACGGGCGTGCCTATTCGATTCCGGCGGCCGACATTCCCGGCGGCAAGGGCGATGGCATTCCGGCAACATCACTGGCCGATTTTCAGGACGGGGGCAAACCCTGTCTGGCCATGGCGACGCAGAAGGACAAGCTGTATCTGGTCGCGGCCAGTGGCGGTTATGGCTTCCGCTGCAAAGGCGAGGATTTCGTTTCGCGCGGCAAGGCCGGCAAGGCCTTCATGACGCTGCCGGAAGGCGAAACACCGGTCGTTTTTGCCCTCGCTCCGGAGGGCGAAATTCTTTGTGTGACCAAGGATGGTCGCGGTCTACTGTTCAATATCGACGAAATCCGTCTGCTGCCCAAGGGGCGTGGCTTGAAGCTGGTCGATGCGCCTTCGGCCAAGGAAGGACTGGACAGCATCCTGCCGGTAGTCGATGGGGTGGCCGGTAAATTCAAAGGCGAAAATCTGGCCGGCTGTCGGGGCAATCGGGGTGCTAAAGGGAAGAAACTGCGCAGGGCGCGCTAATGCGTCCTGATCTGGGCGAACCATGACGCCAGAGCCGCTCGCACACCAGGAATTTCTGCCGACAAACCGCCGGTGAACTCCCGCCAGCTTTCGAGATATTTGGGCTGAACGATGGTGAGGACGGGGATTTCGCGGCTCATCAAATCGAGCATTTCGGCCGCGAAGCCCTGGCCTTCCGCTTCCTGCTTGCCGAAACGGTTGATGATGACCAGATCGGCCCCGTCTTTACCAATCCGTCGCAGGACGACGCTGGATTCGGACAGCGCGGTTGTATCAAGGCGACAGGCGGTGGAGCAGGCGCCCAGATCTTGCGTGATCGGATAGCGGGTGTTGTCGTCCAGATCAATCAGGATGATTTCGCAGAGTTGACCGCCGGCTTCGTTTTCCTGAATCAGTCCGCGCACGCGCACTCCCTGGGCAATCAGCGAACGGGCAAACTCGGCCAGCATTTCATCGTTGCCACGGGGCTTTTGCGGAACAATGGCGGCAATCAGGGATGGGGGCGGATTCGGCATGGCAGGAATGGTCATCTGGGCCTTGATTATAGTTCACGGATGAATAGGCCAGACCGGCTGGCCGGTGTTCGCTAAAATTCGCGGACATGAATCATGTTTCAATCATCAGATGAAAATCTCCTCCTTTCAGGCGCTGGCCTGTCCCCTTGATGGCGCCCCTTTGCAGCGCAAGGCTTCCGCCTGGTGTTGCGCGGCGGGGCATAGTTTTGATATTGCCAGTCAGGGCTATACCCATTTGCTGCCGGTACAGAAGAAGCGCTCGCTTGATCCGGGCGATAGCAAGGAGATGGTCGCCGCCCGCCGGCGTTTTCTTGAGGCCGGTTTCTATCAACCCATCGCAGCTGCCGTCAGTCGGACGGTGCTGGCCGGACTGCCATCGAATGGGAGCGCCTCTTGTCTCGATGCCGGTTGCGGTGAGGGGTATTACATGCGCCAGCTGGCGGCGGCGGAAAGTGATGTGGACACGCTGGCGATGCTCGGCCTCGATATTTCCAAATGGGCCGTCCTGTCTGCCGCAAAACAGGACAAGCGGCCGAACTGGGTGGTGGGCAGTAATGCCAATCTGCCGGTGTTGTCGGGCAGCATTGATCGGGTGCTGTGCATGTTCGGCTTCCCGGTCTATGCCGAGTTTGCCCGCGTTCTCAAGGCGGGGGGCGAGTTGTTGCAGGTCGATGCCGGGCCGGATCATCTGCGCGAATTGCGCGAGGTGATTTACCCGACCTTGAAAGCCGAGCGGGCGGGCGAAACATCCGTGCCGGAAGGCTTCACCCATCTGGCCAGCGAAAATCTCCGCTTTCAGATTGAAATCAACAGCGCCGGGCTGATTGCGGATCTGCTGGCGATGACGCCGCATCTTTACCGGGCGAGCGCCGAAGGCCGGGCGAAGGCGGCAGCCCTGACGGCCCTGTCATTGACTGTGGATGTGCGTCTGACCCGCTTCAGTCTTTCTGAGCCGGCCGGTCATGCTGGACGATCTGCGAAACGAAGATGATCGCCAGCAGATTGGCGCCGATGGCGATGTAGCCAACGACCGGATAACCGTCCAGTTTGCCGCTGCCGTCGAGCGTGACAATAAAGCCGGCGAGGGTGGTGGCGAGTCCCATGGCCAGTGACTGAACCGTTCCGTTGAGCGACATGAAGGTGCCGCGCAGTTGCGGATTTGCTGCGGAGGAAATGATCGCCATGGCCGGGATCATTCGCCCCGAAACCAGGACAAAGAAGCCGGTGGTACAGACCACCCAGATCCACAACGGGACACTGCCGATCTGCGTCACGACGAGTAGCGGGAGCATCGCAGCGAAGGCGACCCGCCGGTATGTTTCCACTTTGCCGTGTTTGTCGGCCCAATGCCCGATGAAGCGTGCAGTCAGCAGGGTTGCGCCTCCGCCGGCGAAATAGATGATGGGTATGTCCTGCAGCGCAATGCCCACGTTGTTCACCGCATACACCGTGATGTAGGGAATCACCGTGAAACCGGAAAAAATGATCAGTGCGGAGTAGAGCAGGGCGCGTAGGTGATTGATGTCGCCCAGTACGGCAAAGGTGGCGGAAAGCAGGTGCGAACGTTTTTCCTCGCTCAGGTGATGCCGCAGTTCCGGCAGGATGCGCAGGCCGATGAGGATAAAGATCATGCTCAGGGCGGCGATGAGAATGAAAGGGGCTCGCCAGTTCAACTGATTGGCCAGCCAAAGCGAAAGGGGAACTCCGGCAATGGTCGAGATGGAAAACGCGCTGGAGACGACTCCGCTGGCACGGGCGCGGCGTGCATAGGGAATGGCGTCGCCGATCATCGTGTGCACCATGGCCCCCATGATGCCGCCGAAAATTCCGGCCAGGCCACGGGCCACGATCAGGGTCGGGTAGTCCGGCGCCATGCCGCAAGCCAGTGTGGCCAGGGCAAAGAGTCCGAAACTGGTCAGCAGCATGCGCTTGCGTTCAAACAGATCAACGAATGTTGCGGCCAGAATGCCGGAGACGGCGGCGCTGAAACTGTAGGAGGCGACTAACAGTCCGAATTCATGCGTGCCGATGCCGAAAGCCTGCATCAACACCGGGCCGAGGGGCATCATGATCATGAAGTCGAGAATGTGGCTGAACTGAATGCCCGCCAGCGTCAGTAGAAACAAGCGTTCAGTGCGAGGTGAGAGCGTGGTGGGCATCGGTGGGGCGTCGGTTCGGGCATTCGGTCGACTGTGGAATCTAACGTATTTCAAGGTGAGCCATGACTGTATTGTTGATGAACATATTGCAACAGTTCGTAAAGTTCGCGGGAATACGTATATCGTTCATGCGGTCGACTCGTTATTCGCTCCAGGACTCAACCCCAGGACACAGGACGTTTTTCATGAAATCCCCCAAATTACTGATCGCATTGATCGCCGGAGTTTCTTTGCTGAGTGGCTGCGTTGTCGCGCCCGCGCCGCGGCCCTATTACTATCCGGACACGGTGATTGTGGCGCCGCCGCCTCCGCGAGTGGAATACGCAGGGCCGCCGCCGGTGATCGGTTATATCTGGATTTCAGGTTACTGGAACTGGACGGGGCATCGTCACGAATGGGTAGGTGGGCGATGGGAAGCTCCGCGCCAGGGTTATAACTGGGTTCCCCACCGCTGGGAACGGGATGGTGATCGTTGGCGTCAGCAGGGCGGGACCTGGGAGCGGGATAGCCGTCGGCATAGCGAGCCCATGCCCGCCCCTCGCTACGAGAGAGAAACATCGCCCAGAGAAGAGCATCGTGTGATGCCACGGCAGGAGATGGAGAATCGTCGTCCGCCTGAACCGGCTCCTGCCCCTGCTTATCGTCAGGAACGCGAACAACGCCAGGAGCGTGCGCCACGTCAGGAACAAGAGCAACGCCAGCGTCAGGAGCGTGAGGTGCGTCCTTCGAATGATCAGGTGCAGCATGAACGTGCTCCGCGCATGGAAAAAGAGGAGCGCCCACGCCGTGATCGGGATGACGGCCGCCACTCTGATCGTCGGGGGCGTGAGGATGAGCGCTGAGGGAAATCGGCCTGAAAATGGCGATGTGCCGCCCCCGGTCAGTTTCCGGGAAGCCTTCTTTTTCTGGCTAAAACTGGGTTTCGTCAGCTTTGGCGGGCCGGCGGGCCAGATTTCGCTGATGCATCAGGAACTGGTTGAGCAACGCCGCTGGATTTCCGAGCGGCGTTTCCTGCATGCACTGAATTACTGCATGGTTTTGCCGGGCCCGGAAGCGCAGCAACTGGCGACCTATATCGGCTGGCTGATGCATCGAACCCGGGGAGGCATTGCGGCAGGGGTCATGTTCGTGCTGCCATCACTGTTCATTCTGATCGCCCTGTCCTGGTTGTATATTGCCTTGGGTGAAATGCCGCTGGTGGCCGGGTTGTTTTACGGGATTAAACCCGCCGTTACCGCCATCGTGCTGCAGGCGGCGTACCGTATTGGTTCCCGGGCGTTAAAGAACCGCTTGCTCTGGGCAATCGCCGCCGCCTCGTTCGTGGCTATTTTTGCGCTGGATGTACCCTTTCCGCTGATTGTTGCCCTCGCCGCCTTGATCGGTTATCTGGGCGGGCGACTTGCCCCGCATCATTTTGCAGCGAATGGCGGACATGGAGACACGCAAAAATCGTTTGGCCGGGCCTTGATTGATGATGACACCCCGACGCCTGATCATGCCTTGTTCAACGGGCGTCGTTTGTTAGAGGTAGTCGTCGCCGGTGCTCTGTTGTGGGTAGTTCCCATGGGCGCACTGACCGTGATGTACGGCTGGGAGCATACGCTGACGCAAATGGGCGCGTTCTTCACCAAGGCCGCACTGCTGACCTTTGGCGGGGCTTATGCGGTGTTGCCTTATGTGTATCAGGGCGCCGTCGGAGATTTTGGCTGGCTGACGCCCACCCAGATGATTGATGGTTTGGCGCTGGGCGAAACAACGCCGGGGCCGCTCATCATGGTGGTTGCCTTTGTCGGTTTCATCGGTGCTTACGTACATGCGGTGCTGGGTCCGGAAAATCTGTTTCTGGCCGGGGCGCTTGCAGCGACTTTGGTGACATGGTTCACTTTTTTACCGTCCTTCATCTTCATTCTGGCCGGTGGTCCGTTGATCGAAACAACCCACAATGACCTCAAATTCACCGCGCCACTGACCGCCATCACGGCGGCCGTGGTCGGGGTGATTCTCAACCTGGCGCTTTTCTTCGGCTATCACGTTCTGTGGCCGAAGGGATTTGCCGGTACCTTTGACATGTTTTCGGCGCTCATTGCCTTGGGGGCAGCCATTGCTCTCTTTCGCTTCAAGCAGAATGTCATTCATGTCATTGCCGCTTGCGCAGTGACCGGCTTGTTGATCAGGACTTTGCTGTATTCAATGTAAGCACTGAAATTTAAATTTACCCGGATAGATCCTCAGGAAAATCCTGAGAAATGGTCTTGGATCTCTCGGTTATCCTTGGGGCCACACATTTTTCTGCCTGCCCGCCATGATCGAACTCCTGTCTAGTCCTGAAATCTGGATTGCTTTTTTCACGCTGACCGCCCTGGAACTGGTGCTCGGTATCGACAACATCATTTTCATCTCGATTCTTGTCGATAAGCTGCCCAAGGAAAAACAGGAGATTGCCCGTCGACTCGGTTTGTTCCTCGCCATGTTCATGCGGATTGCCTTGCTCCTCGTCTTGTCGTGGATTGTTGGTCTGACAGCGCCGGTGCTCTCCGTTTTCGGTCTGGATATTTCCGGACGGGATTTGATCCTGATTTCCGGTGGTCTTTTCCTGATCTGGAAGAGTACCGGTGAGGTGCATCAATTGCTGGAAGGCGAGGAGGGCGAGGCTTCCAGCAAGGTGGCTTCGAGTTTCCTGGGGGTGATCGCCCAGATCATGGTGATTGATCTGGTCTTCTCACTGGATTCAATCATTACCGCAGTCGGCATGGTCAGCGAAGTGAGTGTGATGATTGCTGCAGTGATTGCTTCCGTGGGCTTGATGATGCTGTTCGCCGGGGCGATTGGCCGCTTTGTCTCGGATCATCCGACAATCAAGATGCTGGCGCTGTCATTCCTTGTCGTCGTGGGCGTGGTGCTGATTGCTGACGGTTTCGGCCACCATGTGCCGAAGGGCTACATTTACTTTGCCATGGCGTTCTCGGTCGGCGTCGAAATGCTCAATATCCGGATGCGCAAAAAGACCGTCAAACCGGTCGAGTTGCGCGAGCCGTATGTTCGGGATGCCGCTTGAGTTAGCTGAAGCGGCGTGACGAGCCGAGGACGGATTTGAAGAAGACGGCCGCATTACGCTTGCCCGCGGCCGAGTTGGCAGGGTGCTCGCAGGTGCTGAAGATGCCGGCATTGGCCTTTTCATCAAAGGCATAGACGCCGCTGACGATGCGGTCTTTCGCGGTCAACACGTCGAATTGCAGGGTTTTCCGGCTGTCGACCGCGACCTTCATGCCACGCGTGTCATAGGCAACGTCCGTGTATTCCTTCAGCCAGGAATCGATCAGGCGTGAGTAGCTGTGACCGGTGCGGGGTGAACCCACGAGATCAGGTGCGGTGGAATAGGTCTGGCACTGAACGTCGTCCTGCAGCTGAATTTTTGTCCGCATGCCGTTATCTTCGCGGATGGCCGTCACGATGTCGTTGAGTGAGCGTTTGAAGAAAACGCCGGAGCGTGATTGAAGGACGCTGGGGCTTTCCGGCGTGACCGGCTCAAACGTGCCCATCGAGCGACCATAGGCGACCCCGCGGAAAACTTTGGTCTGGCACATTGAAATCAAATCAGCTTCCTCGAAGCTCGAGCAAATCTGACTCCATTCGTAAGCCGAAAAAAGCCGGCCTGCGTTGAGGTTGGCTTGTCCGCTCAAGGCAAAGGAAGCCATGGCGATGAAACAGATTGATTTCCGCAGGGGGTTTTTCATTGTTAACTTTTGTGATGTGGAGCGCGGCGCGCAGTATCCATGCGCCGCTTGCCTGAGCCTAGTGTCGCCAAATCACGACACTTTAACGGAAGCGTTGCTTGAAGCTCATCGGGTCAAGTCCGTGGCGGGCGAGTAGTTTGTAAAACTCGGTGCGATTGCGTTGGGCAATACGGGCCGCATGCGACACGTTGCCCGAGGTCATTTGCAGCAGCTGGATCAGATAGTCACGCTCGAATTCCCGTCGTGCATCGTCAAAAGCCTGCAAGGCGGTTTCTTCATATTCACGCATGATCCGTTGAATGACCGCCGCAGGAATCGATGTCGTTAGCGACAAATCCAGTGCCTGTTCGAGCACGGTTTTCAGTTGCCGGACATTGCCGGGCCAGCGTGAATCCTGCAAGGCGAGCAAGGCATCCGGCGCCAGTGTGGTGCCGGGTTTTGCCCCCAGTTCGGCGAGAAAATGCGTCGCCAGCAAGGGAATGTCTTCGCTGCGTTCGCAGAGCGGCGGCAAAATCAGCGTCATGCCGCCGAGTAAATAAAACAGGTCGCTACGGAATGTGCCTTCCGCAACGGCGCTGTCGAGCGGTCTGGGCGTCGACGCGATGACCTGCACGTCCATAACGCCGGATCGGCGCGACATTACATTCAGCCGGTTTAGCGGATCGCGTGCCTGCATCTGCGTAAACAAAACCGAGAACAGCCGTGCCTGCGCCAAGGGGGAAAGGGCCCCGATATCCTGCAGATAGAGGACGCCTCCTTCCGCCTGCTTGAAGACGCCGGACGGATTGTTCAACTCCATCAGGCTGTCGAGCTCCTCGGCCGGGTAGTCGGTGCAGGCAAAGTTGATGAAGGGTTGAGTGGCGCGCACGCCTGCCTTGTGAATGGCGGCGGCCAGCGTTGCCTTGCCCGAACCCATGGCGCCGATGAGCAAGGCTGATTTGTCTTCGCTGGCAATCCGGTGTGCCTGGCGAAGCAGTTCCTCCATGCCGATATTGGCGGTCAGCAAATTCTTGCGCCAGGCGGCGTCCGCATGCTCCGAGTCCAGCGTGGGGGAAAGACGGATGGCGTCGGCCACCCGGCGGAGTAATTCCTGGCTTTCGAAGGGCTTGGTCAGAAAACTGAAGACGCCGCGCTGGGTGGCTGAAACCGCATCGGGAATGGTGCCGTGTGCCGTCAGGATAATGACCGGTACGGTCGGCGCTTCGGCTTGCAGATGGGCAAAGAGGGAGAGCCCGTCCATTTCGCCCATGCGCAGGTCGGTAATGACCAGTTGCGGTCGACTCTCGCGGAAGCGGACTAATGCAATTTCACCCGATTCAGCCTCGATGATTTCATGCCCGGCCGAGCGCAGTCGCATCCCGATCAGATGAAGCAGATCCAGATCATCATCGACAATGAGGATGCGTGCGCCCATCTTCAGCGCCCTTTGCTGCGCGTACGTAAATCGCGGTCGATGGCGAGCAGGGCACTCAGTTTTTTCTGCAACTCCTCGTTTTTCTTCTGGCTGTCTTTCAGCGCCGCATCCTGCCGCCGTTTTTCCTCGGCGCACTGCCGTTGTTTTTCGGCCAGGCTGCGTTCCAGCTCATTGATGTGCAGTTGTTCAGGAGATTTTGTTGCACTGGCGATTTCTTGTGAGTCATCCGCCGGCTGGGTGGTTTTGCCGGCACAGGCGCCCAGCAGGGTGCAGATGAACAGGATCGCCCAAGTCTTTTTTTGCATACGTGCACTCATTTTTTTTGCGTTCGTAAGTAAGGCGCTTTCAAAGGGAGCAATACACGAAAATGCGCACCCCCCTCCGCTGAGTTTAACAACAGTAGCTCACCGCGATGGGCCAGAACAAATTCCCGCGCAATGGCCAGCCCCAGACCAACGCCGGCAACCTGGCGGGCGCCGGCGCTGCGGTAAAACGGCTCGAAAATCTGCGCTGCATCTGCCGCCGGAACGCCGGGGCCCTGATCGCTCACATCGACAATGGCTTGTTCTTCATTCTTGCTCAGTTGAACATGGATCGCACTGCCATTGGGTGAAAATTTGACAGCGTTCGACAGCAGATTGTGCATGATGGTGAGCAGGGCTTCACGTCCGGCAATAATCTCAACTTCGGCCAGATCCTCTTTGAATTCAATCTGCCGTTCATTGGCGATCAGTCGATACGTGTCCACTACCTGTTCGATGATCTCCTGAAAATTGAGCGGCTCGTAGCCGATACGTTCGGCGGCATGACCGGCTTGTTGCAGGCGGAGCAGACCTTCGATCAGCTCCTGCAGGCGTCGGGAGTTGTTCTGCAGAATGGTCACCACGCGACGCTGTTCCGGGTTGAGCGGTCCGGCCACTTCTTCGGCGAGCAGGGAGCTCCCTTCGTACATCGCGGCCAGGGGGGTTTTCAATTCGTGGGAAACGTGGCGCAAAACCTGGGCGCGCGCTTCTTCCAGCGAAGCTAGGCGCCGGCGCAACCATTCCAGCCAGCGGCCCAGCCAGCGCAGGTCGCCCGGGCCATCCAGCGTGATGGGCTGCTGCAGATCGCCCTTGCCAAGACGGACTACGGCCCGTTCAAAATGTCCGATCAGTCGTGAAAGCAGGCGCCGGGTGAGCCACATCGAGATCAGTGCGATCACAATCGCCATGCCAACGGCCCAGAGCAGGCGGTTGCGCAAATGGTCCGATTCGGAACGGAACTGTTCCTTTTCGGCCTCGAAGATTTCACGGACATCCTCACGGATTTTTTGCGAACGCAATTTGATTTCATCAATCACCGAGCGCAGGGTTTCAACATTGTTCTTGTCGCGCAAGGCGATGTAGGCGGTTTCTTCAAGCGCAAGCTGTGCCTTCAGTTCTTGAGTCAGCACCTCCGGCAAATGCGACATTTGGGTGAAAGCGTTCACATTGACCTGCCATTCAGCACGGGCATCCGTGTAGTCATCGAGCGACTCACTGTCCTTGAGTATTTCGTAGCGCCGCAAATAGCGCTCCATGTGCAGCAAATCTTCGGCCAGATCACTGCTCAGTCGACTCGACTCGGAGACGTTCTCAACAGCTGCCTGGTAGTGCGTCGCCAGCGTATCGAGCGTTAAAAAGACGTAGACCGTGACGACCAGCAAAGGCATGGCAACAAGGATGTGGCCAAAAGTGACCAGCTGCAGGAAGGAGCGCGGATAGCGTTTCATGGCCGCCATCGTAAGGCAGTGTGCCTTGCAACAAAAGTGTCGGGTGTTGACGACAGCTATTACCCATTTCAGCAACTCGGATAATCCATCCTGCGTTACCAGCCAGGGGAAGCGCGAAACATACGCATCAACAACTTCGAATTTATTAATGGAGGTTCATCATGAATCTGTCTCAATTCAACAAACACCTGCGGATC
>ERZ1034365.1673-NODE-1673-length-10960-cov-3.203712_pt1 | contig 10960 bp, 9 predicted proteins | sample MGYA00520615_ERZ1034365 | MGnify/ENA primary metagenome ERZ1034365 (study PRJEB33736, sample SAMEA104284505) | Azolla filiculoides | biome: Urban; feature: Water surface; material: Ditch water | place: Netherlands | collected 2015-10-28 | depth 0-0.1 m ... | reverse complement strand
GACCTGGGCACCAAGGACCTGCAGCGGGCCCAGCATGCGCTGGCACAGGACTTCCTGAAGGCCGGTCTGCTCGACCGTGCAGAGGCGGCGCTGCGCAAGCTCGAGGACAGCCCCTATGCCTCCGAAGCCTTGCTGGCCTTGCTGTCGATCTACGAGCGCTCGCGTGACTGGAAACATGCTGCCGAAACCGCGGTCCAGCTCGAGGCCATAGGCTGCGGTTCGTTCGAACTCAGGCAGGCACATTACCGCTGCGAGCAGGCCGAACTGCTGCGCAAGCAGGGCAGCACGGTCGAGGCCCTGGCCATGCTCGAGGCGCTGGTGCAGCGTTCGCCGAAATCGGCGCGGGCCTGGATCTCGCTGGCCGACCTGCGCCAGTCGCTCGGCGACACCCAGGGCGGCCTGCAGGCATTGCATCAGCTCGCGGCCCAGGTACCGCAGCATCTGCCGCTGGTCGCGCACAGCCTGGCGCAATGGTCCAAGCTCGGTCCGCAGGGCCAGGGCACCGAACGGCTGCTGCGCGACTGGCGTGAACAGCATTCGCCCTCGCTCGACGTGACGCAGGCGCTGGCCCTGCTGCAGCCCGATGGAGCGCAGGCGCGCGCGCTCTACATCGAGCATCTGCAACGCGAACCGTCATTGGTCGCGGCAGCCTTCTGGCTGGCGGGCGAACATTTCGGCCAGCCAGAGGAGGAAAAGCGCGTCAAGCAGGCGCTGGAGCGCGCCTGCGAGCCGCTCAAGCGCTACCGCTGCGCCGCCTGCGGCTTCGAGGCGCGCCAGTATTTCTGGCAATGCCCGGGCTGCCAGAGCTGGGACAGCTACCCGCCGATCCGGGTCGAAGAACTCTAAACCCGGCCATCCGCCACCGTCAACCCGATCGCGCCCCTCCTGAAGCTCGGCGACCGCACGCAGATCGGCGCTACGGCTCGGCGAACTGCGGCGGGACCATGCGGACCGCAACGAGGCGCTGCGCTTCGAAGTCCTGCAACTCGACCGCGAGGGCGAAGCGAGCCGGCTGCCGCCGCCCCCCCCGGACCTGCTGCTGCACCAAGGCCGAGGAGATCCGAGCAGGCACAAAAAAAGCGCCCGGAGGCGCTTCTTTCGTGGGGAGCGATCAAGCTGCCGAAGCAGTTGATCAAGCGCCCAGCTTTTCCTTGATGCGTGCCGACTTGCCGCTGCGCTGGCGCAGGTAGTACAGCTTGGCGCGACGGACGTCACCGCGGCGCTTGACTTCGATCTTGGCGATCAGCGGGCTGTAGAGCGGGAAGGTACGCTCGACGCCTTCGCCGTTCGAGATCTTGCGCACGATGAAGCCGGAGTTCAGGCCACGGTTGCGGCGAGCGATCACGACGCCTTCGTAAGCCTGCACGCGCTTGCGGGTGCCTTCGATCACGTTGACGCTGACGATCACGGTGTCGCCGGGAGCGAAAGCGGGGATTTCTTTGTTCAGGCGAGCAATTTCTTCTTGCTCGAGGATCTGGATCAGGTTCATGATTTACCTCGGTTTTCGTTCATATACGGCTACGCTAGGGGCCTCGACGACAAACGAAGGTCAAGGCGGCCGCCAGAGGACCGAAAAGCCTTGGATTATAGCCTATCGGCCATCCCTGTCGATCGGGTGGGCGCGCAACCACTGCTCGTCCCCCTTGCTGAGGGCGCCACGGGCACGCGCGGCATCGAGCACATCGGGGCGCCATTGGGCGGTCTGGCGCAGGCTTTGCTGGCGGCGCCAGGCCTCGATCTGGCCGTGATGCCCCGACAGCAGCACCGGTGGCACCGGCTGCTCGCCGTGGGGACCTTGCCAGACTTCGGGTCTCGTGTAATGCGGGCAATCGAGCAGACCGTCGAGCGCTGGGTTGAAGCTGTCTTGCTGGTGGCTGCCGGCGTCGTTCAACACCCCGGGCTGCAGCCGCGCGACCGAGTCGAGCAGCGCCATGGCCGGAATCTCGCCGCCCGAAAGCACGAAGTCACCGAGGCTGAGCTGGACATCGACACAGGCGTCGATGAAGCGCTGGTCGAGTCCTTCATAGCGGCCGCAGATCAGGATCGCCCCCTGCTCGCCGCAGAAGCGCTCGACCACCGGATGCGCCAGCCGCTGGCCCAGCGGCGAGAACAGCACGGTCGGTGCGGACTCGGCCTCGGCGCGGTCGGCACGGATCGCCTGCCAGCAGCGGTACAGCGGGTCGGGCTGCATCACCATGCCGGGACCGCCACCAAAGGGTCGGTCGTCGACGCGACGGTAATTGCCTTCGGCGAAGTCACGCAGCTGCCACAGGCGCACGTCGACCTGGCGGCTCTCGAAGGCGCGCCGGTTGATGCCGTGGCTCAGGAAGGGAGCAAACAGCTCCGGAAACAGGGTGATGACGTCGAAACGCATGGTAGGCGGGAGCGCCCGCAGCGCTTCAGTAGTCAGGTTGCCAGTCGACCGTGATGCGCTTGCCCGGCAGGTCGACCGAGTCGACATAGACCGAGACAAAGGGGATCATGCGCTCGAGCGTCTTGTCGTCCTCGGTGTATTCGAGGCAGAGCACCGAATTCGGGCCGGTCGCCAGCAGGTCGCGCACCACACCCAGGTGCACGCCTTCGCGGTTGACGACGTCGAGGCCGAGCAGGTCGACCCAGTAGTATTCGTCGTCGCCCTTGGCCGCGGGGAAGTCGGCACGCGCGACATGGATGCGCGCACCCTTGAGTGCCTCGGCGGCGTTGCGGTCGGCTATTCGCTCGATCCGCGCCACCAGGCCATCGGCATGGGTCTTGACCTCGTCGACGACGACGGTCACGACACCGGAAAATGCGTCGAAGCCACGCGCGAAACGGGCTTCGGGAGGAATCAGGAACCAGCGCTTGGCAGCCAGCAGCACTTCGGGGTCGGCGCTGTGCGAATGCAGTCGCAGCCAACCCTTGATGCCCCAGGCTTCCTGCACCCGGCCGAGCTCCACCGCGTCAGGCGGCAGAACGGCTGGTTCGAGGCCGGGCAGCTGAGCCATGATTAGGCGGCAGCAGCAGTCGAGGCAGCAGCCTTGGCGGCTTGCTTGACCAGACGCTGGACGACGTCGGAAGCCTGGGCACCCACGCCTTCCCAGTAGGTCAGACGGTCCTGGGCAATGCGCAGCGGCTCTTCGCCACCACGGGCCAGCGGGTTGTAGAAGCCGATGCGCTCGATGAAGCGGCCGTCACGACGGTTTTGCTTGTGGGCGACGACGATGTTGTAGAACGGACGGGCTTTGGAACCGCCGCGGGAGAGTCGGATAACGACCATGGTTTGTCCTTCGGGTGCTGGTGACCGGGCGCCATCGCCCTGTCGCAATTTTCCGCAACGCCTGAGACACACGACTGACCACCCGGCCAGCGAAACGTTGCAAAGCCTTTGATTATAGGTCAGGCCGGACGGATCACGAAGCGGGACCGCTCACGCAGGCGTAGATCGAGCCCAATCAGCCGCCTCAATCGCGCAGGCAGTCGGCAAAGGCGTGGCGCAGCTTGGCGACCTTGGGTGCAGCGACCGCCAGACAATAGCCCTGGTTCGGGTTGCGCTCGAAGAAATCCTGGTGGTAGTCCTCGGCCGGCCAATAGTCATGCAGTGGCAGCAGCTCGGTCACGATCGGCTGGGCGAAGGCGGATTCGCGCTCAAGCTCGGCAATGAAGTCGCGCGCCTGCTCGAGCTGCTGCGGGCTGCTGCAGTAGATGCCGCTGCGGTACTGGCTGCCGACGTCATGGCCCTGACGGTTGAGCTGGGTCGGGTCGTGGATCGCAAAGAAGATCGCGAGCAACTGCGACAGCGAAATCACGGCCGGGTCGAACTCGAGCTTGACGACCTCGACGCAGCCGGTGTGGCCAGTACAGACCTGCTCGTAGCTCGGGCGCCCGGGCTGGCCGTTGCAGTAGCCGGACTCGACATCGAGCACGCCCTTGACGCGCACGAACACGGCCTCGGTGCACCAGAAGCAGCCGCCCCCGAGCACCAGGGTTTCAGGTGATGACATGACAGAACGCCTTTCTTCTACGGACTCTATATAACCTTTGATTGATGGTACACATTATCAAAATCATGGAGTTGCGCCTGGGCTATATTCGCTAAATTGGGGATAAAAAATCTAGATCAAGCCAATTGATCCGATACCCACCAGGCAGCCACTAGCTAAGAAAATCAAGATGACATCGTGGAAACGCTGGGCCTTGCTGGGCCTGTTGACTCTGGCACTCGCGCTGGGCCTGGTGCGCGCACTGGACAAGCGCCAGCAGCAGCAGCAGACCGCTCGCCAACTGGCCGCCAGCTCGCGGGCTCCGAGCGTGATCGATCTGTCCGAACAAGACTTATTCCGGGCCGAATCGGTCGAGCTGATGCGCAGCCTGCCGTTCACGGGCACGCTCAGGGCGGTGCATTCGGCCACGCTCAAGGCCCGCGTTGCGGGCGAGCTGAGCGGTCTGTCCGTGCGCGAGGGCGACCATGTACGCGCGGGTCAGTTGCTGGCGCAGGTGGATGCCACCGAGGCACGGGCGAGACTGGCGCAGGCCGAACAACAGGTCCATGCGAACCGGGCCCAGCTCGCGATCGCCCAGCGCCAGCAGGACAACAACCAGGCGCTGGTCAGGCAGGGCTTCATCTCGTCGACGGCGGCACAAACCGCTGAACTCAACCTCGAGACCGCGCGCGCCAACCTGCAAGCAACGCAGTCCCTGCTCGAGATCGCGCGCAAGGCGCTGGCCGATACCGAGCTGCGCGCGCCGATATCGGGCCAGGTCGCAGCCCGGCTGGCCCAGGACGGCGAGCGGGTGCCGGTCGATGCGCGCGTGCTCGAGATCGTCGACACCCGCGTGCTGGAAATCGAGGCCGCCCTGCCCCCGGCCGATGCGCTGGAGCTGCGGGTCGGCCAGCCGGCTGACTGGTCGGTAGAAGGCATGGGGCAGTCCTCGCGAGCGCGAGTCTCGCGCATCAATCCCGCCTTGCAGACCGGCAGCCGCAGCCTGCTGACCTATCTGTCGGTACCGGCGCAGGCAGGCCTGCGCCAAGGTCTGTTCGTGCAGGGCCAGATCGAGGTCGGGCATGCACGGGCGGTCGCGGTGCCGCTGTCGGCGCTGCGCAGCGACCAGCCCCAGCCCTATCTGCAACTGCTGCAAGACGGCCAGGTAGTGCACCGCAAGGTCGTGCCGGGCCAGCCGGGCCAGGTCAGCGGCGAGGCCATGGTCGCGATCGACGGCCTGGCGCCCGGCACGCTGGTGCTGCGCGCGAGCGCCGGCGCGTTGGCCGCCGGCACCCCAGTCCGGGCGGTCCCGTCGGCGGCACGGCCCGACGCGGCGGCGACGCGCTGAGCGAGGAAGCGCCGCATGTGGTTCACCCGCGTCTCGCTGCGCAATCCGGTCTTCGCGACCATGGTCATGCTGGCCTTCGTGGTGCTGGGGCTGTTCTCGCTCCAGCGCCTGCAGATCGACCAGTTCCCGAACGTCGATTTTCCGGTCGTGGTGGTCTCGACCGAGTACCCGGGCGCAGCGCCCGAAATCGTCGAGTCCGAGGTCACGCGCAAGATCGAGGAAGGCGTCAACGGCATCGCCGGCGTCAACACGCTGACCTCGCGCAGCTACGAGAACCAGTCGGTGGTGGTGATCGAGTTCCAGCTCCATGTCGACGGGCGCAAGGCGGCCGAGGATGTGCGCGAGAAGATCGCGGCGCTGCGCGCCAGCCTGCGCGACGAGGTCGAGGAGCCCAGGGTGCAGCGCTTCGATCCCGCCAGCCGGCCGGTCTGGTCGGTCGCGATCCTGCCCGATCCGAGCCAGGGCCAGGCGCCCGATGCAGTCGAGCTGACCAACTGGGCCGAGCAGGTATTCAAGAAGCGGCTCGAGCATGCGCGCGGCGTCGGGGCGATCACGCTGGCGGGCGCCAGCCGGCGCACAATCCAGGTCGAGCTGCAGCCAGCCGCGCTCGAAGCCTTCGGCGTGACGCCGGAACAGGTCGTCAGCACGCTCAAGCAGGAGAATCAGGACCTGCCGGTCGGCGCGCTGCGCACGCTCGAGCTCGAACGCATGGTACAGATCGAGACGCGGGCCGTGCGACCGCAGAAGCTCGAACGCCTGATCGTGGCGCGCCACAACAGCCAACCGGTGCGCCTGGGCCAGGTCGCGCGCGTGCTCGACGGCGCGCAGGAAGTCGACAGCCTGGCGCTCTACAACGGCCAGCGCACCCTGCTGCTGCAGGTGCAAAAGGCGCAGGACGAGAACACCCTGGCCGTCATTGACAGCCTCACGAAGGTGCTGGCCGAAATCGGGGCCGAAGTCCCGACTGGCATCAAGCTGGCGCCGATCGGCGACACGGGACGACCGATCCGGGTCGCGGTCGACAACGTCAGCCGCACCCTGGTCGAGGGCGCGCTGCTGACGGTGCTGATCGTGTTCCTGTTCCTGAACTCCTGGCGCTCGACCGTCATCACCGGACTGACACTGCCAATCGCGCTGATCGGCGCCTTCCTGTTCATGCACCTGTTCGGCTTCACGATCAACATGATCACGATGATGGCCCTGTCGCTCTGCGTGGGTCTGCTGATCGATGACGCGATCGTGGTGCGCGAGAACATCGTGCGCCATGTCCAGATGGGCAAGACCCCGTTCCAGGCCGCGCTCGATGGCACACAGGAGATCGGGCTGGCCGTGTTCGCCACCACGCTGTCGATCGTCGCGGTGTTCCTGCCGATCGGCTTCATGCAGGGGATCGTCGGCAAGTTCTTTCACGAGTTCGGCATCACCATCGTCGCGGCGGTGCTGATCTCGATGTTCGTGAGCTTCACGCTCGACCCGATGCTGTCGAGCGTCTGGCATGACCCCGATATCGAGCCGCATGACCCCAATCGCCCGCGCCGCACGCTGTACGACCAGACCGTAGGCCGGCTGACGCAGGCGATTGACCAGGCCCAGGAGCACCTGGTCGAGGCCTATCAGGACCTGCTGGCCTGGTCACTGGAGCACAAGAAGACCACGCTCTCGATCGCGGCCAGCACGCTGGCGGCCGCCTTCGCGCTGCTGCCATTGCTCGGCAGCGAATTCGTGCCGAAGGCCGACTTCTCGGAAACCAGCATCGCCTTCGAGACCCCGGTCGGCAGCTCGCTCGAGAATACCGAGGCCAAGGCACGCGAGGTCGATGCCATCGTGCGCAGCCTGCCCGAGGTGCGCTACACGCTGACGACGATCAACAGCGGCAATGCCCAGGGCAAGACCCGCGCCAGCCTCTATGTGCGGCTGGTCGAACGCGACCAGCGCAGCCGCAGCGTGGACGAGCTGTCGGCACTGCTGCGCGAGCGGCTGCGTCAGGTCGGCGGCCTCACGGTCACGCAGGCCGGCCTGCTGGACCCGGTCGGCGGCCAGAAGCAGATCGAGTTCTCGCTGCAGGGGCCCGACCTGCAGCAGCTCGAGCGCCTGAGCCAGCAGGCGATGACACGCATCCGGGCCATCCCGGGACTGGTTGACCTCGACAGCAGCGCCAAGCCGAACAAGCCGACGATCTCGGTGACGCTCAAGCGCGACGCAGCCTCCGACCTCGGCATCGGCACGGCGCAGCTCGCGGCCAGCCTGCGCACCCTGGTCGCGGGCCAGAGCGCGGGCAACTGGCGCGCGCCCGACGACGAGACCTACGACATCCAGGTCCGGCTGCCGCTGGCCGGACGCAGCACCCTCGAGCAGCTGCGTGCGCTGCCGCTGCTGGTCGGCAGCAACACCGACGGCTCGACGCGCGTGGTCAGGCTGGCCCAGGTCGCCGAGGTCAGCGAATCAACCGGCGCCAGCCAGATCAACCGCCGTGCGCTGACGCGCGAGGTCACCCTGACCGGCAACGCCTATGCGCGCTCGATCGGCGAGATCTCGGCCGACATCCGGCGCGAACTCGACGCGCTGCAGCTGCCGAGCGGCTACCGCTACAGCTTCGGCGGCTCGACCAAGAACATGGACGAGTCGATCGGCTACGCGGCGTCGGCGCTGGCGCTGGCCATCATCTTCATCTACATGATCCTGGCCAGCCAGTTCAAGAGCTTCCTGCAGCCGCTGGCGCTGATGAGCTCGCTGCCGCTGACGCTGATCGGCGTGGTGCTGGCGCTGCTGCTGTTCGGCTCCAGCCTGTCGATGTTCTCGGTCATCGGCATCGTGATGCTGATGGGGCTGGTGACCAAGAACGCGATCCTGCTGATCGATTTCGCGATCCGCGCGCGCGAAGGCACGCCCGACCATCCGGCCATGGGACGCGAGGCGGCCTTGCTGCTGGCCGGACGGGTGCGGCTGCGACCGATCCTGATGACCACGCTGGCGATGGTGTTCGGCATGGTGCCGCTGGCGCTGGCGATCAGCGCAGGTTCCGAGCAGCGCGCGCCGATGGGCCAGGCCGTGATCGGCGGCGTGCTGACCTCGACGCTGCTGACCCTGGTCGTGGTGCCGGTGGTCTACTGCTACATGGATGACCTGGGCCGCTGGGTCCAGCGCCGTTGCTTGGGCGGTCAGCCGGAGCGCCAACATGAAGATGGCGGCAGTGGAGCCAGGGCCTGAGGCCTGGCTTCAGTAAAATGGACCAGAATCGGCAAACATACCCACCGGAGTATATACATGAGCACTGCAATCGCCTTCGACTTCGACAAGGCCCGCTTCAACATGATCGAGCAGCAGATCCGCCCCTGGGATGTGCTGGACGCCAAGGTGCTGGCCTTGCTGGGCGAGCTCAAGCGCGAGGATTTCGTGCCTGAGGCCTACCAGCCCGTGGCGCTGGCCGACCTCGAGGTCCCGCTCGGCCAGGGCGAAGGCCAGTGCATGCTGGCGCCCAAGGTCGAGGCACGCCTGCTGCAGGATCTCGCGCTGCAGCCCGGCGACAGCGTGCTCGAGATCGGCACCGGCTCGGGCTATCTGGCGGCGCTGATGGCGCGCCAGTGCGCCCGCGTCGTCAGCCTCGAAATCGATCCGGCGCTGGCCCAGCAGGCCCGCGCCAATCTGCAGGCCGCTGGCGTGAAGAACGTCGAAGTCCGCGTCGCCGATGCCTGCGCCGACCAGTTCGCCGCCTGCAACGCTGGCGCACCGTTCGACGCGATCGTGCTGGGCGGCTCGGTGGCCGAGGTGCCGCAGGAGCTGCTGTCGCTGCTCAAGACCGGCGGTCGTCTGTGGGCCGTCGTCGGCCGTGCCCCGGCCATGCGCGCCACCCTGGTGCGCGCGGTCAACGGCAGCCAGCATGTCGAGCAGCCCTGGGATGTCAGCGCACCGCGCCTGCAGCACTTCCCCGAGTCCAGCCCTTTCAAGTTCTGATCGGTAGCGCGCCGTGATCAAAGCGATACGCCCCGCGCAGCTCAAGGACTGGATCGCGGCCTGTCAGGCCGAGGATCCGCAAAGCCGGCCCCTGGTGCTCGACGTGCGCGAGCCCTGGGAACTGCAGACCGCCAGCGTCAAGCCCGACGGCTTCGAGCTGCTGGCGATGCCGATGGCCAGCATTCCGGCCCGGCTCAGCGAGCTGCCGCGCGAGCGGCCGATCGCCTGCCTCTGCCACCATGGCGGGCGCAGCGCGCAGGTCACCTACTTCCTGCTGAACCAGGGTTATGACGAGGTGGTCAACCTGCACGGCGGCATCCACGCCTGGTCGCAGGAAGTCGATCCGTCGGTGCCGCAGTACTGAGCCTCCTAGCCCCCATCATCCAAGCGCCCTGCCCCAAGCTCCAGCCCGCACGTTCACCGGCCCGCAAGGCCTGCCTCAGCTCAGCAGTTACCGAACGGTGGTCGCGCGCGCGGCGCGACTGGCTGGCGTCGCCATGCTGGTGGGGACCTGCACAATGACGGCGCAGGCGCAAAGCCTGGCCGAACTCTACGATTCGGCGCGCGGCTACGACGCCGGCTACCAGTCGGCACGCGCTCAGTACGAGGCCAATCTGGCCAAGGCAGCGCAGGCGCGCGCCGGCTTGCTGCCGACCGTCAACCTCGCGGCAGCGGCTTCGCGCGCGCACATTGACGTCACGAGTGCAGCAGCATCGGTGACGAACCCGAGGGAATACGGTAGCCAGACGGCAGGACTCAATCTCTCGCAGCCGCTCTACCGTCCGGCCAACCTGGCCAGCTACCGCCAGGGCGAGCAGCAGCTTTTGCTGGCCGAGGAACAGCTCAAGGCCGCCGAGCAGGACCTGATCGTCCGCGTGGCACAGGGCTACTACGACCTGCTCGGCGCGCAAGACAACCTGAACTTCGTCCGGTCGCAGAAAGCCGCTGTCGCCGAACAGCTCGCGTCAGCCCAGCGCAACTTCGAGGTCGGCACCGCCACCATCACCGACACGCGCGAGGCGCAGGCAAAGTTCGACCTGGTGATCGCACAGGAAATCGCCGTCGAGAACGATCTGCGCGTCAAGCAACTCGCGCTTGACAACCTGAGCGGCAGGAGCGGCACAGCGCCCTGGTCGCTGAAGACCGGCACCGCGCTGCCAGAAGCGGCCCGGGCAGGCATCGAGCAGTGGGTGGCCAGCGCCGAGGCAGAGAACCGGGCCGTCAGGCAGGCCAGGGTGGCGCTCGAGGTGGCGAAGCTGGAAGTCGACAAGGCCAAGGCCGGCGAAAAACCCACGCTGGACGCCGTCGCCGGCATCAACCGCACGCTCAACGTCGGCGGCAACAGTTCAAGCACGGCGACCAGCCATGCCAATGGGGCCAGCCTGGGCGTGAACTTCAGCTTGCCGCTGTTTGCCGGCTTCGCGCTGCAGAACCGCATCAAGGAGACGCTGGCGCTGGAGGACAAGGCGCGCGCCGACCTCGAGAACGCCAGTCGCAGCGCGGCCCAGGCCACCCGCGTGGCCTATTACGGCGTGGTCTCGGGCCAAGGCCAGGTCAAGGCGCTGGAAGCCGCGGTGGCCTCGAGCCAGAGCGCGCTCGAAGCGACCCAGCTCGGCTACCAGGTCGGCGTGCGCATCAACCTCGATGTGCTCAACGCGCAAAGCCAGCTGTTCCAGACCAAGGCCAGCCTGGCCAAGGCCCG
>ERZ1034365.1672-NODE-1672-length-10961-cov-2.502021_pt1 | contig 10961 bp, 11 predicted proteins | sample MGYA00520615_ERZ1034365 | MGnify/ENA primary metagenome ERZ1034365 (study PRJEB33736, sample SAMEA104284505) | Azolla filiculoides | biome: Urban; feature: Water surface; material: Ditch water | place: Netherlands | collected 2015-10-28 | depth 0-0.1 m ... | reverse complement strand
CATAAACCAGCGATAAACCCAATAAGCCAACAGCCAAAACACAAACGGGATAAAAACCCGTGTAAATCTTTTTTTATAAAAGTCGTAAAGCTTGCATTCTTTACCAAGCATGGTGGCTCCACTCAACATCAGAAACAACGGAACAGCAAAACGCACCGCTGAATCAACCACATTTCCAACCCACCAATATGGCATATTTTTTCCATAAGTCATATTGACCAATGGCGACGAAATGTGGATAATAATAACGCCCAGCGTTGCCAAAGCACGTAAGGTGTCGAAATATTGAATGAATTTTCCGGAATTACTCATTTTAAAATTTCAGAATTACTTCAGCTATCTCCAAATCCATTGCAGTTGTGATTTTAATATTCTCACGATTTCCCTCCACCAAATGAATTTTTGTTCCCAGATTTTCAACCACCGAAGCATCGTCGGTAAACAGTGTTGAAAATTCCTGCTCATAAGCTTTTTTCAACAAGCTCCCATCAAAAACCTGTGGAGTTTGCACCAGTTTATATGCTGTTCTATCAACTGAAATACTGCCTTCAGCTGAAAGTTGACGGATGCTATCCACCAAATCAACCACTGGAATAGCAGCATCAAACTCCTGAGCCGCTGCAAAACACCTTTCAATTGTTTCAATGCTCACCAACGGGCGAACACCATCGTGCACAGCCACCAACGAAGGAAGTTCAACTTGATGAAGTCCGTTTTTGACCGATTCGAAACGGGTTTGCCCGCCACTCACAATTTTATGCTCAAGCGTAAAGGCATATTTTTTGCAAAGCTCTTTCCAGAAATCGATTTGAGTAGCCGGAAGCACAAGAATAAGTTGCATCACAGCATCATATTTTCGAAAAACTTCGAGCGTATGCATAAGTATCGGTCTGGCTTTTATTTCGAGAAATTGCTTGGGGATATCGGCGTTCATCCGTTCTCCTTTTCCGCCGGCAACTATAATGGCTATCTTTTGTTTGGTCATAATGTTTAAATGAAAGATGAACAAAGATAAACATTTCAGTATTAAAAAAGAAAATATTAAAACTCTAAATCCTCTATTAAGCTGACAAATACGGTTTTGACGAACAATTTTGACATATAATTTACCCTTTTCAGAAGTAAATACAAGATGGCACACTAAGTATTCAGCCAAAAACATCAATTAACCAACAACATTTTATAACTTTGCACCCAAATTCAGCGACAATGAAAAAGATTAGTTTAGCGCTCACAGTCTTATTTACCATAGGATTTTTATTTGCTCAGGAATCAGAAAAACCCGAAAGAAAAAACATATTTCGTAGTTTGTCAAGTGCTGATTCTATATCCGGAGCTACTGTAAAAGTGCACCAGGATAAACGAATTGAACAAGTTTTATCTGAAAGAAGATCAGCCTCCACTGCACAACATGCAACAATTACTGCCGCCGGATATCGCGTACAGGTTTTTTCGAGCAATACGCAGCGTACCGCCAAAAGCGAAGCTTTTAAAATAGAAAAAGAACTTCGTGATGTTTTTCCTGAACAAGCTGTATATGTAAACTATACATCTCCTTTTTGGAAAGTTCGTGTTGGCGATTTTCGCTCCATGCAGGAAGCTCAGGAATTCAGGGCTGAACTGATTAAAATTTTCCCTAACCTGAAAAGTGAAACTTACACCGTTAAAGATCAGGTGAATTTGTAAGTATTTATAACTTAAAACAACCCAATGGATTTCAACATAAATCAACCCGTTCCGTTTGATGCGGAAAAAACAGAAAAAATTGCACATCATTATCAGGAAATCATTCGTCTCCTAGGCGAAGATGCCGATCGTGAAGGTTTGCTGAAAACCCCTGAAAGGGTATCCAAAGCCATGCAGTTTTTGATGAACGGATACGAACAAAACCCTGAAGATATTATCCAATCGGCTATGTTTACCGAAGATTACCGCCAAATGGTTATTGTGAAAGATATTGATTTCTACTCCATGTGCGAACACCACATGTTGCCTTTTTTTGGCAAAGCACACATCGCCTACATCCCTAATCACAAAATTACAGGATTGAGCAAAATTGCCCGCATAGTTGATGTTTATGCCCGCCGCATGCAAGTTCAGGAACGCATGACAACGCAAATAAAAGAATGCATCCAGAAAACTCTCAATCCACTGGGCGTGATGGTAATTCTTGAAGCGCAGCACTTATGTATGCAAATGCGCGGCGTTCAAAAACAACATTCAATTACAACCACTTCTGACTTTACCGGCGTTTTTCAACAAGCCAAAACAAGGGAAGAGTTTATGAATCTGATTAATAAGAAATAAGAAAAAGTGATTTGAAAATTCAAATCACTTTTTTTGTCTATATAACACTACCTTCACTGGCCATTTTGAGAACGATTTTTCAACTTCCCATTTTGTTTTGTCAGAAAACAGTGCCATTTCTTCATCCGTAGGATTCGATATGTTTGAATAAATATAATACTTTCTGTTTTGCTCTGAATTCACAAGTTTATTTCCTTCAAGCAACTCAACATATTTTCTGTCGCTATAAAAACAGAAACCACCTGAGACATCTGCATAATCAATCTGTTTTTCGTCAATATATGAGAAACACTCATTGCGCAATTCGTAATAAGGATAATGCGCCAATGTACAATCCCACGATTTTGCAACTACATCGGGATACACCCATAAATTTCCAGTGAATTGAAAAAGCAAAATCAGCGCCGCAATCAATTTTATTCGTTTATTGAGTATAGTTCTTTGCAATAAAGAAAAAATCAGCAACGATAGCGTAAAATAAAATGGCAGAAAATATCTCGCAGAAAATGGCATCGACGAAATAAATATGAAAACAACATATATACTCAGATGTGCAGCAAAAACAATTAGCAATGTTCGCTCATAATCAGTGAGCTTCCTTTTACTTTTCACAAAGTAATACAGCACTAATGCTGCAAACCCAAACATAAAAATTCGTCCATTTTCTAGTAATCTTAATGAAAATTCAGCACCATGTCGAATGATTTGATTTATGCTTGCCGGAGGTAAATAATGATTACTATATTCCGGAGTTACAATTTCCCATTTCCTTGCCGTAAGAAGAATAAAGTTATATAACAGAGATATTACAACAGCCAGAATCGGTACAGCATTGCTATATATCCAAGCAAAGAATGCTTTTTCTTTGGTATAAATAAAATTCACAACAAAGTAAGTCAGAAATAATACTGCGCTTGCAAACATCCCTCTGTTGCTTATCAATCCCAAAAAAATGATACTTACGGCTAATTGAATCTTGCTCTTCTCTAACAAAGCCCTTAAACCCATAACAAAGAAGGCAAGTAACAATACGTCAGGCGAAGCAATTAGAATTTGGGATAAAACAGTTGGTTCGGCTAACGGGATAAGTATAATTAAACCTGTATACTGATTTAGCTTTAATAACTCAACGAGCTTTTGCGTATTGTAAACAAGAAAAAATGAGAAAATCAGTATTAAAACATGAGAAACCCATAACTTATATCCAAACAATGACCACAATGCTGCTGTAACAGAGCCTATAAAAGGCTGTTTTGATTGTGTAAATATGTTAGTAATATCCCCGTCAAAAAAAAGATGTGCCTCTTTCGACGTAATAGCAATATTGTCCCAAAAATAACAGCTATTCAAATTAAAAATAACAATTATCAAATACAGCAAATATATGAAGATGAAAGTGTTTCCTTTTAAAAACTTATACATAATAAAGTAGATTTTACGAATTATAAAGTTCTGGTACGACTGAGAAATCTTTTCTCTATCAAATGCCATGATAGAAACCCTGTGGTTAAAACTATAGTAATTACAACAATTGAAATGAGATATGGATTATACTTTGTGAATAATCCCCATGCTGTGAATAACTTTATAATTGGATAGTGAAAAACATAGATTCCATAAGAAATATCACCAAATTTGGCAAAATAATTGATTTTTTTGAAACTAAACGCAAAAAAGAAAACAATCAAAGCCAATCCCATTGGCATTAAAACCTCATAACCTATCATTTTATCAATAGCTATAAAGACTATTCCTAAGAAAAGTAATTGATTTTTACGTTTGATATATTCGTCGAAATAATAATAAACCGCAATTCCTGCTACAAAATATGAAATGAATCCTGGTAGTTGATGAGCAAGTGTACTAAAACTTGTATTGTTCTTTGCTAATGCCAGGTATTCCAAAGAATTACTGTAAATGACAGATAAAAAATATAGAGTAATCAGAAAATATATCTTTTTATTTGTCTTCCGAAAAAGCGTATAAATAACTGGAAGTGAAAGATAAAATGCCACCTCAACTTTCAATGTCCATAATGCGCCATTGACATCCGGAGTAACTCCTGCCGAAGTGAAAACGCCGGGAAGATTGGGGTGGAGAAAGTTTAGAAAAGTAAAATTAGCCAATAGATATTTGTAGAATCCGGCATCTGAGAAATAAGCTGAAAACGAATATACACTTTGAAATGATAATAATATTGCGCACAAACTCACCACAAATATGTAAGCTGGTAAAAGCCGTGATGCCCTTTTGACAAAATACTCTTTCAATGATTTTGACTGAGAGTAACTTTTACATATCAAAAACCACTTATAATAAAAAAACCTGTTACAGATGTGTATGTGTTGAAAAACGGATAAAACGCCTTAAACTGTGGAACATCAGAAATGAAAATCAAATGTCCAATTACGACAATGAATGCAAAATAGAACCTAAGAAAATCAAAGTTATTCTGTTTCATTAAAGCGCTAATTGATAACCATAATCTTAGTTATTGTACTCTGCGTTCCATCTTCGTTGGCACAAATAACTAAATAAACACCAGTACTAACTTTACGTCCATGCACATCTTTTCCATCCCAGGTGGCAAGAGCGCCGTTAGACACAGTCTGACAAATAAGATTCCCGTTTAAATCTGTAATTTTCACCTGAGTATTGTCCACGAGCCCCGTGATTGTAATAATTCCGGTGAAATTTTCACGTACAGGATTTGGATACGCATGAACATCTTCAAAATTATCTCCTGCAACTAAAGCATCGCCCTGATAAGATACAAGTCCTTTACTTGTTCCAAAATACACCTCACCGGTTATTGGATTAATCTCAATAGATAAAACATCATTCGACAAAAGCGGACTATTGGTAGTTGTAAAATGCTGTATAGTTTCTTGTCCATTTTCTGACATTAAATAAACCCCAGAAGTTTCAGTACCGAGCCATTTTCTGTTAGCACCATCAATGGCTATGGCTTTTACTTTATCGCTCTGCAATAAATAATCAGCCTGTCCGGTGCCATCTTCTCTAGAAATCTTAACTCGCGAACAAGTATATCCATCTTTAAAAACATTTTCAGTGTTGTAAAATAATATAGGTCCCTGTTCCGTACCAACCCATACAACACCATTTTTATCTTCTTCAACATCATAATAATAGATAGGTGTTATTTTTCCTCCCAAGTTATCTACATCATCGAATTGTGAAAAGAAAACAGATTGATCGTCAGATTGATTAGTGATTGTTCCATTATCGTCAAAAACAAAAACACCGGCTCCGGAAGTTCTGGCGGACAATGTCCATTTTCTATTTGGATTTTTCTTGGATATCATCAAATCCTGTATTGTTGGAATATTTACGAATTTACTATATTCAAGTTCTGTCCACGTACCATCTCTAAGTAGTACTTTAAAACTCTTTAATGCATAACTGTTTAAAACCCAAAGATTTCCATCGTTGTCGAAGGTTATACCACTGGTCATGTGATACTGCATATCATTAAACAGATTCTCTAATGTACTGTTACTCGAATTATGGTATTTCACAAACTGAGAGCCCTGAAATTCATATAAGCCACTACTATAACTTGCTGCAAAAACATGATCTTTATCAAATGGATCAATGGCAACAAAAATAAAATCCCGACAAATAATACCGGTAGATTTCTCTATCTCTGTATTTAATATATTGCTCCATTCTCCGTTTTCAAAAATCATAAGATCGCCCGGATTATTATAAAATGCTGCCCAACGTCCTCCAGGCACACACACAAGTTTCTGTCCTTTAAACTGCATATCCCAAACCATATTTATGGCCGGTCCTTTGGGAACATATTTACTTATTTCGGGGTCTGAATTTGAATTTACTTTATAAGAAAGCACACCATCACTTCCACCCGCAAACCAGCTTAGTCCATTCACAGCATCATATTCTGCATCTTGAAGAGTTGTGATTCCAGAAAGTTCTGTCTTGTTGAGATTGCTGTCAACCTGATAAAATTTACTTGTATTATCTCCGATGTACATTTTATCTAAACTTGCACTCAAATAAGTTGTATTAATATTTTCAAACACAGGACTCCAGGTTTGATCACTATTTTGCAGATATATTTTATTATCTCTGAGTAATATCAATTTATTTGAGAATGAAACAATTGACTTGAAATCTCCACTGCCAGGTAAATTTGTTATTTTGGTCCAAAACTCATAATTTACAAGATTGGGATCGGATATATTTGCTTTATAAACGGCATTGGACGAAAGCGCATAAATATATCCATCGTGAACAATCGTATTAAGAACTGCAACATCAGAACCATTAACTCCTATATAATAAGTTTCTGCGATCTCAAGTTTCTTCATGTTTAGAACCACGATACCAAAACTACAAGATAAATAAGCATAATCATCATAATAAGTTATTTGATTTATCAATTTACTGGAACTCATTTGCTTATTATAAAAATCCGGAATATTAATTACACCTCCACTACCTAATACATCGATGTTTCCATTGGTATAAATAATCAAAAGTTGATTGTTTTTATTATCGTATTCTATTCTCGATATAATATTACTGTTCAGCCCACTTAACTTGCTGTAAAATTCCATTCCCTGATCCTCTTTGTCTATTGAGAACAAAGCACCTTCACTCACAGCAAATACTTTTTTATCCGACTGTGTCACCTGATTAACAGAGTTGTATGCGAAATGTGTTCTCCATTTTCCCATTGCAACCTGAGCATTGAGCAACGAAGTGAAGCCGGAAGATATTAATGCGAGAGTAAGTATCCTGATTTTCATTCTTTTGATAAATTGAATTTTAAAAAACTTTTCAAAGTAAATAACTACATTCCACTCATTTTATTTTATAAATCAATAAAAACAGTTTGTTTTTTAACAAACAATTGATTGAAACTGAGCGACAGGTTTATTTTTGGCACAAGTAAGCCACAAGCTCCTGAACAGCTAAAGCTCTGTGGCTGATTTTATTTTTTTCGGCGACTCCCAATTCTGCAAAACTTTGAGTGTAGCCATCGGGAATAAATACCGGGTCGTAGCCGAATCCGCTGTTACCTGAAGGCTCATAGGCTATCTTTCCATTAATTTGCCCGTCAAAATAACGAATCTCTCCTTCTTCAATAAGTGCAATTACTGTTCGGAAATGTGCTGTTCGATTTGAGTTATCAAGCAGATTAAAAAGAAGCTTTTCCATATTGTTTTGGGCATTGTTGTCCTCACCCGCATACCTTGCTGAAAAGACTCCGGGAGCTCCGTTCAGTGCGTCTACTTCTAAACCGGTATCATCAGCAAAACAATTTACATGAAACTTATCGAAAACATATTGAGCTTTAAGCAACGCGTTACCTTCGAGTGTATCGGCAGTTTCGGGAATATCGTCAAAACAGTTCAACTCTGCCAGACTAATAATTTCATATTGTGGTGCAAGAATAGCTCTTACTTCTGAAAGTTTATGAGCATTGTTGGTTGCAAAAACCAGTTTTTTCATAAAATAATTTAAGAATTTTGAAATCAAGTGAGTGCAAAGATAATGATTTTCGGGAGATTGAAAACCGCAAAGACATATTTTTAAACACACTGAAAAGGCTGTTCTAAACGCTTAGTCTTTCGATGAGACAGCAAAACTCTTCGTCACTTTATTCCTTGTGAAAATGTAGTCCGTTGCATTCGCTGTATAATGATACTTTTGTGATTTTAATGCTGAAAAATCATGCCTTTTTATTGCAAAAGAGAGAAAACATAATTAACTGCTTGCTGTCTTGCATTTCTTTTTTCTTATTTTTGCAAAAACAAAAACACAAAACCGTATTTATGAAAAAACTGAGCTTTTTAGTTTTGATGCTGATTCTGAGTTTCAACATGTCGGCACAAAATGAAACCCTACAAAAATATGCCTTAATAAGCGCTAACGACCAACTTGGCTTCACTTCATTAAGTCTTTTAGATCCGTATCTTTCGCCAATGACTTATTCCGGAATTGGTATGAAATACGAACATGCCGAACGCAGATTTTTTTCACCCGAAAACACCAAACTTTCGATGGAAGGCAAAATTCGCGCATTGGTAGGCATGACTTTAAATCCTGAATACACTGCTTCAACAACTTACATAGGAGCTAATTATAGCTGGGGAATGCATTATCATTTTCAGATTATGGACCATTTTCAGGTTTTGGCAGGTGGAACGGCAGATGCCGTTTTTGGATTTAAATCCAATGCCCGAAATGTAAATAATCCCATCAACCTGGATATGGCTACCAATCTCAACTTGTCAGGCGTTGCGCGTTATGATTTTAAAACCCGTCGCCGCACTTTGCGGTTGTCGTATACTTTAGAAATTCCGGTATTAGGCTGTATGTATGTGCCTTACGGAGGAGCTTCGTATTACGAAATGTTCGGTTTGGGTAACTTGTCTGATGCATTTCATTTCAGTTCGCTGCATAACAAACTGGGTTCTTCGGGTAGTTTGATGCTTGATGTACCGTTTAAACGCAGCACATGGAGATTTGGAATTAACTCTTCTGATTTAAAATATCAGGCAAACAATCTGATTTTCAAACAAAACGAATTTAGTTTGATGATAGGCTGTAAATATGATTTACATATTTTTGCCGGAACAAAAACCCCTGCTCCTTTAAATTTTATAAGTACCGATAAATAAAAACCTATGAAAAAACATATCATTTTCAGCATATTATCTATTTTTGCTTTTAGCTCGTGTATTGAAGAACCCGAAATGCCTGCAAACACCAATATGGGAAATTTTGAGGCTCTCTGGAAAATTATTGATACAAAATATTGCTACCTAGATTATAAAAATATTAATTGGGATTCTATTCATACCGTATACAAAGCACAGGTTGACACCTCGTTGACTGATTACGAAATGTTTGAACTTATGGGCAATATGTTGGGCGAATTGAAAGATGGACACGTAAATCTCTATTCCGATTTCGACCGCAGCCGCTATTGGAAATGGTTTACAGATTATCCTGCTAATTTTAGTTCAGAATTGATTTATTCCGATCGTTATTTGGGTGATAATTATCACATTGCCGGCGGCATGCGCTACGGTAAAATTGATGGTGGCACAATTGGTTATATTTATTATGGTGATTTCTCCAATCGTTTTTCGGATGTAAACATAAACTATATTTTTAATTATTTCAAAGATTGTGATGGATTAATTGTTGATGTGCGCGACAATGGAGGTGGTTATCTTGATTTATCAGAACAACTGGCTTCGTATTTCTTTAAAAAAGACACGATTACAGGATATATCCAATACAAAACCGGCGACGGACACACAGATTTTTCGAAAGCTACGACAGTAAAAACTCCGGCTCACAAAACTTTGAAATGGACAAAGCCTGTCGCTGTTTTATCAAATCGCATGTCATACAGCGCAACTAACTCATTTATCTCACGTATGAAAATGGCTCCTAATGCCTTTGTAATTGGCGACAAATCGGGCGGCGGCGGCGGTTTGCCACTTTCGAGCGAAATTCCCAATGGTTGGATGGTTCGTTTTTCGGCTTGCCCCATGTACGACGCCAATATGCAACATACCGAGTGGGGAATTGATCCCGATATAAAAGTTGACATTACGGCGACTGACAAAGCCAATGGCATTGACTCAATTATTGAAAAAGCAATTGATGAACTCAAAAAATGAAAAAACTAAATATAACAGAAATGAACCGGTTAACGCCGGAAGAATTTAAAGCGCAAACAAAAACTCCACTCATTGTGGTGCTCGACAATGTGAGAAGTCTACACAACGTGGGCTCGGTATTTCGTACCGGCGATGCATTTGTGATTGAGGCGGTTTACCTTTGCGGGATAACCAGCACGCCGCCACAAGCCGAAATACACAAAACAGCTTTGGGCGCCGAAAATACCGTCGATTGGAAGTATTTTGAAGATACACACGAAGCTTTAAACGAACTAAAAACAGCAGAATACACTGTTTTTGCCATTGAACAAGCGCAGGGAAGCACCATGCTGCCCGACTTACAACTGGATAAATCAAAAAAATATGCTGTCATTTTGGGCAACGAAGTAAAAGGTGTACAGCAAAGCGTGGTTGACGCCTGCGATGGCTGCATCGAAATACCACAATTCGGAACAAAACACTCGTTGAATGTAAGTGTAACCGGAGGAATTATTATTTGGGAATTTTTTAAATTATTGATTAAATAAAATGGATTGGAGAGATAAACTTAGCGGATTAAAATCGGAATTGCCCGAAGGTGAAGCAATTCAGGAAGTAAAAGCAGAAACTGGGAAAAAACTTCAGAAAGAACCTTTGCGTGTAGAACTTGACAAGCGCAACGGAAAGCCGGCCACACTCGTCACCGAGTTTCAGGGAAGTGATGATGAACTAAAAGAACTGGCCAAAATGTTGAAAGTAAAATGCGGTGCCGGTGGTTCATCGCGCGATGGCGAAATACTTATACAAGGTGATTTCCGGGTAAAAGTTTCGGAAATTTTGCTAGCTATGGGATTCAAAGTGAAAAAGATAAATTTCAAATAATTCAGGTATTATTTGAAATTTATTATACAAAAGCATTTAAACAAATTTGTTTTACAGCACTATTTCCACTGTTACTGTCCGAACATCCGTCGTTAGAACATTATC
>ERZ1034365.1671-NODE-1671-length-10968-cov-3.792306_pt1 | contig 10968 bp, 13 predicted proteins | sample MGYA00520615_ERZ1034365 | MGnify/ENA primary metagenome ERZ1034365 (study PRJEB33736, sample SAMEA104284505) | Azolla filiculoides | biome: Urban; feature: Water surface; material: Ditch water | place: Netherlands | collected 2015-10-28 | depth 0-0.1 m ... | reverse complement strand
GAGTGGTTTAAACCAGCAGTCTTGAAAACTGCCGACGGGTAACCGTCCGTGAGTTCGAATCTCACAGTCTCCGCCAGATTGAAAGCCCCAATCAGTTGACCTGATTGGGGCTTTTTCATTTCCAGCCCCGGGAAATGGACCCTGTCCCACTTGCGCAAGCCTTGGCCGCGCTACGACCCGTGCCGCAGCTTCGGCCTGCCCGGCCATGCGGTCCACTCACCATTTTTACGTCAAAATACTGTACATTTTCACAGTTAATTACTGGAGTGCCATCATGGACGTCATCGAAGCAACCTACACGGTCGCCCTTTGCGACTACCCCAACCTGCCTAACCACGAGCGCGCCCGGGCCGAGGCACGCTATGCCCGCGTGCTGGAACGCGCGCTCGGCGGCCCGGAGCAAGTCGCGCAGGCGTTGCGCATCGTGCAGGGGCTGGAGGACCTGCCTTCAGAAGAGATCACGGAGTCGGACAAGTCGATCTTCAGGCAATGGGGCAAGGCGTCCATCGCAGCGGGTCAGGCCGGATTTCAGGGGCTGGGCGAAGCGGAATCTTGTTACTTCGAGGTCCGTGCAGCGTAGGCCTGCACATCCCCTGAGGTGATCCGGATCAATGCCCCTTGGGCCCGGCAATGGAAAACGCCAAAGGATAATCACCGCTTTTTTGCTGGAGAAACCAATGCGCGTTGTGAGCAACCCGGAGGATATCGGTCGGTGCGGATGTGGCCGTCGTGATTACTGCGACGGCAGTCACCGCCTGACCGACGAGGAATGGCAGGCCGTGGTGGTCAGGGAATCAGGCGCAGAAGCCGTGAAGCAGTCGGCGCATACAGAGGACAAGCCGTCGTAACTGCGGGGATCCATCCGGCGCATCAGAACCCGTTCTCACCCGCCTGGCCAGGCTGTACGGCCCAGTATAAAAGCAGCAGGCTTCCGATCAACGGGACGGCCCCCACCAGCAACCACCAGCCGCTGCGGCCGATATCGTGCAACCGGCGGGCACCGGCTGCAAGCACGGGCATGAACAACACCAGAAAAGCCAGACTGCCCAGCTTGTCGCTGAGGATCGAGGCCCCAGCGATGATCAGGAACTCGCACAGCACAAACCACCAGTATTCCGAACGCGATGCACGCCCGGAGAACACGGCGTATTTCTTCATGCAGGTGATGAAGGCTTCTTGCATTTCCATTGGCGATTCCTCAGAAGTCGATGGTGTCCAAAGTGCCAAAAACTCTAACAACGCCTTCGCACTTTAATCGCAGGCGTGCAATGCGTTTCAGCGCAAGCCGGTATTTTTCACCCAGGCAGAAACAAGCCCTGCAAGTCACTCAGGAAGTCAAAGCCCCGCTCCGTCGGGCGCACGTGGGTGAAATCGCGCGCAATCAACCCCTTGCGCTCGGCAGCCTCCAGCCCGGCACGGATCGAGGTCACAGCCAGCCCGGTGCGCGCGGTGAAATCCTGCAGCGCAAAACCTTCCTTCAGCCGCAGCGCATTGAGCATGAACTCGAACGGCAAGTCGGCGCGGGCCACTTCGTCGTCCTGCGTGACGGCATGGCCAGCCAGCGCATGGTCCATGTACCCGCGCGGTTCGCGGTAGCGGACCTGGCGCACCACCCGGTGGGCAAAGCTGAGCTTGGTATGGGCGCCGGCCCCGATGCCCAGGTAATCGCCAAACTGCCAGTAGTTCAGGTTGTGCCAGCAACGATGACCGGGCTTGGCGTAGGCTGAGACCTCATAGCGCTGCAGGCCGGCCACGCCCGTCAGCTCGGTCAGGCGGTCGAGCATGGTGTACGCCATGTCGTCCTCGGGAATCATCGGCGGGAACTTGGCGAACACCGTATTGGGTTCGATTGTCAGGTGGTAGATCGACAGGTGCGGCGGCGCCAGCGCCAGGGCGGTATGCACGTCGTCGTCGAGTTGCGCCAGCGTCTGGCCCGGCAGCGCATACATCAGGTCGAGGTTGAAGGTGTCAAACGCCTGGGCGGCCTCTTCCACCGCAGCCAGGGCTTGCGCGCGATCGTGAACACGGCCCAGCGCCTTCAGGTGTGCGTCGTTGAAGCTCTGCACGCCGACCGACAGCCGCGTGACGCCCGCGCTCCGAAAGGCCTTGAAGCGGTCTTTCTCAAAGGTGCCCGGGTTGGCCTCCAGCGTGATTTCACACTCGGGCTCCAGCCGCAGCCGGGCGCGGATGTCGCTCAGCAGGCGGTCGATGGCCTGCGGCGAAAACAGGCTGGGCGTACCGCCACCGATGAAAATGCTGTGCACCGTGCGCCCCCATATCAGGGGCAGGCTGGCTTCCAGGTCGGCCATCAGCGCATCGATGTAGCGCTGCTCTGGCAACGCACCCGCCCCGCCACCGGCACGGAATTCGTGCGAATTGAAGTCGCAATAAGGGCACTTTTTCAGGCACCAGGGCAAGTGCACATAGAGCGACAGCGGCGGCAGTGCGGCGAGCTGCAAGGTGCCGGGCCGCATGTAGTGCTGGATGTCCTTCAGGGGCGCCGTGGCAGGCTGCGCCTGGGTCACGGGAATGGTCTGCTTCATGGGATTCGTCTTTTTCCGGCGCACTGCCTCGGCGTCAAAGCCAGCGTTCACGGATCAGGTCCAGCATGGCGCGGGCGGCCCGTCCACGGTGGCTGTGGGCATTTTTTACCTCCACGGGCAGTTGCGCAAAGGTCTTGGCGAACTCGGGGATGAACATCACTGGGTCGAAACCGAATCCATTGGTGCCCACCGGCGCGCGGGCAATTTCACCCACCACACGGCCCACCGCAATCAGCGGCTCAGGGTCCTCCGCACTGCGCACCGCCACCAGGGTACTGACCATCGCGGCGCGGCGGTTGTCGATGCCCTGCATCTGCTCCAGCAGCGCGCGCACGTTGGTGTCGTCGCCTTTTTCATAGCCAAACTGCGTGGCGTAGTAGGCGGTATCCACGCCGGGCAGGCCGCCAAAGGCATCCACGCAAAGACCGGCATCGTCGGCCAGCGCCGGCAAACCGCTCGCGCGGGCCGCGTGGCGGGCCTTGGCGAGCGCGTTTTCCACAAAGGTGCGGAAAGGTTCCTCGGCCTCGGAAATGCCCAGCTCGGACTGGCGCACCAGTTCCACATTCAGCGGGGCCAGCATGGCCTGCAATTCGGTGAGTTTGCCCCGGTTGTTGGAGGCCAGAACGATTTTCATAACTTTTTAAGACGTTTCCCAGCGTCAAATGGAAATTGTTTGCTGCTAATTTTGAAGTGAATCGCCTTGCAGGGCCACCAGCTCACGGATGCCCTTCTCGGCCAGCGCCAGTAGCGCGTCCATTTCCTTGCGTGAAAAGGCAGCGCCTTCGGCCGTGCCCTGCACTTCCACGAAGTTGCCGGCGCCGGTCATGACCACGTTCATGTCGGTGTCGCAAGACACATCTTCGGTGTACTCCAGATCGAGCAGCGGCGTGCCCTGCACCATGCCGACCGAGATGGCGGCCACATGGTCGATGATGGGCGACTCGGTCAATTTGCCGGACGCCAGAAGCTGGTTGACAGCGTCCTGCGCCGCCACGAAGGCGCCGGTAATCGCTGCAGTACGGGTGCCCCCATCGGCCTGGATGACGTCGCAGTCCAGGTGGATGGTGCGTTCGCCAAGCTTTTTCAGATCGAACACCGCGCGCATGGAGCGGCCGATCAGGCGCTGGATTTCCTGCGTGCGGCCGCTCTGCTTGCCACGGGCGGCTTCGCGGTCGCCGCGGGTGTGGGTGGCTCGGGGCAGCATGCCGTACTCGGCCGTGACCCAGCCTTCGCCGCTGCCGCGCTTGTGCGGCGGCACCTTGTCTTCGACCGAGGCGGTACACAACACGCGCGTATGGCCAAATTCGATCAGCACAGAACCTTCGGCGTGGATGGTGTAACCGCGGGTGAAGCGCACCGGGCGCAACTGGTTGGACGCACGGCCGGCGCTTCTTGCAAATTCAGTCATGGCTCAAACAGTCAGGAAAAATAAAGGCAAGTCTGATGTCCTGCACGCGTTCGCAGCATCAGGTCTTGCGGGCCGCAGAGCGCCGGATGGCCTCGTTGATCTCCGCAATCGAGCGCTCGATGGCTGCGTCATCCAGTTCTTCGACCATGCCGTCCAGCACGCCGGACTGGATCGTCGAGGCAAACACACCGTCGCTGATGCTGTCGGTCGAAATGCCACGGGTGGACTCAAAGGAGTTGGGCGTCTCCCACTCCATTGCCAGCACGGTGACGTTGTCGCTGCGGGCCCCCCCCTTGCGCAACGCCTTTTCCACCAGGTCAGGTACCGCCTCAGAGACGGGCAAGGCCGTGAGCTGTTGCACGATTTCAGCCTCGTCCACGGTTCCCCACAGACCGTCAGAGCACAGCAGGATCTTGTCGCCGTGCTGCAAAGTGACGGGACCTGTCACGTCGAATACGGGGCGGGTAGGAGAGCCCAGACAAGTGAAAAGGATGTTGCGGTTGATTTTTTCCAGATTGATCCCGCCGGGCGGCTGGTGCTCCATATAGGAGTGGTCCCGCGTGCGGGTCAACAAGGCACTGTCGCGTACCACATAGAGGCGGGAGTCACCACAGTGAATCCAGGTCGCACACCCGTCTTGAACGACCGCCACAACCAGCGTGGTGCGGGGCGTGTCCAGCAGGCCCTTGTCACTGGCATAACGGAGGATCTGGTGGTGTGCGGACATCAGGCTGGAGGTCAGGAAACCGGGGACGTCTTTGACCTCAGGACGGGCTTCTTTCTGGAACAAGGACGAAATGGTCTGAAGTGCCAGCTGGGCGGCCACTTCGCCCTCAGGGTGCCCCCCCATGCCATCGGCGAGCACAAACAAAACCGACTCCCGCGTGTAGCAATAGCCCATGCGGTCTTCGTTTTTCTCGCGCCCCCCCTTGCGGCTGACCTGAAAGACTGAAAATTTCATTTCAATTTGGCGCCAAAGCCCGTCCCTTTGCGCAGGTTCTTCTTGGTATCGGTCAGCATCGTGTCGAACTGCAACCTGACTTTTTCACCCACGCTCAGCTTGGTGTAACGCCGTTCGCCCTCGCGGCTCAACTCCTTCTGCAAGGCAAAGACCGATTGCGGGCGCGACAACGGATCCAGCGACATGCACCACTCAACCACTTCAATCAGGTTGTCAGAGTAGACCCCGCGCAACCTGGACAGTGAGAGCGAGAGCCGATCTTTTTCCAGGCGCTGGGGCGCATCATTGGGAGGATAGCCCTGCATGCAGGCGTAAATACAGGCGCCAATGGCGTAGATGTCGGTCCACGGCCCCATCGAGGAATCGCGACGGTACATCTCGGGAGCAGCAAATCCCGGCGTGTACATCGGGCGAATGAAATTGCCTTCCTTGCTCAGCACCTCGCGTGCGGCACCGAAATCGATCATCACGGCGCGGTTATCGTCCGTAATGAAGATGTTCGCGGGCTTGATGTCCAGATGGAGCATCTTGTGCTGGTGCACGATGCGCAGGCCGCGCAGGATCTCATCAAACAGGGAACGGATCGTGGACTCCCTGAACACCTTCTGCTTCTTGAGTTCGCGCGCCGTAATGATGAAATCCTGAAGGGTGGCCCCTTCGAGATAATTCATCACCATGTAGACCGTCTCGTTCTCCCGGAAGAAGTTCAGTACGCTGACCACGGAGGGGTGCGAGATTTGCGCGAGCGAACGGCCCTCCTCAAAAAAACTTTTGAGTCCAAGACGGTAAAGGGAAAGCTTTTCAGGCTGGACCTGCGGCAGCAACTCGCCAGGAGACCGGTTTGCCAGCGAAGAAGGCAGATATTCCTTGACCGCGACCTGCTGCCCCTCGTTGTCTACGGCCAGGTAGACCACCCCGAACCCACCTGCAGAAAGCCTGCGGACCACGCGGTAGCCGCCGATGACGGTGTCAGGTGGAAGCGGGGCAGGTTTGACCTTTGACATAATTTGGGACGGGTTGACCACAGGCAGAGGCTTGAGTTCCCGATATTGATCCAGCAATTGCCACGCATTCACACCGATAGGGAATCTCGATGTCAGTTTACAGCATGACCGGTTATGCCGGAGTCCAGCAGAGCAGCGCTGATGGCACTCCCGGACAGGAATCCCGAGCCGGACCTGCCACCCGGTTGGGCCTGGAGATCCGCTCCGTCAACAGTCGCTTCCTGGACTTGAGTTTCCGCCTGCCTGACGAACTCCGCCAGCATGAACCTGCCCTGCGCGAATTGCTCACACAGCACCTCAAACGCGGCAAAATCGAAGTCAGAGCCGGCCTTGAGACAGCAGGTGCTTCCTCCTTGCCGGAGCCTTCTGCACGCATGCTGCAGCGACTCAATGCCGTACAAGACAACGTGCGGGCCTGGCTACCAGAAGCCCCTCCCTTGAGCGTAGCTGACGTGATCCGCCTGTCTGCGGGGGAAGCGGCCAACAGCGCCGAATCGGGCAAGGACCTGCTGCCGCTGGCGGCCAAGGCCGTCGCGGCCCTGCTGGAGGCCCGTGCGCGCGAAGGCGCACGTCTGGCAGACATGTTGCAGGACAGGTTGACCCAATTGCGGCAACTCGCGCGCCAGGCTGCACCACTGATTCCCCAACTGGTGGCCCAGCAACGCAACCGCTTCCTAGACCGCTGGAAAGAAGCCATGGCACTTGCCGAGGGCACAACCCTGCCCGAAGTCGCCCTGGACCGGGCATTGACCGAAGCGACCGCGTTCGCGATCCGCATCGACGTCGCGGAGGAACTGACACGTCTCGACTCCCACCTGGACGAAATCACCCGCCTCGTCACCAAAGGTGGCGAAATAGGCAAACGCCTGGACTTTCTGATTCAGGAGCTGCACCGGGAAGCCAACACCATGGGCTCCAAATCGGCTGCACTGGAACTCACGCGTATTTCTGTCGACATGAAGGTCCTCATCGAGCAGATGCGCGAGCAAGTCCAGAACATCGAATAAAAGCCATTCAATCACAGCAATCAACACATGTCTGCCATGGACTATCCAGGAAACTTATTTGTTGTCGCAGCCCCAAGCGGGGCGGGAAAATCGAGCCTGGTGAAGGCTCTGCGCGAGCTTGACGTCGGGGTACAACCGTCTGTGTCCCATACGACGCGTGCACCGCGAGGCCAGGAAAAACATGGCCGCGAATATTTCTTTGCCTCCGAGCAGGAGTTCGATGCAATGGTATTGGGCGAGGCCTTTCTGGAGTGGGCGCATGTTCATGGGCACCGGTACGGCACCTCCCGCAAGGCAATCGAAGACCGGATTGCCATGGGCGCCGACGTCATTCTTGAAATCGATTTCCAGGGGGCGATCCAGATCAAGCGGATTTTTTCCAATGCGGTCCTGATTTTTATTCTTCCACCCAGCTGGGAAGAACTGCGGTCCCGGCTGGAACGCAGGGGCGAAGACTCTTCCGACGTGATCGATCTGCGTTTGCGTAACGCAGCACTGGAGCTGGTCCAGGCGAGGGAGTTCGACTTCGTTATAATCAATGAATTGTTTGAACGGGCCCTGTTCGATCTCAAGGCGATTGTCCATGCCCAGCGACTCAAGTACGCGGCGCAACGCCGGTCCCGCGCCGACACATTCAAAGCCCTCAACATCGACTAGACACTGGAGACCTTTATGGCCCGCATCACCGTTGAAGACTGCCTGCAGCAAATTCCAAACCGCTTTCAACTCGTGCTGGCTGCCACCTACCGAGCCCGCATGTTGAGCCAAGGCCACGCGCCGAAAATCGAAAGCCGTAACAAGCCCGCAGTCACTGCGCTCCGCGAGATCGCCGCAGGGAAAATTGGTCTCGAGATGCTCAAGAAGGTTCCAGGCTAAGCCACCGTTCAGCCGTCTGTCCCCTAAAGCACCGCACGACGGTGCTTTTTTTATGTCCCGGTCGTCCCGAGCCTGCGCGCGCTACATTTGAGGGATGAGCCTCGTCCCTCCCCCCACACCTGCACCAATGCAGGGCAAACCCCTCGCTGACGCCACTCCCGCTGCAGCAGCCAATGCGGCGGCTGCGAGCTTTGCGGCCTTGACAGCCCGACTGGATTATCTGGACGCAAGCGAAATTGAACAGGTCCGTCGCGCCTATCGTTTTGCGGACGAGGCGCATCTGGGTCAGTTGCGAAATAGCGGCGAACCTTACATCACCCACCCTATTGCGGTGGCGGTCCAATGCACCGAATGGAAGCTGGACGCCCAAGCACTGATGGCCGCATTGCTGCACGATGCCATGGAAGACTGCGGCGTTACGAAGACTGACCTGATAGAGCGCTTCGGCGCGCCAGTTGCAGAACTGGTTGACGGTCTCACCAAGCTAGACAAACTGCAGTTTGATACACGCGAAGAAAACCAGGCAGAGTCGTTTCGCAAAATGCTGCTGGCGATGGCCCGCGATGTTCGGGTCATCTTGATCAAACTGGCGGATCGTACGCACAACATGCGCACGCTGGCCGACATGCCACGCTCAAAGTGGAACCGAATTTCGGGGGAAACTCTTGAAATTTATGCACCAATTGCCCACCGACTGGGTCTAAACCAGACTTACCGGGAGTTGCAGGACCTGTCCTTTCGGTACTTGCGCCCCTGGCGTTACGCTGTATTGACCAAGGCAGTGACACGTGCACGCAACCGCAGAAGAGACCTGATCCAGAAGGTCCAGCGCGAAGTTGAAACCGCTTTTACAGAAATAGGAATGAAGGTGCGCATCGCGGGGCGCGAGAAATCGCTCTATTCCATTTACAGAAAGATGGACGACAAACACCTCAGTTTTGCACAGGTCACCGACATCTACGGCTTCAGGGTCATTGTGCCCGGCGTTACGGACTGCTATACCGCATTGGGCGTTCTGCACCAGATGTACAAGCCAGTGCCAGGCAAATTCAAGGACTACATTGCGATTGCCAAGCTCAATGGTTACCAGTCGCTTCACACCACACTGGTCGGACCTTCCGGTGTCAATGTGGAATTCCAGATGCGCACCGAAGCCATGAATGTAGTGGCCGAATCGGGCGTGGCAGCACACTGGTTGTACAAGACCGGTGACCCCAGCAGTTCTGCGGCAAGCCGACTGGGGGCCAAATGGCTGCAGTCGTTGCTGGACATCCAGGATGAAACCCGGGATGCCGCTGAATTCTGGGACCACGTCAAGGTCGATCTTTTTCCCGATGCCGTTTACGTTTTTACACCCAAGAGCCAGATCATGGCCCTGCCTCGCGGCGCTACACTGGTGGACTTTGCCTACGCCATTCACAGCAATGTGGGCGATCACACATCGGCAGCCAGGATCAACGGCGAACAAGTTCCACTGCGCACAGAACTGAAAAACGGCGATGTGGTGGAAATCGTCACAGCCCAAGAGGCAACCCCAAATCCGGCTTGGCTGGGTTTCGTACGCACGGGGCGCGCGCGATCAAAAATTCGCCATCACCTGAAAACGCTGGCGCAGACCGAATCGCAGGACTTGGGAGAAAAGCTTCTTGCACAGGCGCTTCGGGCTGAGGGCATGGAGAGGCTGCCCGATGACGACATCGCCCATCAGCCCATCTGGGAGAAACTACTTCGTTTTACTGGCAGCCGCACCAAATCAGAGCTTCTGACGGATATCGGCTTGGGCAAGCGGATTGCAAGCATCGTGGCGAAACGCTTGATGCACTTGCTGACCGAACGCGGCGAGAAGCCCGATGCACTACTCATAACGCGCGAGCGCTATACCGCCCACGAGAACGTCTCCCAAGGGGCACTGACACTGGACGGAGCTGAAAATGCCTCAGTCCAGTATGCGCAGTGCTGCCGCCCTGTTCCAGGAGACATTATTGTTGGCTACCTGGGACGTGGTGAAGGGTTGATGGTGCACCGTGCCGAATGCACAGTGGCCAAGCGCCTTCAGCACAAGGATACGGAACGATTCATCCGTGTCGAATGGTCCGACGAGCCGGTGCGCTCATTTGAGACCGGATTGATCGTCACGGTAGCCAACGGTAAAGGTGTACTTGCGCGGGTGGCATCTGCACTGGCGGCGACAGAAGCCGACATCACACACGTGGACATGGGGGAAGAAGCTGCACAGGACGCAACCGACCTGCGTTTTGTGATCGCCGTACGGGACAGCGCCCATCTAGAAGCCGTCCTGCGCACCCTGAAACGCACAAGCTCCGTGCTTCGGGCAAACCGGATTCAGCCTTCTGCCTGAACCTGACTGATGACCTGAGGATAGGTTACAGAGAGAACTTCTATTTCCTGCACCCCTGCCGGAGTCACCAGCTTGAGCACATCGCCGACTTTGGCCTTGAGAAGGGTGCGCGCAATAGGTGAAATCCAGCTGACCTCGCCTTTCGCACTGTCCGCCTCGTCCACACCGCGAATCGCCACCTGCCGCTGCACACCAGCTTCATCGATGTAGGCGACTGTGGCTCCAAAGAAGACCTGGTCATTGCCGTAATGGAAAGTTGGATCCGTTATTTCGGCAATTTCGAGCCGCTTGGTCAGGAACCGGATTCGCCGGTCGATTTCGCGCAGCCGCTTCTTGCCATAGAGGTAATCGCCGTTTTCTGAGCGATCTCCATTGCTAGCAGCCCAGTGCACAATATCCACAACTTTTGGTCGCTCAACATCAATCAGATTCAGGAGTTCAGCATGCAGACGCGCATAGCCCGCTGGAGTGATGTAGTTGCGTGTTGCGGCAGGCATTGAGGGAAGCGTAACCTTGTCATTTTCGTCTGGCTCGGCTTCTCGGTTAAAGGCTTTGCTCATCACGGCTCCGCGAAAAAACACTGGACAAACGAAAAAGCCTGCAACTTTCGTTGCAGGCTTTACGTAAATGGTGCGGCTGGCAGGAATTGAACCCACGACCCCTTGGTTCGTAGCCAAGTACTCTATCCAACTGAGCTACAGCCGCTGAAGTATCAATTATAGCACTAAAAATTTGGTAGGGCGTGTAGGACTTGAACCTACGACCAAAGGATTATGAGTCCTCTGCTCTAACCAACTGAGCTAACGCCCC
>ERZ1034365.1669-NODE-1669-length-10971-cov-2.830824_pt1 | contig 10971 bp, 8 predicted proteins | sample MGYA00520615_ERZ1034365 | MGnify/ENA primary metagenome ERZ1034365 (study PRJEB33736, sample SAMEA104284505) | Azolla filiculoides | biome: Urban; feature: Water surface; material: Ditch water | place: Netherlands | collected 2015-10-28 | depth 0-0.1 m ... | reverse complement strand
AGCCCAACATGCCAAAGGTCTCGCCTGTGACTCTGCGTGTCGCGCGTGCAGCCAAAGTAATTGGCATGCCGCTGACGCAAAAACAGTGCGTTGATGCGCTACGGGCTTTGGGGCTTGACCTGTCTTATGGTGACGGTTTAGTGACCGTTATGCCTCCCTCGTTTCGATTTGACCTCCAAATTGAGGAGGACCTGATTGAAGAAGTGGTTCGGATGGTGGGATACAACAATCTCCCCACCACGCCACCTCTTGCCCCCATCACGCCAAAACTGCCAGCTGAAGCGCAACGCAACCCGTTCGCTGTGCGTCGCACCATGGCCGGATTAGGCTACCAGGAAACTATCAACTTCAGCTTTGTTGAGGAATGCTGGGAGCACGAACTTGCTGGGAATCCTGCTCCGATCAAGCTGCTCAACCCGATCGCCAGCCAGATGAGTGTCATGCGCTCGTCATTGCTCGGATCGCTGCTGCAGGTTGTGAAGTTCAATACCGACCGCAAGGCGGACCGAGTGCGAGTATTTGAGCTTGGGAGGGTGTTTCTTCGTGATGCGTCAGTGAGAAATACCGACAGTACAGTTGAGGGCTTTTTTCAGCCGATGCGGGTGTCTGGTATTGCCTACGGTGCTATCGATCGCCCTCAATGGGGGCAGAAGCCGCGCAGCATTGATTTCTTTGATATCAAGGGGGATGTAGAGGCTCTGTTCGCCCCTCGACGGGCTACTTTTGAAGCAGCTGAGCATTCAGCCATGCACCCGGGCCGTTGTGCGCGGGTGCTGGTGGATGGCCTGCCGGTGGGCCATGTCGGCGAGCTGCATCCACGCTGGCGGCAGGCGTGGGATCTTTCGCATGCGCCCATGATGTTTGAATTGGAACTGGATGCCGTACTACAGCGGGTGGTGCCACAGTTTAAAAACGTTAGTCGCTACCAGTCAGTCGAGCGAGACCTTGCAGTAATTGTGTCGGAGAAGGTGACCTGCGCCGAGCTGATGTCTGCCGTTTGGGCGGCTCCTTCTGGTGGAGTTCTGCGTGATGTGACCCTGTTTGACGTTTATCGGGAGAACGCTACAAAATTAGCGGACTCTGCAGCGGTGGCTTCCAGTGCGCTTTCGGCACGAGAGAAGAGTCTTGCTGTTCGGTTGCGAATGAGTAACGATGATGCCACGTTAACTGAGGCTGAAATTGAGTCTGCAATTCAGGCTGTTGTGGACGCATTAGTCCAGAGCCTTGGTGCACGGCTGCGGTGTTGAGTGATTTGGTCAAAGGTTACAGTAATTTCGAGAGAACTATGGAATTTTCCGTTGAAAGCTTGGAAACACCTGCCTTGACCAAGGCGCAACTTGCGGAGCTTCTTTTTGAGCAGATTGGGCTTAATAAGCGCGAGTCGAAGGACATGATCGATGCTTTCTTTGATTTGATTGCGGATAGATTGGTAGATGGGCGGGCCGTAAGAATTTCTGGATTTGGTAACTTTCAGATTCGGACAAAGGCGCCACGTCCAGGGCGTAATCCTCGAACTGGGGAGGCTATTCCCATCGAGGCGCGCCGCGTTGCTACATTCCATGCAAGTCATAAGTTGAAGGAGCAAATTCAAAGTGCAGTTGATGAGGGTTGACACATCACGAGTGCATTCCAACAGGTGACTAAAGATGTTCTTTACCTCAACTCAAGAGTTGGATTAACCCTTAGCGTATTATTTAAAAGTACATTGATTTCAATGGAGAAGCCGCTTCCTCCCATTCCTGCAAAGCGTTACTTCACCATTGGTGAAGTAGGCGATCTTTGTGGCGTAAAACCTCACGTTCTACGTTACTGGGAACAAGAGTTCACCCAGTTGCGCCCAATGAAGCGACGTGGTAACCGCCGCTACTACCAGCACCACGAGGTGTTGATGATTCGGCGCATCCGCGACTTGCTCTACGAGCAGGGTTTCACCATCAGCGGTGCCCGCAATAAATTGCAGGAGATAGAGCCTTTGGCTATGGGTAGCCAGCCCGTTGAAGATTTGGTGATGGATGACAGCAAGGTGGTCAACGTTGACGATGTGGCGTCCCATGCCGTGAGAGCATCGTTTTTTCTGAACCAGGAGGTCATTGCCTGGCAGAAAATAAGCTGTCTCAGGCGAGAGTTGTTTGAAATTCGTGATCTTCTTGCAGTTTTTGATTGATCAATGCGCTATAATTTGAGTCTTGTCGGCGTGTAGCGCAGCCTGGTAGCGCACTTGCATGGGGTGCAAGGGGTCGCGAGTTCGAATCCCGCCACGCCGACCACTCACTAAATAAAAGGGTTGCAGCCGCTCAGAGCTGTAACCCTTTTTTCATTTTGCGACGCTTTTTCCGACTGCTTTCAATTTCTTGAAAATCGATGTTGCAAGACGCTTCTCTCCGCCCAGCGCATCCTGATCAATTGCTAAGCGACGTTGCCGCGCTGCCCGCCTTGCCTGGCGTCTATCGCTACTTTGATGTCGACGGCCAAGTTCTGTACGTTGGCAAGGCGATTAATTTAAAGAAGCGTGTAGCAAGTTATTTTCAGAAGACTCACGCTGGAACGCGCATCGGGCACATGGTGAGCAAGATCGCTCGCATGGAAACCACCGTTGTCCGTTCAGAGGCTGAGGCGCTTCTTCTCGAAAATAACCTGATAAAAACGTTGAGCCCGAAGTTCAACATTCTTTTTCGAGACGATAAAAGTTATCCCTTTCTCAAGATCACAGGCGTACCTAAGAATGCTGCGCGAGACTGCGTCGCATTGGGAGCATCAAATTTTCCAAGGCTGGCTTACTACCGTGGTGCAGTTGACAAAAACCATCAGTACTTCGGACCTTACCCCAACGCATGGGCGGTAAAGGAGTCGATTCAACTCCTGCAAAAGGTTTTTCGTCTGCGTAACTGTGAGGACTCAGTATTTGCCAATAGGACTCGTCCTTGTCTGCTTTATCAGATCAAGCGGTGTTCAGGGCCTTGTGTGAGTCACATCAGCGTTGATGTTTATTTGCAGGATGTCGCAGCGGCAGTCGCTTTCTTGCTGGGCGAAACCCAGCAGGTTCTCATCACACTGGAGTCGCGCATGCAGGCTTGCGCTGAAAAGCTTGAGTTTGAGCAGGCCGCTGAAATACGCAATCAAATAAGCGCACTGTCAAAAGTCTTGCATCAACAGGCTGTGGAGACGGGCTCAGACAAGGACGTTGACGTCCTGGTCGCGAGGGTGAGCGGAGGGCGGGCTTGTGTCAATCTTGCCATGGTTCGGGGCGGTCGTCATTTGGGTGACCGGCCCTACTTTCCGTCTCACATTGAAGATGCCTTTGCAGTGCGGCTCCTTGATGCTTCCGGGGCTGAAGTTCCAAATTTCGAATCCAGTGAACGCACCTCCCCATCGGTCGAGGTGCAGGTCATGGAGGCATTTATTGCGCAACATTACATCGGGGTCCCTGTACCCCCCACACTGGTTACCAGTCATCCGGTGAGCGCAGGACTGATTGATGCACTTTCACTTGATTGCGGGATGAAGATCAAGGTCGTCCATAACCCACGTGAGCAGCGTCGGGTCTGGCTTGAAATGGCGCAGACCAACGCAGACATCCAGCTAGCCCGGTTGTTGTCTGAGGAGGGGTCTCAGCGAGCACGCACACGGGCATTGGTCGACGCACTGGATCTTGCGCCAGACAATCTGGATACGTTTCGGATTGAATGCTTTGACATATCTCACTCTTCCGGCGAGGCTACGCAGGCTTCCTGCGTTGTTTTTCATCATCACAAAATGCAGAGTCGTGAATATCGGCGTTATGGCATCAGCGACATCGTCGCGGGAGATGACTATGCTGCCATGCGGCAGGTTCTTGCACGCCGATACAGCAAAGTGGTAGATGTCGCGCGTGTGGATGAGGACGAGTCCCATCCGCCAGGCGCTACAACTTCGCTACCTGATATTGTGTTGGTGGACGGCGGCAAAGGCCAGGTGGCTATGGCACGGAAGGTTTTTGAGTCTCTTGGGCTGGATGTGTCGCGGATCATTGGCGTCGAAAAGGGGGAAGGTCGAAAGGTGGGGCTGGAGGAACTGGTCTTTGCGGATGGGCGGGATAAGGTTTATCTGGGAAAGGACTCGGCTGCATTGATGCTGGTAGCCCAGATCCGGGATGAGGCGCATCGTTTTGCAATCACTGGCATGCGTGCGCAACGCGCCAAGATCCGCGTCGGTGGCAGCAAAATTGAAGAAATTCCGGGCGTTGGCCCCAAGAAGCGAGCCAGCCTGTTAAGGCGATTTGGAGGTATCCGTGGTGTAGCAGAAGCGAGCGTAGAGGATCTTGCAACAGTGGATGGCATATCTCGCGATCTGGCCGAAACCATCTATTGTGCTTTGCGCTGAGAAATTCAATATGTAAGCATGCTGGCATGCCACAATCTGCAGATGTTTTTTACTATTCCCACCATCATGACTTGGACGCGGATTGTCGCGATCCCATTGATTGTGGGTGTTTTTTACCTCCCAGACTCTGTGGCAACGGTTGCAAGCAAAAACATTATCGCAACTGTGATGTTTGTTTTGTTTGCCGCCACAGACTGGCTGGATGGATATCTCGCTCGTCGATTGAACCAAGCCTCCTCATTCGGAGCGTTTCTTGACCCGGTTGCCGACAAGTTTTTGGTATGTGCATCTTTGTTGGTCTTGGTGCATCTTAACCGCGCAGACGTATTTGTCGGACTCATCATTATTGGCAGGGAAATTGCTATCTCTGCATTACGCGAATGGATGGCACAAATTGGAGCATCCAAGAGTGTTGCCGTTCACATGATCGGCAAACTCAAGACCGTAGCTCAAATGGTCGCAATTCCTTTCCTTCTATTTGACGGTTATCTGTTTGATCTTGTGGATACGCACGTATGGGGCGTCTGGTTGATCTGGATTGCTGCCGTTATGACGGTCTGGTCGATGGTTTACTACCTTCAAAAGGCTTTGCCAGAGATACGTGCCCGTGTGAAATGATGCCTCATATCAACTTTATTGATTTCTGGTTAAAAAATGGTTCGCTGATGGGGCTCATCTTGCTGTGAGGTGCAGGAGTCGTCGCGCGTGATGGTATGGGGTCTGTCAAGTTCGTGTTCTGGATGTCTTCGAGTCACGCTTTCATTCCCGGATTTTTAAGCTAAAAGTGGCGTGCTACATCCGGAAAGATGTTGCATTTGACCGGGCTTCGATTGCCACTGCACGCTGAATACCTTTGCCGCACGAGGTTGGAAGCTCGGGATGACACTGGGTTTATCTTTTGCGTTGGCAGGAAGATGGCCTGTGATCATGCAAGAAGCCGTGTTTTTGGCCGCAATAGTGTAATTGTCTCTCTATGTTCCCTCGCCTAAATTCGGGACAAATTTCACTTTCGAACGCGCAAACACGGCCTTTTTTGGTCCGAAGCGTATCTGAAGCGTCTAGAATCCGCCTCCGGGTCTTTGCTTGCAGGCCAGCATGGATTGACACCATGAGGGGAGGTCGCTCTAATCATGTTGGCGGTAAGTGCTGTGTCTTGAAAGGGGTCTACGAAGTATTTTTTCAATCCAGGCGACCCGCCCGGTGCCTTCTACGATAGGCAAAACGATCAACTATTTAAATATACGAGGGGCTCCTTGTGAACAAGACCGAATTGATTGAGCACATTTCGAAGCATGCTGATATCTCTAAAGCCGCTGCGACGCGGGCTCTTGATTCCATGGTCGGCGCTGTCAAAACAACCTTGAAAAAGGGTGGTTCGGTTTCGCTGGTAGGATTCGGAACGTTTGCAGTCGGCAAGCGCGCTGCACGCAGTGGTCGAAATCCTAGAACTGGTGAAACGATTAAAATCAAAGCTGCCAAAGTTCCCAAATTTCGTCCAGGTAAAGCGCTGAAAGATGCCTTGAACTAACGGTTAGTTCAGGTGTAGGGCTTGGCCAAGATGATAGATTGGCGCTCTTAGAAGGCTTAGGTTTTCGGTCTGAATCTGTCAGTACCCACCACAACCGATGCAAAGGCGAACATTGTGTTCGCCTTTTCTGTTTTTGATATTGAGAGTCTGCGCATGTTTGATTTTGTCCGTAAGCACACCAAGATCTTGATGGGCCTGATGTTTTTGCTCATCATTCCGTCGTTTGTGCTCGTTGGCATCGACGGATATAACAGTTTTCGTGAGAAGGGGGCTGCGGTAGCCCGTGTGGCTGGTCTTGACATTACCCAGACCGAGTGGGATGCGGCTCACAAGAATGAAGTTGACCGGGTACGAGAGTCCATGCCAGCACTTGACATCAAGTTGTTGGATTCGCCAGAGGCACGTTATGCGACTTTGGAGCGACTTGTTCGGGATCGGGTTCTTGTGGCCGCAGCAGACAAACTGAAACTGGTGACCAGCGATGCCCGCCTTGCACGTGATCTTCAACAGAACCCCGCCATTGCTGGCCTGCGACGGCCTGATGGTTCTCTGGATCTGGAGCGCTACCGGCAACTGGTGGGAAGTCAGGGAATGACACCTGATATGTTTGAGGCGCAGGTTCGCGCGGACTTGTCTTCCCGTCAGGTGCTTGTGGGTGTCTCGGGCAGTGGTTTTACGCCGCCGAATCTGGCAAAAGTTGCATTGAACGCCTTTTTCGAGAAGCGTGACATTCAAGTCGCACGTTTTGCTCCTGCGGATTTCTCCGGTAAGTTCACCTTGGCTGATGCTGACCTGGAAGCTTATTACAAGCGTAATGAGGCTATGTTCCAAGCGCCGGAGCAGGCCAACATTGAATACGTCGTTCTGGATCTTGACGCGATCAAGAAGACGTTGACTGTCAGTGAGTCTGACCTCAAAACCTACTACGAGCAAAATGCAGCCAGACTTAGTGGTCAAGAGGAACGACGCGCCAGTCATATCCTAATTTCTGCGCCGAAAACTGCGAATGCGGCCGATCGTCAAAAAGCACGTGCGAAGGCCGATGAAATAGCTTCTGCTGCGCGAAAGGCGCCTGAAAGTTTTTCAGAGTTGGCGCGAAAGAACTCTCAAGATTCCGGCTCTGCTCCAAATGGAGGAGATCTTGATTTTTTTGCTCGCGGCGCAATGGTCAAGGCATTTGAGGACGTTGCCTTCAGGATGAAGAAGGGAGAAATAAGTGATGTTGTCGAGTCCGAGTTTGGCTATCATGTGATCCTTTTGACAGACATCAAAGCACCCAAGGTTCGAAGCTTTGATGAAATCCGCGCTCAACTTGAGGCGGATCTCAAAAAGCAGCAGGCGCAGCGCAAGTTTGCGGAGGCAGCTGAGGCTTTTACCAATGGCGTTTATGAGCAGTCGGACAGTCTCAAGCCAGTTGCTGACAGGCTCAAGCTGGAGGTTCAGACGTTTAGCAATCTCACACGACGTCCTGCAGACGGAGCAACTGGTCCTTTGACCAACCCCAAGTTTCTGAATGCTGTGTTTTCACCGGACGCCATCGAAAAGAAACGTAATACCGAGGCGGTCGAAACTTCAGCCAACCAACTCGTCTCCGGCCGTATTCTTCAATACATCCCCGCCCGCACCAAGCCTTTTTCCGAGGTCAAGGACGCTGTGCGTACACGCCTAGCCGCAGAACGTGGTGCTGAACTGGCGCGGAAGGAGGGGGAACTTAAACTCGCCGCCTGGCGAGCCAGCCCGACAAGCGCTGAGTTGTCTGCTGCGTTAGTTGTTTCTCGTGATCAAGCACAGCGGCAACCTATGAAAGTGGTGGAAACCGCTCTTCGCGTAGACACCGGTGTGCTACCTGTATTTGCTGGTGTCGATCTTGGCCCGCAGGGCTACGCCGTAGTCCGCGTCAACAAAGTCATTGCGCCTGAGCCAACGACGGAGGCTTTGAATTTACAGAATTTGAAGCAGTACGACCAGCTTTGGGGCTCCGCTGAGTGGCAAGCCTACTACAACGTCTTGAAAGAGCGCTACAAAGCCAAAATTTCGGTTGCCAAGCCAGTGCCAAGCAATGCAACTATCCAAGTTCCGACAAATCAGTGACCGGAATCCGCTATAATTCAAAGCTTACGGTGGCTGTAGCTCAGTTGGTAGAGTCCCAGATTGTGATTCTGGTTGTCGTGGGTTCGAGCCCCATCAGTCACCCCAAGTAATGTAAAAATGCCAGCTTCGCGCTGGCATTTTAGTTTTCGCTTCAGCGACGAAGAAAAGAAGCCGTTTTCATGGTTTCGGAGTGGCGTCCAAATCCAGAACGAAGGTATCACCTATTTTTCTGGGTGGCTCGTCAGAGAGTGGGTTCGAGGCCTTTGAGGCAAATAGTGAGTTCATTGCATTCACTGTGTTCAATGCATCTTGTGCCGCATCTTTGAGCAGTTTATTTTCAGCCTTTAGGCGATGCAATTCGTCCTGCATCAGTTCATTCTGACGCTTCAGCTGGTTGAGTTCTGACTTGATTGTCAACTGGGTTTTAACGCGAGCAAGCAATATGCCTGGCTTGATGGGTTTGCTGATGAAGTCAACAGCACCCAATGCCAATCCGAATTCCACATTTTCTGTCTGATCAATCGATGTGACAAAAATAACTGGAATGTCCCGGTGTTTCGGATGCTCCTGTAGTGCGTTCATCACGGCGTAGCCGTCCATCTTTGGCATCATTACATCCAGCAGGATGATGTCAGGAACCGGATCTGTATCGACAATCTCAAGAGCTCTCTGCCCGCTATTCGCCACACGGACGTTGTATTCTGGTTGAAGAATATCTCCGAAAACTATCAGGTTTGCGGGGCTGTCATCGACGAGCAAGACGGTCATTCGATGCGGTGCCTTGACCTCAACTTCAGTAGACATGTAATTTTCCTCTTGGAACGAGTAGGCCGGACGCGCCGCAAAAGGCACTAGCCGGCATTGGTGATTAAATGATTGAGCGGGCCACGCTCTGCGGATTGTCATTGCGCACCAGCCCGAGCGTACCTCACGACGTGTTCATTTTCCAGCCGGATGTTTCTGCCGAAACACTGTGCTTGCGTGCTGGAAGTCACGCCGAAATGGCCTATCGCGCCAGGCCTTGGCTCAGTAACCAGGTCTTTTTCTAGTTTCCAGAGAGATTCCTGTTTTGGACAGGCGTCAAGGCCCCTTTGTGGAAGGCAGACACTTTTGCGGTACGTCAATGCAAGTTGTCGCTCTGGATCAGGTAGGCCGGGCAAAATCAGGTCGCATGACTAAACAGGTATTGATTGCCGGTGGCGGCATTGGCGGGTTGGTGGCTGCTTTGGCCTGTTCGCGGGCAGGGTGGGGCGTTCGCGTGTTTGAACGTGCGGCGGAATTCAACGAGGTGGGCGCAGGCATTCAGCTCGGGCCCAACGTCGTGCGGGTGTTGCACGGCCTGGGGCTGGAGGCAGGCCTGGCCCGTGTGGCCGCTTTTCCCGAGCGCCTGCAGGTTCGCAGCGCAATGTCCGGGGCTGAATTAGGCGCCCTGCGGCTGGGCGAGCGCAGCGTGCGGCTGTATGGCGCACCCTACGCGACGATTCACCGCGCTGACATGCATGGCTTGCTGGCTGATGCGGTCAGGCGACAGGGGAATGTCAGGCTCAGCTTGGGGAGCTGGGTGGCGAACTATACCCAGTCGGCGCAGACCGTTACGCTGACCACGACGGATGACCTGGAAGTCGAGGGTGATGTCCTGATTGGCGCCGACGGGCTCTGGAGCCGGGTGCGCGAGTTGATGCTCAATGATGGTCCCCCCCGCGTTCCCGGTCACCTGGCGTACCGGGCCATGGTGCCTCAGCACTGCCTGCCGGAGCGGCTGCGCAGCAAGTGCGTCACGGCCTGGCTGGGGCCGCGCATGCATGTGGTGCAGTACCCGGTGCGGGGCGGTGAATGGCTCAATGTGGTGGCCATCGTGCAGGGCGCGCTGGAGGGGGACCTGCAGAGCTGGGATCACGGAGCCAACGCGGCCGACCTGCGGAGTGCGCTCAGCGCGGTCTGCAGCCCCCTGAAGGATCTTGTGGGGGCGATTCCTGACTGGCGGCTTTGGGTCCTCTGCGACCGTCCGCCCATGCAGGGCGCGTGGCAGCAGGCACAGGGCCTTGTCGCCTTGCTGGGGGATGCGGCCCATCCGATGCGGCCCTATCTGGCACAGGGGGCCGGCATGGCGATCGAGGATGCCGATGTGCTGGCCCGGTCATTGGGTATGGACGCGCTGGACCTCAGCGAGCGGCTGCAACGCTATGCGCTCAACCGGTGGCAGCGCTGTGCCCGGGTCCAGGCGCGGTCGATCCGCAACGGCGAGATCTTCCATGCTGACGGGCTCAAGCGCTGGGGCCGTGACCTGGCCATCCGGGCGATGGGGGAACGTCTGCTGGACATTCCCTGGTTGTACCGCGGCGCCTGAAGGTTCCCGGGGGGCTCTCAATAAAGATAGCGTGAAATGACCGTTTCACGTCGGGATGGTATCGAAAAACTTCACAAACTGGTTCGCAGGCTCCAGATTTCGGGGAATAGCACCACGTCCAGCATCTTGCGCAGGTAGCTCACGCCGCCGGTGCCACCGGTGCCGCGCTTGAAGCCGATCACGCGCTCCACGGTGGTGACGTGCCGGAACCGCCAGAGGCGGAAGGCGTCTTCGAGGTCGGTGAGCTCTTCTCCCAGCTGGTAGAGGTCCCAGTGCTGTTTCGGATCGCGGTAGACCGCGAGCCACGCCTGTTCGACGGCGTCGCTGGCAACGTAGGCCTGCGTCCAGTCCCGGGCGGTGTGGCTGGACGGCACGTCCAACCCGCGCCGTGCGAGCAGCTTCAGGGCCTCGTCGTACAGCGAGGGCGCTTCAAAGGCCGACTGGACCTGCGCCAGCAGATCCGGGCGGTGCGCGTGCGGCTGGAGCATAGCCGGGTTCTTGTTGCCCAGCGAGAACTCGATGCAGCGGTACTGGTAGCTCTGGAAGCCGCTGGAACTCGCCAGATAGGGACGGATGGCGCTGTACTCGGGCGGCGTCATGGTGGCCAGCACATCCCAGGCGTGCACCAGCTGCTCCATGATCATGC
>ERZ1034365.1667-NODE-1667-length-10979-cov-2.682535_pt1 | contig 10979 bp, 12 predicted proteins | sample MGYA00520615_ERZ1034365 | MGnify/ENA primary metagenome ERZ1034365 (study PRJEB33736, sample SAMEA104284505) | Azolla filiculoides | biome: Urban; feature: Water surface; material: Ditch water | place: Netherlands | collected 2015-10-28 | depth 0-0.1 m ... | reverse complement strand
GTATTAGATTGGTCCAGAAAATATGGATTCCAGTCTGGCAGTGTTGATTTGATTTACGGTTTACCTAAGCAAACGCCAGAGACTTTTAAGCAAACAGTGGAAGCTGTCATTGCGATGGATCCTGATCGTTTATCTGTTTATAGCTACGCTCATTTGCCAACCGTCTTTAAACCTCAGAGACGTATTGCCGAAGCAGATTTGCCAGTTGCATCAGATAAATTAGATATTCTTTCCAATACGATTGATCAGCTAAGTCAAGCAGGTTATGTTTTTATTGGTATGGACCATTTTGCTAAGCCAGATGATGAATTGGCGATTGCTCAACAAAAAGGGCATTTGCACCGCAATTTCCAAGGCTACTCCACTCAAGCTGAGTGCGATCTATTGGCTTTTGGCATCTCGTCAATTGGTAAGGTCGATGACGTCTACTCTCAAAATGTCAGAACCTTGGATGAGTACTATGGCACTCTTGATCAAGGCCATTTACCAACATTGCGTGGTCTACAGTTAAATGCGGATGACATCTTACGTCGTGAGTTGATTGGTGAACTGATGTGTCAATTTGAGTTGGATACAGCCAGCTTTGCAAAAAATCACGGGATAGATTTCAGCAATTATTTTGAACGTGAGATCATCGAACTTAAAGATCTAGAGCAGGCTGGTTTATTGCGCTGGGAAGGCAGTAAGATTGTTGTACCAACCAAAGGACGCCTATTAGTAAGGCGTGTAGCGATGACCTTTGATCGCCACCTGAGAGATATTAAGACTGAAGCTCGCTACTCCAAGGTAGTTTAAATTTCTACTTCAATTGATTTAAATCGAACAGTCACTTTCGTGCCATTTTCAAATGATTTGTTTTCAACAGTGATGCTGGCTTGATGTTGATTCACGATTTCTTTCACAATCGCCAAACCTAAACCGCTGCCAGTCGCTTGATTGCCTAATACACGGTAATAAGCATTAAAGATCTTCTCTTTTTCCGCATCTGGAATCGTTGCACCATCATTGCTCACTGATAACTCAATGAATTGATTGCTCTCACTTAATGCCACATCGATCACGCCATTTTGAGTGCCATATTGTGAGGCGTTATCGATGAGGTTTTGAAGGAGGCGTTCTATCTTGCTTTGCTCACCTTGAATGACATAATCGCCGCCACTGTGGAAAGTGATGGTTTGGCCGCGTTGATGAATAAGAGGGCTTTGTGCATGGATCACTTCTTCGCAAATAGCGTCTAAGGAGAGCAGGGTTACCTTTTCTTTATCAACAGAGCCACTCATGCGGCTGAATGTTAATAATTGCTCTGCTAAGCGAGTTGTTCTGCGAAGACCTTTGAGAGCCTCTTCCAATGACTTATTTCTATCTTGATCATTGTTGGCATTAACAGCATTTTGAATATGGATCTGAAGTGCTGCAATTGGCGTTCTGATTTCGTGAGCTGCAGCGTCTATAAAGCGTTGCTCTCTCGTAAAGTTATCCCTCACCCTTTGAAGAAGGTGATTAAGCTCATGAATCACTGGCTTTAATTCATTAGGAGTTTGTTTCAATTCGATTGCTTCAATCGATTGTGGTTTGCGTTTAGATAGAAGATCAGCTAAAGCTTGTAATGGTCTTAGATTGGTGAAGGCAATCGTATTCACCACAATTAATAAAAGTAGTGCGCCTGCAATCAATGGAGTCAGTATGGCCACACCAAGGTCGCTCGCCATTTCTTGGCGAACCGCATTCTTTTCCGCAGCCAATACGGATACCTGACCTGATGTGAGTGTGAACACATGCCACAATTCATCATCTAATTGATGTTTGGTAAACCCAGGCTTTAATGGACCCAAAGGTTCATTCGGGGCTGATGCAGATTTCGCCAGTAATGTGCCATCGTTGCGCCAAACTTGGAATGCAATTCTGCTTTCGTAAGGGTGACCAGATTCTTCACCAGCACCATCAGCTTCTTCTAATTCCTTGGGAAGATTAATAATAATAGGGCTGGTGATGGTGGCTTTTTCCAATTGACGGGCCACTAAAGATTCAAGAACCCGTGCTGAGGTGGCTAGACGAGCACTAAAAATTTCTTCTGACTCATGTTCGGCTACCAACTGAGACCATAGTCCCATCCCGCCTAGAATAAAAAGCATTGAAATTAGAATGCCAATGACTAAGCGCTGACGAATGGAATATTGTTTCATGATCATCAGTCTAACTTACCAATCCGGTAGCCAACACCCCTGATAGTTTTGATCGCTTCAGCAGAAATCTTCTTTCTAAGATTGTGAACGTGCACATCAATCGTATTACTCTCAACGCCATCACCCCAACCATAGAGAGACTCTTCTAGTTGAGAGCGACTAAATACTTGTTGAGGATTTTCTGCTAATTTTTTAATTAAAGTGAACTCTCTTCTTTGAAGATCGAGTAATTCACCTTTCCAGGTGACAGTAAATGCAGCTAAATCTAAAACCAATTGACCAATCTCTAAAAGATTGTTGCTGCTACCACTTTGCCTTCTCTCCAAAACGCGGATACGGGCTAAGAGTTCATCAAGCTCAAAGGGTTTAGTTAGATAGTCATCAGCACCCAAATCTAAACCTAAGATGCGATCTTTCGTTGCATCTCTGGCAGATAAAATGAGAACAGGGATGTGATTGCCTTTTTGGCGAATAGCTTTTAATACTTCTGTGCCATCCACTTTAGGTAAACCTAAGTCTAGGATGGCCATATCAAATTCAGAGTTCTTAAAGGCGTCGATGGCCTTTTGGCCATCATTCACATGTTCAACCAAATGGTTGGCACGTGTCAGAGCAGAAGCTAAGCCCGAAGCAAGTAATTCATCGTCTTCTACCAATAAAATTCTCACTGCAGCTTAGCCCTTTACCCTAAGATCTTTAATCTCTGAAATGAATCAACAAACTCAATTATTTACGCTTTTCAGCAATTTTCTCAAGAATTTGATTAATTTCTTTGCGACGACCGTCATCGGCTACTTTACGACCGTTACGAGCTGGTGCTGATAGGGCTTTACGAAGTGCGCGTTCTGCACCGGCTAAATCACCATTTCTGAATAAAAAGTCGCCGTAGAAGTAATTAGGATCAATGCCGTCTGGGTTAATCGCTAAACCCTTTTTAAGGAACTCAGTCGCTTTCTTATCATCGCCAAAGCCGATCGGCCATCCTGGTACTTGGTAGTAGAGTGAACCTAGGCTTGTGTATGCAGAGCCATCAAGTGCGCTTGGGTTGATTTCAAGAGCTTTTTCAAGAGCTTTCTTAGCATTCTTCACGTGTCCTAATGCACCTAGACCACCTTTAGCACCGGCATAGCTCGATTCAATAATGCCGTGCCAAATTAATGGCTCAGCACGATTTGGGTTTTGATCAACCATCTTGTCAGCTAACTTGATCAAAGATTCAAAACCTTTTTCATGTTGCGCTGCTGGTGATTGATACTTTACTTTTTCCCACTCGCGTTGGAGTTGAGCAACATCTTCTTCTACACCAGCAAATGAAGATCCGCTGGCAACTGCTAGTATGGTAAATAATGAAACGATGACTTTATGAATGTTTGTCATATAAAACTCCTTTTTATTTCTTCAGATATTTTTTAATGATGGGTAGTTGACCTAAGATCGCCTTGTCTGGAAGCTTAGGGAAAAGCTGGTTCATAAACACAAAGAATGATTCTTTGCCGCCCAACTTCTTCTCCCAGGCGTCTGTTTGTAAAAACTTCATCAATTCTGTAGCAACATATTCAGGTGTATCTGATTCTGTTTTTAGTTCTGCATTCATTTGCATAACGGTATCAGAATTGATGGGAGTCTTGGTAGCTCTTGGCGCGAAATATCGAACTGATACAGAAGTGTCTGATAACTCTCTTCGAAGAGATTGCGAAAAACCGCGCAAACCAAACTTGCTAGAGCAGTAAGTGGCAAAACCAGGAAAACCAATATAACCAAAAATAGAGCCAATATTAATAATCTCTGCTTTAGCTTCTTTTTGTAAAAGATCTAGCAAACATTTACTTAAGAGCATGGGTGCTAATAAGTTGGTATTCAGTAGGCCTTGAATCTCGTCAGAGCTTTGCTCGCTAAAACTCTTAAATTGGCTGGTACCTGCATTGTTGATCAATAAATTGATGCCGCCAGTAGACTTAGCTAAAGCCTCTAGTCGCTGATGCGTGTGGGTATCACCAATATCACCAGCCAGAACTTCGATCTTGGCACCAGAAGCTGCTAACTCTTGCTGAAGACTAGCTAGCTTAGCTTCATTACGCCCCAACAAAATCAAATGCTCACATTGAGGCGCAAGCTGCCTTGCAATGGCTTGGCCAATACCGCCTGTAGCACCTGTTAGAACTGCTTTGTATCGATTTTGAGGCATATTTATCCGTTAAAAATATCATCTTTAGAAGGAAGGCTTCTAAAGATATCACCATACAGCTTATAAAAGCTTTTTGCACAATGAATGATAGTCGCTTGGTCATCAGGACTCTTTACCTGATCCATGAGGCTTTCAAAGAACTTCACGTGCTCTAAATCAAGACTGCCGTGAGAGTTGAGGTAGCTAAAAGCATTAGGAGGAAGGTCTAAAGACTCTTTGATGGAGCCAGCAGCATTGGTGGCAATAGCGATACTAGTGCCTTCTAAAACATGAACCATGCCAAAGAAGCCAACAGGATTGCCGCGATCAATTTGATGATAGGCATAAGCCACCATCATTTCAGTCGTCACGTGAGGTGCTGAGTGTCTAACTTTTTCTGCATCACCACCGCAAGCTGCGATGTCATTGAGGATCCACTCTTCATGACCCAGCTCTTCCTCAATATATTCGGCAATCGCTGTTCTTAACCAATTGTGATGTTCTGGCAAACGTGCTCCACATGCCATGAGCAAGGGTACAGTGTGCTTCACGTGATGATAGGCTTGAGTTAAAAAAGCAACGTATTGCTCTTTAATAATTTCACCTTTTAACGCGGACTGAATAATAGGTGCTGCAAAAAGAACCTGACGTTCGTTTTCCGTCGATGTTTGTAGTTGTGTAAAAAAACTCAATTGATTCTCCAAAATTTCTAATTAGTTTGTTAACGCAGGGTTTGCATATAAAGACAAAAGCTTGCCCTGATATTTTTTTAAGATCGCTTCTCTTTTAGGGCGGCCATTGGGGGTTGCTAGACCATTCGCTGGCGTTAGTGCTTCGTCAGCGATGAACCACGCACCAATGCGCGCGTAATCAGGGAGTTCCAGATTAACTTTTGAGATAGCTAATTCCAATTGCTCCTTGCTAATGGCAGGGTTGATTGGAACAAGTAGTGCTGATAAGTAAGCTTGACCATCACCCATCACAACAGCCTGCGCAATGATGTTCGTGCCTAACAATAGAGACTCTGGCCACTCTGGTGAAACATTTCTGCCAAAACTGGTAATTAAGATATTCTTTTTACGACCATCTATAAATAAATAGCCCTCATCATCTAGGTGTCCGATATCTCCGGTCTGTAACCATTCTTCTTGAACAACAGGCTCGCCTAGATAGTGGGTGAAGCCTTGACCAGAAATTTCAATCTCGCCATCGGCGGCAATTCTGATTTTTCTATTAGGTAATGCTTTGCCAACGCTATTGAGCTTATTAGCCGCTGGGGTGTTGAGGGCGACAACAGAGCTGCATTCTGAGAGGCCATAGCCCTCATAAGCCGGAATACCTTTTTCTCTTGCTTGAACAATTAAAGCTTCCGGCGTCTTGGCGCCACCAACTGCCACAAACTTAAGACTCTTCAAGCGAGGATCATTCTTAGCGCAACTCAGAGTGATGGCTTGAAGCATTTGTGGCAACAAGATCACACTTTCTGCTTGATACTCTTCAATCGCATTTAAGCAGGCCTGGGCATCAAATTGACTGGCGCCTTTAAGGCCAACACTCGCTAATGGCAAACAAATATTTTCTGCGCCACAAAGTAGGGCGGTGTAAACGCCGGCAATGTTTTCTAAAAGAACTGCCAAGGGTAATAAATTGAGATGCTTTTTAATACCTAGTGGGCGCAATGTCGCTTCTAGAGCTTCTGCTACTTGCCATTGTTGTTGGGTGCTTAAGCAAACGCCTTTAGGCGCTGAGGTTGTTCCTGAAGTAAATGTTATTTTTTGAACATCACTCAGCTGCACTTGTGCAGAGATGCCAGTAATAGAGCTAGCGCTTTCATACAAACCCATAGAGCCAACAACATTATTTTTAAAAACAAAGCCTAGGTTTCTAGCGACATCCTCATTGGCACAAAAAATAGCCTGAATACCGCTAGTGCGTATGGTGTGTACCCACTGTTCTGGAGTAAAAAAGCCAGGAAGTGGAATCAGTGTGAGGTTGAGGGCTTGGGTTGCTAAATCAACAGCAATCCATTCAGGTGAGTTATCCGTCAATATGCCAACTGGCGCTTGAGGATTTTTCCTATTTAAAAGAGCAGTTGAGAACTGCTCAATTTTTTGAAGTAGTTGAGCCTTATCCCAGCTTTCAGTTGCACCTGAGATGACGGCCTGGTGATCAGGTAATTTATTGATCCAGCTGTGCATAGCCTGATGCAATATCCCCAAACATAACTTGAGGTTTGGTGTCGTAATAAGTGCCCCAGTTCTTACCTTCATCTGGCAAGCGCTTAGGATTCGCTTCTGCTAATTGAACTAACTTAATACGTAAGCGTTTAAATGAATTTAGTAAGTTATTGGTAGCTGTAAACGCCACCCATTTATAACCTTGCTTATTCAAGTAGTGTGTCATTGTGATGATCAAGGCTCTACCGGCGCCAGCATGGGTTGCTGCTAAATTACCTACTTCAACGATTTCGCTACGCAAAGTATTTTCACCAACGTGTGCAGCAATATCCATCTCTAGAGGTAGATCAAGGTATTGCTCTAAAAATACTTTTTTATCAGTGATCGGTGAAAAACCTAAGGCTGCTAACCATTGACCGTTTTCATCACGGCAGCCCACCAAGATATCGCTAAAGTGATGAACGTCAGCGCCATATGTCTTGTAAAAAGTGTCAGCAATAAAGCTCTGTAGGTTTTCTCTATCTGGGTGATCTTTAGTCACCCATTCAAAATGGTAGCCAGAGTCCATAGAATTAATATCCAGATTAATTACTGTATGCTTCGAATACTGCTGGGTCATCAATGTAAGAGCCATTTGCTAGCCTTTTATGTCTAATATGGTTGTAACAATAAAGACCAAAAATTAAGGCTAAATTAAGAATCCCTAATAATTGCAGTATTTCTTTTGTTTTTATATAAACCATTGATTTATATAAATATTATTTTAAGTTTTGGAGTGTTTGATGAAAAAATTACTAGGTATTTTCTTAATGGCGGCTAGTTTTGGTGCTTTTGCAGCCCCTTTGTCAGTGGGTGATGCATTGCCGGCTATCAACCTTAAAGACCAACACGAGCAAGCGTTTCCTATATCTGCTGATGTGCAAGTCATTTTGTTTGCAGCGGAGAAGGGCACTAGTGAACTCATGACTAAAACCCTTGAGACTTTGCCATCAAGCACATTAAAAGATAAGAAGGCTGTGTACATTGCCGACATCAGCGGTATGCCAGGTTTCATTACAAAGATGGTGGCTTTACCAAGAATGCAAAAGTTAGCTTATTCAATTGCCCTGGTCAGAGATGCTAAAGATGCTGAATACCTTCCGCGTCAATCTGCCAAAGTCACTGTGATTAAAGTGCAACAGGGAAAGGTTTCTTCAATTGAGTATTTCAGTGACATTAGTCAATTAACTCAATTATTAAAATAATTAGCTTATTTTTATAGGTGACGTAACAGTGCTTTGACACTAGAATCCACAACTAATAAATTTTATAAGAACTCTGCATGCTACGTTTTGATATTCCACCAGTTAATGCCAATGTCGCTCGTTTTGAAGCATTCATTACTTTTTCTTTTTGCCTCATTGCATTACTAGGCTACCCATACCTCATGCCTCTCTTAGCGGTTATGGGTTTTATCAGAGGTTTCTTTGGTCATTACAAATGTCCTTCACACCGCCTATTTACAAAAATAATGACGGCAATGAACATCGCTGGAAAGAAAGAAAATGCTGGCGCAAAAATGTTCGCCAACAAAATTTTATTTGTTGCTGCAACCATTGCTAGCATCTTGTTCTATAACGGCATCAGCCTATGGAAAGTACCTGCTACAGCATTGGTGATCTTTTCAACACTAGAGTGGCTATTCTCTTTCTGTGTTGCGTGTTGGGCTTATGGCTTCTGGTACAAGGCTTTCCCACCAAAATAAGCTTAGGTCAAAGTCTCATCATTAAAGACCTCTAATGGAATCTATATAGATTCCATTTTTCATAAGTTAATAAATATTTCCCTTAATAAAACCTTAATTCCTAGTTAATAAACCGACTGTATTGTCGGTTGATGCACATTAAAACTAGTTCTTCGCCAACTCGAGCGTTCTTAGGCATCTTTCCTTGGAAGATGAGCCCTGAGTTGCTTGCCTTTGGTTTAAGCATTTATTTTTCATTCTTTTTGAATGACATTCTTTGGAATGATTTATTAAAAACCCAAACGGGAGTAGCTACATCTCGTTGGGCATTTTTCTGGGCTGTCTATGTCGCTGTAACAGCGTTACAGTTTTTTGTCATTAATTTGATGTTGTGGGGTAGGGCTAGCAAGTGGGTTGCTATTGCACTCGTGGCAGTAACTGTTTTGGCTGATTACTATGCGGAAACCTATGGTGTGCATTTTGATACCACCATGCTGCGTAATATCTTGACAACCAATCCGGCAGAAGCAAAAGAGCTATTAACTACTACTTTGCTATTTCATTTTTTGAAATATGCCAGCTTGCCCATTATTGCCATTGGCCTTTTAAAAATTAAGCCTAATCAATTTTTAAAAGTAATTACGAAAAAACTAGTTCTGAGTCTGATCGTTTTGGTTTTGGCATTCGCTTCCCTAATGTCCCAATTTAAGAATTTCTCATCAACCATGAGAAATCACAAAGAAATTAGACATGTTGTTTTGCCAACCAGTTTTTTATTCTCATCCGTAAAGATTGCTTTGCAGAGTACTGCCGAAGTGAATCAAACAATCAGAACAATTGGTGATGATGCAGTCAGACCTCAGGGGTCTATCAGTAAAAAACCAGAGATATTAGTAATCGTTGTCGGAGAAACGGTGCGAGCAGCAAATTGGGGGCTATCAGGTTATGAGCGCAACACGACGCCTTTGCTTTCTCAGCAAAAAGTTCATAGCTTTCCATATGCCACAAGCTGTGGCACGAATACAGATACATCAGTGCCTTGCATGTTTTCTCAAGAAGGTAGGCATGATTATGATGAAAAATCCATTCGCTCTAGTCAGTCACTTCTTCATGTGGTGCAAAAAGCTGGATTTAAGGTGAGTTGGATAGATAACCAATCCGGCTGTAAAGGCGTTTGTGCTGGTTTAGATGCGTTTAATGCAAGGGCTATGGCTAGCCCAAAAAATTGTACTGATGCAGCTTGTTATGATGAGGCCTTGGTTGATGGCCTTGAGGTACTTCTAAAGAAAAACTCAGGCAATCAAGTAATTGTTCTGCATCAACTAGGTAATCATGGCCCTGCCTATTTCGCCAGATACCCTAAAGAGTTTGAGAAAAATAAGCCAGCCTGCAATACTGCCGACTTATCAAAATGTAGTCAGCAAGAAATTATCAATGCTTATGACAATAGTATTCTCTACACCGATACTGTCTTATCCAAAGCTATTGATCAATTAAGAAAACATGCTGATAAATCAACATCATTAATTTATATGTCTGATCATGGCGAGTCTCTTGGTGAAAATGGCATTTACCTTCATGGTTTGCCTTACTCAATTGCTCCTAAGCAACAAACTCAAGTACCTTTCTTTATGTGGCTATCAGATAACTACAAAAAAGATCATCCAAAGCTAGAGGGTTGTATAGTTGAGGAAAGTAAAAAACCAGCTCATCATGACAATTTGTTCCATACAGTTTTAGGTATGTTCGATATCAAGACAAGCGTTTATCAGAGAAGTTTCGATTTAACTGAGAAGTGTCATGGTTAAAAATTCCAGCTTTCTAACTAGGCAAGTTCAGATCTTGACTCTTGCGGCACTTCTTTTGTTAACTGTATTCGAATTAACAAATATTGATTTCTGGTTGAATGATTTCTTCTACAACCCAGAGTTAAAAGAATTTGGTTTAAGGAATCACCCCTTCATGACTCAGGTGATGCATCACGGTATGAAGACTGCGATGTATGTTCTGGGTGTGGCATCCATCGTATTCGCGATTTGGACGCTCAAAGTAGGTAAGACCTTATTAACTGCTCGTCACGTATGGGTAGGGTCTCTAGGCGTTATTGTGATTCCCGCCTTAGTAGCTCTTTTAAAACACTTAACCAATAAGCACTGCCCATGGAGTCTAGATGTCTATGGTGGAAGTGTGCCTTACACAGGTCTGTTTGAAACTCATTTAAGTCAGTTTGGGACAGGCCAATGTTTCCCAGCAGGACATGCTGCTGGTGGCTTTATGTGGTTTGCCTGGGCAATAGCTTTATGGTTTATTTATCCCAAACTCGCCAAAATCATTTTTTACTTTGCCATTCTTTTAGGCTTCACTCTAGGTGTTTCTAGAATGATGCAAGGTGCTCATTTCTTTTCCCATGTTCTATGGACAGCTTGGTTCTCTTGGGCAATCAGTTTAGTATTGGCTCTGATCTTTAAGCTTATTCCAGACAATGAACTAATCCTTAAAAACAAGCGATCAAATTAACCCAATGCTAGTGAAAAAAATAACCAATCTCATCCAACGACGCATTTTTAATACTTTGAGGTATTCCCTTGAAGGTTTTTTATTTGCTTGGCGCTCAGAAGAAGCTATTCGTATTGAGTGCTGCTTAATGCCTTTGGTGATTGGTGGAGCTATTTACCTCGGGCAGTCCAAGATGGACCAAATTTTGATGATATCGAGTGGTTTGCTCGTCATCA
>ERZ1034365.1666-NODE-1666-length-10980-cov-2.474548_pt1 | contig 10980 bp, 7 predicted proteins | sample MGYA00520615_ERZ1034365 | MGnify/ENA primary metagenome ERZ1034365 (study PRJEB33736, sample SAMEA104284505) | Azolla filiculoides | biome: Urban; feature: Water surface; material: Ditch water | place: Netherlands | collected 2015-10-28 | depth 0-0.1 m ... | reverse complement strand
CCCTCAAGCGCCAATACATGAACAACTTTTCCTGGCTGGGCCGGCCCCTGATTCAACTGCCTTCGGATGTCATGGCCATGCAGGAAATCATCTGGGCCGTGCAACCCGATCTGATCATTGAGACCGGTATTGCACACGGTGGCTCGTTGATCTTCTCGGCATCCATGCTGGAATTAATCGGGCACGGCGAGGTGCTCGGTGTAGATATCGAAATCCGCCCCCACAACCGCGCAGCCATTGAGGAACACCCCCTGGCCAAACGCATCCATCTCATTGAAGGCTCCAGCACCTCCGCCGAAGTAGTTGCTGCCGTACATGCACATGCCAAGGGCAAGCAGCGGGTCCTGGTGTGCTTGGACTCCAACCATACCCATGAACATGTGTTGGCCGAACTCCAGGCCTATGGCGACCTGGTGAGTGCTGGCAGTTACTGCGTGGTGCTGGACACATTTGTGGAAGACATGCCGGATGACTATGTCTGGACCGATCGCCCCTGGGGCAAGGGCAACAATCCCAAGACCGCCGTGCATGCCTGGCTCAAGGAGCACCCGGAATTTGAGATCGACCGCTCGGTCGAAGATCGCATTCTGGTGACCTCGGCGCCGGACGGTTTTCTAAGGCGCACACAATGAGTTCTGCCGCCTTGCTGGCCGATGCTTTTGCCTGCGATCTGCGCACACTGGAATCGCACGCCCGGCTGCAGCACTTTTTCACGCAAATGGTGGCCATTCGCGAGAGCGAATCCAAGCTGCTCAGGCTTTTCAGCGACGGACTGGTGCGCGGTACCGTGCACACCTGCCTGGGGCAGGAGGCCTGTGCCGTCGGTGTGGTCAATGCACTCGACAAGGCCGAAGACATTGTGTGCTCCAACCACCGGGGCCACGGCCATTACCTGGCGATGAGCGGCGATATCAAAGGGCTGCTGGCCGAGGTCATGGGACTAGACTCCGGCGTCTGCGGTGGCACTGGCGGGAGCCAGCACCTGCACCTGGGCAACTTCTACAGCAACGGCATTCTGGGGGGCATGCCGCCGGTGGCAACCGGCATGGCTGCGGCAGAGAAGCAATTGGGTAGCGGGAGAATTGTCTGCGTTTTTCTGGGTGATGGCGCCATGGCGGAAGGCAGCCTCTACGAGGCCATGAACATGGCGGCCTTGTGGCGCCTGCCCATTCTGTTTGCCGTGGAGCACAACCAGTACGCACAAACCACCCATTGGTCCCTGCAGCACGCCGGTTCACTCAGCGCGCGCGCAAGCGCCTTTGGCGTGCAGACCACTGAAGTTGACGGCAATGATGTGGAGGCGGTGTTCGCGGCAGCCAGTGCCTGCGCCCATCGCCTCCGAAATGGCAACGGTGCACAAATGCTGTTCATGCACACCTACCGCCTGGGCGCACACAGCAAGGGGGATGACTTGCGCGAAGCCGATGAACTCCAACAACGCTGGGGCGAGGAGCCGGTCCTGCGGCTGGCCGGCAAGCTGGATGCTGCATGGGTAAGCGAGACCCAGAAGCAGGTGGCCAGCCAAGTGGCATCCATCGTGGCAGACCTCAAGGCATCCGGAGCAGCCCCATGAGCACCTACCTGCAATCACTCAACCAAGGGCTGGCAGAGGCGCTGGCGACCGATGTCCGGGTGGTCATGCTGGGCGAAGACCTGCACGACCCCTATGGCGGCGCATTCAAGGTTTCGCGTGGCTTATCCACCCGTTTTCCCGGCCGGGTCATCAGCACTCCGATCAGCGAGGCCGGCTTCACCGGCGTCGCTGCGGGCATGGCAATCCGGGGCTTGCGCCCGGTGGTGGAAATCATGTTTGGCGACTTCCTCACGCTGTGTGCAGACCAGATCGTCAACCACATCACCAAGTTTTCGCGCATGTACCCGGGTGTCAGCGTGCCGCTGGTCATTCGCACCCCCATGGGCGGCGGTCGCGGCTACGGCGCCACGCACAGCCAGACACTGGAAAAGATGTTCATGGGCGTCCCCGGCCTCACGGTGCTGGCACCCAGCCTGGCCCACGACCCGGGCCAGTTGCTCAAGCACGCCATTCTGACGGACAACAACCCGATCCTCTTCATTGAGAACAAGTTGCTGTACGGGCAGACGCTGTTGCAAAGCGATGACGCCGAACTGGATGTGGCCTTGCTGCACGATGACGACGGCTACCCCACCGCCCGTGTCCGCAATATCCCAGGACACCCGGCAGACCTGACCCTGATTGCCTACGGTGGCTCCAGCCGCATGGTGCTGGAGGTGATGCGCAATTTCCGCTCCGAAGAAATCAGCCTGTGCGCCCTCTTCCCTTCGCGCCTGGCCCCGCTCTCGGTCGCACCTTTGCTACTCCATTTGCAAAGTGCCGGGCCCATTCTGGTCGTTGAAGAGGGAAGCGCCGGCTTCAACTGGGGCAGCGAGCTATCGGCGCAACTGTACGAGCAGCTGTTCGCCCGCCTAAAGCAGCCGATCCGCAGACTGGCCGCGCAAGACGCCGTCATTCCCTGCCGCGCGGACCTGGAAGACGAAGTGCTGCTAACGACTGCAAAAATTGAAGCTACGATTTTGGAGATGCTGACATGAATCCTGTGCCCGTCACCCTGCCCTCGTTGAATGCCAACGACGATGTGGCCACGCTGGTCAAATGGCTCAAGCAGGATGGTCACGCGGTGCAAGAGGGCGAAGTCATGGCGCTGGCCGAAACCACCAAGACAGTAGTGGAAATCCTGTCCCCGGCGGAAGGGTTTTGCAGGCTTCTGGTCGCTGAGGGCAGCTCGGTGCGCACCGGTACCAATCTTGCCTGGATCACCGAGCAGGCCGACAGCACCTTGCCTGTGCCCTCCAGCAGCGCAGACGACAAGCCCGCCGTGGGGCAGCGCGGCTGGACCCGCAAGGCGGAGATGGTGGCCAAGAAGCTGGGGGTCGACATCGAGGCCCTTGCCGCCCGCTTGCAGCGAACGGTCAACGAGGCGGACGTTGTGGCCTCCCAGTCGCCGGAAATGAGTGCCAGCGTCCTGGTGGATGACGTGCATCCCCTGGGCCGGCGCGTGCGCGTGCTGCTGATCGGTGGGGGTGGCGGTGGGGGCGCACTGGCCATCGACGCCATCATGCGCACCACCCACCAGCGTGCGGTCGGCATTCTGGACAACAACCCCGCACTGCATGGCAAGACCCAGTTTGGCGTCCCCATTCTGGGAGGCAATGCACGCGCCAGCGAGCTTTGGAAGGCTGGCTTATTTGATGCCGCCATCGTGCTGGTTACGGCCGACGTGGGTCAGCGCGAGCGCCTGTTTCTGGAGTTGAAAGAGTTGGGCATCCCGCTCACCAATGTGATTGACCCCAGCACCCAGATCCGCGCAAGCGTGCGCATGGGTGTGGGCAACCTGATCATGGCCAACTGCTTTCTGTCCACCTGCGTTTCCATCGGTGACAACAACTTCCTGGCCAGTCACGTCTGCATCGAACACCACACCAAAATTGGAAGCCACTGCACTTTCGGCCCCCGCACCACCACCTCAGGCGCGGTCACTATCGAGGACCGTGTCAAGTTCGGCATGGGCGTTCTGGTGGAGCCTTACCTGAGTATTGGGCACGATGCGCTCATTCCCTCGGGCTGCGTGCTGGTCACCTCGGTGCCTGCCAGCCATGTTGTTAAAGCGCAAAGCACGCTGTCCATAAAGCCGCGCTGATTCCGCCTCCACAGCGGCCGAAGAACTAACAGACCTTGGTTTCAGATGGGGTTGCCGCCGACCTGGCTTTGCCGCCACATGGCAATCAGGGTCGCTTCCAGATTTCGGCAAAAGGCCGGTGTATCAAACAGCGGTTGGCTGGCCAGGTTTTGCACAACACGGGTTTGCACTTCGCGCAGTTGGTCTGGCTGCGTGGCCAGTGCAATCGCCATGTCCTCATAGGCCTGCGGCGAATGGGTAATCAATTCCGGTACCCCCAAAGCCATCAACAAGCTCCCGGCCACTCTGGAGGGGAACGAATGCCCCATATACGTCAGCACCGGCAAACCGGCCATGAGTGCATCGGCTGCTGTTGTGTGCGCGTTGTAGGGATGGGTATCGAGAAAGAGATCCGCCTGCCGGTAGCGTGCAAGATGGTCCTCAACAAGTGGCACCCTGCCCGCGAACACCAGACGCTGCGGATCCACTCCGCGCAAGGCCGCTTCTTTGCGCAGGTTGGCTTGCGCCAGTTCACCGCGCGACACCAGCCACAGCACGCTGCCGGGCACCTGCGACAACAGGCGCATCCAGATATCAAACAGTGGCGGTGAGATTTTGTAGTCGTGGCTGAAGGAGCAGAACACAAACGCGTCATCCGGCAAACCACATTCCGCACGGGTGGGCGTGCGTTCTGCGATCTGCACCGAACGGTCGGTGGGCAAATAGGCGTCCGGCAGATAGGCCACCTTCTCGGTATAAAACCGTTGCTGTTCAGGCGGAATTACTTGCTTGTCCGCCAGGATGTAGTCGTAATAGTCCGAGCCCATGCTGCCCGGATAACCCAGATAGTTCACCTGCACGGGCGCCGGCCGGAAGGCAAACACCTCAGTACGGGTGTCGCTGGTGTAACCGCCCAGGTCAATGGCAATGTCCACCTCGAGCTCGCGCATCAACTGCGCGATCTGCATGGAACCCTTGCCCTGCACATCGATAAACCGGTCAAAGGCATTGACCATGCGGGCACGGATACGGCTGCCGTCATCAATCCCCAGTGAAATGGCGATGGTTTCAAACCGAGATTTGTCGTGCCGCTCAAAAACGCCCGCAATCAGGTGCCCGACCGGGTGCTCACGCAGGTCGGGCGACACATAGGCCACCCGAATGCGGTCGTGCCGATAGCGCTCGCCGCTCCACAGGGCAATGGTTTTTTTCGGGCAAAAGTGGTTGGCAAAAATCCGTGCGGATGCCAGATGGTCTTCTGCCGAATCGGAGAAAGCCATGATGGACAGCGACTTGCAGGTGCGACTTCCAGCACGCACCCCGGCCAGGATTTTCTGGCGGTTCTCTTCAAAGTCGGTCCAGTCGCATAGATGCAGGCGCTCATAGGCGAGCAAACCAACGCCGTAATCGTAGTCCGGCTTGACGGCCAGCAAGCGGCTGAACATGCGGATCGCCATCTCGCTCTGCTTGAACTCGGTCAGCAAGATGGCGCAATTGGCCAACGCCGACGGGTTGTCCGGCTCAATGGCAATCACCCGGTTAAACCGCTCCACCGCCTCCTTGTGGCGCATCAACTCACGCAGAATGACGCCGCTGTTCAGAAGCGCGGTGATCGCGTTGGGGTCGAGCGCCAGGCCGGCGTCGTAGCTGGCCAGGGATTCTTCTTTGCGGCCCATGGCCTGAAGAATGGCCGCATGGACCACATGCATGGGGGCGAAATGGCCTGCTAGTTGCACGCCGCGGGTGGAGAGTTCTAGCGCTTCGTCCAAGGTGCCGGTCTGGAGCTTGATGACTGCCATCGAGTAAAGGGCGGCTCCATTGCTGGGGTTGGCCTTTAGCAGCGCCTCAAACAGTACGGCGGCCTCGGCCACCTTGCCCTCGCCTTGCAGGCCCAGGGCCCGCATGAGCACGTCATTTTCAGTCTCACCGAGAGCGGTGTTGGCTTGCTTGTTCATCTTGGTTAAATAGTGTATCGCCTAGCCCCGTCAGGGCTCGCGGATCGCCTCGCTTAAGCCCTTGGTCAGCGGCCACGCTAGGTACGACATCAGGGAACGTTGGCCCACCACCACCTCGGCCGACAAGGTCATGCCGGGCAGCAGACGACCGCTGTCGCCCATGTTGCGCAGCTCGGGCGATGCCAGCGTGATGCGGCTCATGTAATAGGCATCCGAGGCGAGCCGGTCGCCCGCCTCGCGGCGGAAGGCATCCTGACTGATGGTGCGCACGGTTCCGTCCAGCATGCCGTGCTTCTGGAACGGAAACGCGTCGACCTTGATGCGCACCGGGTCGCCCAGTTTGATGTAGCCGATGTCTGCCGAATCAATGCGAACTTCTGCCTCCATCACCACATTGAGAGGCACCAGCGTAAAGAAGGTTTCGGCTTCTTTCACAATCGACCCCGGAGACAGCTTCGCAATCTCCAGCACCACCGAATCAATGGGCGCCGTCAGCACCACCAGTTTGTGGCGCTTGTCCGCCTTTTGCAGTTGCTCGCGCACCGCGTCCCGCTCGCGGCTGACCGACAGCAGCTCTTCCATGCTTTTCTGGCGCCAGTTCTTGTCAAACGCCACGCGCTCGGCATCGGCGGCGGACAGGTCGCGCCGAATTTCCACTTCCCGGTTGCGCGCCAACTCCAGTTCACGCTCCACTTCCTTGCTGCGCTGCTGCGCCTCAATCAATTGAATGGAGGCTCCAAATTTTTGGGCCACCATTTTTTCCTGCATGGCCTCCACTTCGCGGAAGGAGCGCAGCCGCGCCTCCAGCAGTTGTTGGTCGCGCCGACTGGTTTGCAGGGACGCGCGGAGCTTGGCTGCAACCTCGCCCAGACGGGCCAACTGCGCGCGGTAGTTCGCGCGTCGTTCAGACAGCAACTCGGCCTGCAGCTTGCCGTCTTTGCTGGCTGCAGGATCCACCTCTTGCGTGGCGCCGGAGAGCTCCTGCTCCAGGCCGCTCACCTGGGTTTCCAAGCTGTCCAGCCTGGAGCGCAATTGCGACTCGTCTGCTTCGGCAAACGTGGCATCGAGCGCGGCGAGTTGGTCGCCCTTCTTGACCACCTGCCCCACCCGCACATCCACCGACTGAATGATCGACGTCTCCAGCGGTTGGACCACTACATTGGGAAGTGGGTTGACAAGACGGCCCTGGGCCACCACCACTTTGTCCAGTTGCGAAACGCTGGCCCAAATGCCAAAACACACGAACGCCAGAATCAGCACCTGCAAGGTCATCTGCGCGGCACGCGGCACCGGGCTGCGTTCGATTTCATCGGCATCGGGTAGGTACTCAATGACCGTATTGCCCTTTTTGCCCGACTTGCCGAACAGCCCTGCCTGCGCGGGCGCTTTATCGGCGCCCGCCGGTGCGGAGATTTCAGAGCGTTTGAACGGCCAGAATTTCATAGGTGGCTGGTCTGCTGGTTCCAGAGCTGCTGGTAGGTTTCGCAGCGCTCGACCAGCTCATGGTGTTTACCGCTGTCCACCAGACGGCCTTGCTGCATCACCAGGATGGCATCGGCGTTGACCAAGGTCGAAAGCCGGTGCGAGATCATGACCACGGTACGACCCACGGCGATCTGGGAAAGATTGCGGATAAAGATCGCTTCGCTCTCCGGGTCCAGCGCGCTGGCCGCTTCATCAAGAATCAGAATGCGCGGCTTGGTGAGCAGGGCCCGCGCAATGGACAGCCGCTGCTTTTGCCCGCCCGACAGGTTGGAGGCGTTTTCTTCCAACAGCGTGTTGTAACCCAGCGGCATGCGCTCAATGAACTCGGCGGCGCCAGCTGCCACGGCGGCCTCCACAATTTCTTCAAACGTGGATTCGGGCCGCGCCATGGCAATGTTGTCGCGCACGGAACCCCGAAATAAAAAGTTTTCCTGAAGCACCACCCCGATTTGGCGGCGCAGGTGCGCCAGCTCAATTTCACGCGCGTCCGTTCGGTCAAAACGGACCACGCCTTCCTGCACCGGGTACAGGCCTTGAATTATTTTCGTCAGCGTCGATTTGCCAGAGCCGCTGCGACCGACAATTCCTACCAAAGAGCCCGCACCAATCGTGAAGGTAGCGCGGTCGAGCGCCGCGCTGGATGAACCGGGGTAGCGGAAGGTCACCTCATCAAAGGCAATTTCGCCGCCCAGCGTGGGACGCAAGCCACCCGCAGTGGCGCGCCCTTCCGAAGGCCGATTCATCACCTCACCCAGCATGCGCACGGCGAGCGCGGTTTCTTGGTATTCATTGACCAGTCCAACGATAGCAATCAGGGGTCCCACGACGCGGCCGGATAGCATCTGAAAGCCGATCAGCGAACCCACGGTCAGCGTCTGGTCAAACACCTGCTGGGTCCCCACCACGATGATCACCACCGGCAGCAACTTGCCCAGCAAGTCGGTAATGGAGCCTCCCAAAATGGCCACCTTGCCGACCCGGAAGTGCATGTTGATCGACTGCGCAGAACGCTGGTCCCACATGCGGCGTTGCGCGGGCTCAATGGCCAGTGCCTTAACTGTGCGCATGCCGTGAATGGTTTCCACCATCATCGACTGGCGTTGCCCCTCGGCCGCATACAAGTCATTCAGACGCCGCTGAAACACCGGCACCATAAACATGGCAACGCAGGCAATCATGAAAGTAAAAGCCAACGTAATCATGGCCAGCGTGGCCGAATAGGTGAACAGGATCGGCAGGAAGAGAAACAGCGACGTGGCATCCAGCACCGTAAAGAACATCTTGCCAGTCAAAAAGCTCCGTATCTTTTCAACCTGCTGCATGTGCCGCGTGACCACACCGGCGGTAGTCGACTCAAAGTAATCGATCGGCAGCGACAACAGGTGTGAAAACGTGCGCCGCGTCAGCCGCATGTCTATCTTATTGGTTGCAGACAGGGTGAGCAATTGCCGCAGATAGCCAAATGCTGAATCAAAGATCAGCGCCGTCACGATGCCGATCCCCAACACCCACAGGGTCGACATGCTCTGGTGCACCATCACCTTGTCGATCACCAACTGAAAGAAAACCGGCGAAGCAAGCGCCAGCACATGCATGGACATGGCGGCAATCGCTATATCCCGCAAAGCAGACTTTTGCTTGAGAATTTCGGGAATAAACCAGCGCAGGCCAAACGGCTGACTTTGCTCGGTCAGTCCGAAAAGCCGCTTCATGAAGAAAACCTCGCCCTGCCAATTTTGGGCAAAGCTCTGGTGGTCCATCAGGTGCACCTCGGTCGCATTGGCGGCCAGCGGGTTGAGCACTGCGATCTTGGCGCCGTCCTGTTCGGCAACGCCCACCACGATCACGCAGGTCTTGTCCTTTAGGCGCGCAATCAGCGGAAACACACCATTCTGCGCCAGCAGGCCCTCCCAACTGAGTTTGTCGTGCTTGGCCTTCAGTCCGATATCGGAGGCGATCCGCAACACCGTGGCGGTCGGCGGCTCCTCGTTGACCAGCGCATAGTCCTCAATCAGGCGTTCAGGATTGACCGGCAGCCGGTGGTGCTGCGCCAATGCTGCGATGCACTGAATGGTCGTGTGGGCAAAACGTTCCGACATGAAAAGGGTGCTCTAGTGGGAGCACCATTTCAGCATGCACGCCCCAAGCGCATACCCTTGATTAGGACGGGTAAACACCGTCTATTCAAAGCCCCAAAGAAAGAAGGCGCCCGCAGGCGCCTTCTTTCACCCACCCGACGCTAGCCGGGTAACTTGCCCGTCGGACTGGCCAACAGTCCCGACTTGGTTGGGTCTTCCAGCGCGGAGCCCGGTACCACCGGTGTCGGCGATGCCAAGGGGGTCTGCTTGCTGATCAGATTGCCATTGGCATCGAACTGCTTCATGGCATCGACCATATTGACCACCGCCAGCGTTGGCGTATTCGGCCCGTTGGTGCTGGTCGGCAAGCGGGTCAGCGCGTCCTTGGCAGACTCGTCCGAGCCTCCGGCAAAACTGCTGATCGCCTGCGCCAGTCCGGACACCTGCGTACGCAAGTCGGATGGCGGCGGTGCCAGGGCCACCTTGGCGGGTTCGGGTGCCGCCGGTGCGGGCGCAAGACCCCAGTCCAGAGCGCTTGCGAGTTGCGCCTCGGTGGGCGGTGGCGGCGGTGCCGCAGTCGCCGTGGTATCCGCCGCCGCTGCCGGAACGATGGATGCCTGTCGATCCGCAACAAACCAGACGTCGGCCGCCGTATGGGTCGCCCCGTCGGTGGTCTCGTAGGTCGACACCAGCCCTTGCAGGTTGCCGTTGTTCTTGCTCAGATCCACGGTGGCCTGCGTGCTGATTCCCGCAATTCCCAGCGATGCAAGGGACTTGAGTTCGCCCGCTTCGGTAATGCCGTCCGAGTTGGCGTCCACCCACACCTGCAGATCAGCAAACGCCGCATCCTTGCTGTTGAGCACGCCGTCCTGGTTGGTGTCAAGCTCGCGCAGTGCGGCATAGCCATCGGCCGCCTTCTGACCGGTCGACAAGGTGGTCGACGAACCGAAGAGTTCCGAGCCGTCGTTGATCTGGCCATCATGGTTGCGATCCATCACCAGCAAGCCATCGTTGCCACTCACCCAACCCGTATTGACCTTGTTGCCGGTGGCAAACAGATCGAACTTGACGCCATCGCTGACGCTCAGCGTCTGGATGCCGTCGTTGTTGAGGTCCAGAATGATCGGGGTACCGAGCGCCAGGTGGCCGGAAACTTGACTCGACGACAACGCAGCAGTCTGTGTCGTGGTGAGTGCCTCGACTTGAGACGTGGTTAGCGCTTCAATCTGATTGGTCGTCAGCGCCTGTATCTGTGAAGTCGTAATGGCTTGAATTTGAGTGGTCTTCAAAACACGAATGTCCGCCGTCTCAATAGCAGCTACTTGACTAGTAGATAGCGCCGCGAATTGGGTTGATGCCAACGTCAGTATTTGTGAAGTCGTCAACGCAACCACTTGATCCGTCGTCAACGCTTATACCACACCAGTTGTCAATGATCCAATCGCACTTGAAGTCAATTTCACCAAATCCGCTGTTTCAATCGCTGCTGTTTGAGCGGTGGTCAATCCCGCTGTTTGAGTTGATGTCAATGCTGTTGCTTGATCTGTGGTCAACGCGACGATTTGGTTAGTCGTTAAACCTGAAAATGCAGTTGATGTAATTTTGACTAAGTCTGCGGTTTCTATACGCTGTATATCAGTTGTAGTAATTCCTTTGATATTGTCGCTAGTTAAACCCAAAACGTTATCTGTGGTTAACGCTGCTATTGCATCAGTTGCTAAATCTCCTAACTGCGATGAAGTTAACGCTGCAATTTGTGTTGAGGTATATCCCGCGATTGTTGCTGCCGTTATTGTAGCCATAATT
>ERZ1034365.1665-NODE-1665-length-10990-cov-3.308439_pt1 | contig 10990 bp, 8 predicted proteins | sample MGYA00520615_ERZ1034365 | MGnify/ENA primary metagenome ERZ1034365 (study PRJEB33736, sample SAMEA104284505) | Azolla filiculoides | biome: Urban; feature: Water surface; material: Ditch water | place: Netherlands | collected 2015-10-28 | depth 0-0.1 m ... | reverse complement strand
GGGGGGGGGGGGGGGGGGGGGGGGCCCCCGGGGGGGGCGGGGGGCGCGCCCCGGGCCGGGTCTATCTCGGCCTGCTCGGCGCCGGGCCGGCCACGCCGGCGCTCGACCTGCTCTGGCCCGAGCTGATGTTCCGCCCGGCACAAGCCAGCGCCGAGGGCGAGCTGGCGCGCCAGGCCACGACCGTCTGCGGCTGTGGTGGCGGCCAGTCGGTGCGCGCGGTGCTGCCGGCCCTGCTCGAGCATTCCCCGCGCCTGGTGCTCGATGCCGACGCACTCAACGCGCTGGCGCAACAAGCCGACTGGCGCGCACAGCTGAGCCGCCGGCTGGCGCGCGGCCAGCACAGCATCCTGACACCACATCCGCTCGAGGCAGCCAGGCTGCTGGGCTGCGACAGCGCGCAGATCCAGGCCGACCGGCTGCAAGCCGCGCGCCAGCTGGCGCAGCGATTCCAATCCGTGGTCGTGCTCAAGGGTTCGGGCAGCGTGATCGCCGCGCCAGGGCAGACCCCCTTCATCAACCCGACGGGCAACGCCCTGCTCGCGACCGCAGGCACCGGCGATGTGCTCGCCGGCATGGTGGGAGCTTATTGGGCACAGACCGCACAGGCCCGCAAGCCGGGCCAGATGCTGGCGGCCATGCCGCAGCACAGCCCGGACGGCGGACTGGAGATCGCGCTGCAGGCGGCCCGCCGGGCGGTACACCAGCATGGGACCCTGGCCGACCGCTGGCCGAGTGGTCGCGGCCTGCGCGCCGGCGACCTGCTCGCCGGCCTCGCGCCCTGGCCGTGCTGATCCGAGGCGCAGACACAGGCCAAAGTCAAGGACGCCAAGGACAGCGGCCCGCGCCCAGAGGCAGGATCAGCCCAGCGCCAGCAGCAGCACCTGGAGCAGCAGGACCAGCACCAGCGCCGACAGGTCGACCCCGCCGACCAGGGGCAGGCGCCGGCGCAGCGGCTGCAGCAAGGGCGCGAGCAGGCGCGCCAGCACGCCGCCGATCGGCGAGAAGGGCTGGATCCAGCTCATCAGCGCGTAGACCAGCGTCATGGCCAGCAAGCCCTGCAGCACGGTGCGCAGCAGGAACAGCAAGGCCTGCGCGGGCACCATCCAGATCCAGGACAGCCAATCGAAGCTGGGCAGCAGGAACAGCGACAGCAGGTGCAGCAGCAGCGCATAAGACAGCGCCAGCAGCGCGGCAGCCGCCAGACTGGCCCAGTCCAGGCGGGCCTGGCGCAAGCCATTGGGCAGGGCCCGACGCAGCGGCTTGACCAGCCAGTCGCTGAGCGCCATCACGAACCGCCCGGGCTGCTCGGTCATGCGCAAGCGGGACTGGTTCATCCAGGCCCGCAGCAGCGAAGCAAAGACCAGCACGAAGAACAGGTTATCGAGCAGAAAGACGAGTATCTGCATCTCAACGCTTGCCCTTGCGTGACTTGCTGCCTGCCGACGGACCCGCGCTGCGACCGGCAGCCTTGCCAGCGGGCTTGCCGCCCGACCAGCTGCCCGACGGGCCCGATTGAGCCGATTGACCGGCTTCGCCCGCCCTGGGCTTGCGCTTGCGCGCGACCCGGGCCGATGCGCCCTCGCCGGCTGCCGCCGCAGAGCCGCCCTTCTTGTCGCGCAGCGCACGCGCCACCAGCTCCTCGCCCTCGCGCACCAGGCGGAAGTCGATGCGCCGGCCGTCGAGATCGACCCGGCTGACCTGGACCCGCACCGGCGTGCCAAGCGCGTAGCGCATGCCGGTGCGCCTTGCCGCTGAACTCCTCGCCCAGGTGCTGGCGCATGTACTTGCACTTGAGCCAGGCCTCGACATCGCGGCTGGCTTCGTCGGCACGGCGCTCGTTGGCGCTGCAATGCAGGCCGGCGGCCTGCCAGGCCAGCAGCTCGGCGTTGGGCTTCTTGGCCCGCACCGGCTTCTCGCCCGCAGCCGGGGGCTTGACCCGGTCGGCCAGCCGCTTGGCCAGCTTGAGCTGGGCCTCGCCCGGCGTCGGCAGATTGGGCAGCGAATACTTGCGCTCGCCCAGGATGCACTTGATCACGCGGTGCACCAGCAGGTCGGGATAGCGCCGGATCGGACTGGTGAAGTGGGTGTAGGCCTCGAAGGCCAGGCCGAAATGGCCCTCGTTGTTGGGCGAGTAGATCGCCTGCGACATCGAGCGCAGCAGCATCTGGTGGATCTGCAGCGCATCGGGCCGGTCACCGGTCGCGGCGGCGATCTGCTGGAACTCGAGCGGGGTCGGCTCGTCGCTGACGCTGTAGGGCAAGGCCAGCGCCTTGAGGTACTGGCGCAGGATGTCGATCTTGAGCGGGGTCGGTCCCTCGTGGACGCGGAACAGGCCCGGGTGCTTGCCGTGCTGGATGAACTCGGCCGAGCAGACGTTGGCCGCCAGCATGGCCTCCTCGATCAGGCGGTGCGCATCGTTGCGCGTGCGCGGGACGATCGTCTCGATCTGGCCGACCTCGTTGCAGACGATCTGGGTCTCGGTGGTCTCGAAATCGACCGCGCCACGGCGCTGGCGCGCCTCGAGCAGGGCCCGGTAGACATCGTGCAGGTTGAGCAGGTGCGGCACCAGGGCCGCGCGCTGCTGCGCCTCATGCCCGCGCGTGTTCTGCAGGATGGCCGCGACCTCGGTGTAGGTCAGGCGGCCATGGCTGAACATCACCGCCGGATAGAACTGGTAGGCGTGGATGTCGCCCTGGGCGTTGATCAGCATGTCGCAGACCATGCACAGGCGCTCGACCTCCGGATTGAGCGAACACAGGCCGTTCGAAAGCTTCTCGGGCAGCATCGGGATCACGCGGCGCGGGAAATAGACGCTGGTGGCGCGCTCGTAGGCGTCGATGTCGATCGCCTCGCCAGTCTCGACATAGTGGCTGACGTCGGCGATCGCGACCAGCAGGCGCCAGCCCTTGCCGCGCCCGACCTTGGCCGGCTCGCAGTAGACCGCATCGTCGAAGTCGCGCGCGTCCTCGCCGTCGATCGTCACCAGCGGCACGTCGGTCAGGTCGATCCGGTGCTTCTTGTCGGCCGGACGCACCTTGTCCGGCAAGGCACGCGCCTGCGCCAGCGCGGCCTCCGAGAACTCGTGCGGCACGCCGTACTTGCGCACCGCGACCTCGATCTCCATGCCGGGATCGTCGATCTCGCCGAGCACCTCCTTGATGCGGCCGACCGGCTGGCCGTAGAGCGCGGGCGGCTCGGTCAGCTCGACCACGACCACCTGACCCGGCTGGGCCTGGCCCATGGCGCCCTTGGGGATCAGCACATCCTGGCCGTAGCGCTTGTCCTCGGGCGCGACCAGCCAGACGCCAGACTCCTGCAGCAGGCGTCCGATGATCGGGGCGTTGGAGCGACCGACGATCTCGGTCACCCGGCCCTCGGGGCGGCCGCGGCGGTCCTGCCGCACCACCTGGACCTTGACCCGGTCGCGGTGAAGGACGGCACGCATCTCGTTGGGCGGCAGGTAGACATCGGGTTGTCCATCGTCACGCACCACGAAACCGTGGCCGTCGCGGTGGCCGTTGACCTGGCCTTCGAATTCAGTCAGTAAGATAGGTTTTTCTTTCACTCGGCTTTTGCACTCATGTTTATCCGTGCTATAGTAGCGGCTTCCTGAGATGCCCAGGTGGCGGAATTGGTAGACGCACTAGTTTCAGGTACTAGCGGGTAACTCCGTGGAGGTTCGAGTCCTCTCCTGGGCACCAAACATGAAACCCTGCAGATCTCACGGTCTGCAGGGTTTTTCGTTGGCCCACCTTCGACGCGGGCACAAGAAAACCGCCCTCGCGGGGCGGCATGGCATGCGAGCCTGCCGGGCCGCCCACCACAGGCGGCAACCCGGCGGCAAGACCGGTCAGATCGGCTGGCCGACCAGGTCGTGACCCTGGGTGCCGACGATGCGCACCTTGATGAAGTCGCCGACCTTGTAGGTCTTGCTGGCCTTCTCGGGCGGCAGCAGATGGACGACGCCGTCGATCTCGGGCGCATCGGCGTAGGTCCGCCCCACTCCACCCTTCTTGCCCAGGCTGACCGCCTGATCGACCAGCACCTGCATGGTCGCGCCGACGCGGCGCTGCAGCCGCTCGATCGAGACCTGCTCGGCGACTGCCATGAAGCGGGCCTGGCGCTCCTCGCGCAGCGCATCGGGCAAGGCACCCGGCAGCGCATTGGCCAGCGCGCCATCGACCGGCGAATAGGCAAAGCAGCCGGCGCGGTCGATCTGAGCTTCGCGCAGGAAGTCGAGCAGATGGGTGAATTCTTCCTCGGTCTCGCCCGGGAAGCCGGCAATGAAGGTGCTACGCACCACCAGCTCGGGACAGATCTCGCGCCAGCGCTGGATGCGCTCGAGGTTTTTCTCGCCGCTGGCCGGGCGCTTCATGCGCTTGAGCACATCGGGGTGGCTGTGCTGCAGCGGCACATCGAGGTAAGGCAACACCAGGCCCTCGGCCATCAGCGGGATGATGTCGTCCACGTGCGGATAGGGGTAGACATAGTGCAGCCGGACCCAGGCGCCATAGCCGCGCGCGAGCTCGCCCAGGGTCTTGACCAGGTCGTACATCCGGGTCTTGACCGGTTTGCCGTCCCAGAAACCGGTGCGGTACTGGACATCGACGCCGTAGGCCGAGGTGTCCTGACTCACCACCAGCAGCTCCTTGACGCCAGCCTCGAACAGCTTGCGCGCCTCGGTCAGCACCTCGCCGATCGGACGACTCACGAGGTCGCCACGCAGCGACGGGATGATGCAGAAGGTGCAGCGGTGGTTGCAGCCCTCGCTGATCTTGAGGTAGGCGTAGTGGCGCGGCGTCAGCTTGATGCCCTGGGCCGGCACCAGATCAAGGAAGGGGTCATGCGGCTTGGGCAGATGCTTGTGCACCGCATCCATCACCTCCTGGGTCGCGTGCGGCCCGGTCACGGCCAGCACCGAGGGGTGCACGCCCTCGACCATGTTGCCACCGGCCTGGTCCTTGCGCGCGCCCAGGCAACCGGTCACGATCACCTTGCCGTTTTCGGCCAGCGCCTCGCCAATGGTGTCCAGGCTTTCCTTGACGGCGTCGTCGATGAAGCCGCAGGTGTTGACGATCACGAGGTCCGCGCCGTCAAAAGTCTTGCTGGTCTGGTAACCCTCGGCGCTGAGCTGCGTGAGGATCAATTCGGAGTCGGTGAGCGCCTTCGGGCATCCGAGGCTCACGAAGCCCACTTTCGGGGCTTTGGCAATAGTTTCAGTCATGCCCCGATTGTCTCAGGTCATCACCACCGCGGCAGAAAACTCAGCGCTTGACCCCGAAGGCCTCGAGCATTTGCTGCTGCAGCTGGTTCAGCGCCTTTTGCGACTGCTCGAGATAGCCGCCCAGCGCGACGCCCGGAATCAGCGGCGACTGGACACCAAGAAACTGCGACCACATCTCGGGCGTCAAACCCTTGGCCTGGTCCGCCATCTGGCGCTGCAGGTCGGCAAAAGCCTCGACGCTCTGCTCGAGGTAGCTGCCCATGAAACCCTGCATCGAATGACCGTAGAAGCGGATGATGTCGGCCAGCATGCGCTCGGAGAAAAACGGCACGCCGCCGGTCTCCTCCTCGAGGATGATCTGCAGCAGGATGCTGCGCGTCAGATCGACCCCGGTCTTGGCATCGCGAACGGAAAAATGCACCCCCTGGAGCACCAACGCACGCACGTCAGCCAGCGTGATGTAGGACGAGGTGGTCGTGTCATAGAGGCGGCGGTTCGGGTATTTCTTGATTACCCGCAGCTCTTCGACGCACTCGCTCGCCTGGCCGTCCGTTTCATTTTCCACTGCACTGACTCCTGCCCCATGGGCTTTGCGCCCCGCGCCGATGCGGGGATAGCATTCGATTCTAAGAACAAAGGCCATTGATCCGGAATGGTCTGCTGCACCAGCAGCAAAAAAGCCCATGCACCGGATGCGGTCGGCGCCAGCGCGAGAAGCCACCCCAGACACAAACCACGGGCTTGACCCGGAGCGCCATTGTCGCGATAGTGCAGGCTTGGATCCGGTCAGCATGGCATCGGCGCACCAGGCCCAGCCTCGCACCGGCATCGGAGCTTTCGTCATTCAACAGGAGAATGCCATGGAAGAAGCCCAGAAGACCCTTGCCATCGATGCGCTGAACCACATCATGGAACTCGAACTGGCAGGAGTGGTCAAGTACACGCACTACGCGCTGATGGTGTACGGCTACAACCGGATCCCGATCGTTTCCTGGCTCAAGGACAATGCCAACGAGAGCCTGGCCCATGCCCACCGGGCCGGCGAACTGGTGACCCTGCTGGATGGCCATCCTTCGTTGCGGATCGCCCCCCTGCTCGAAACCCATCAGCACGACATCGGCGACATCCTGCGCGAAAGCCTGGCACACGAGAAGACCGCGCTGGCAGCATATTACGAGTTGCTCCGGATCGCGGAAGGCCACTCCATCCTGCTTGAGGAGTACGCACGCGAGCTGGTCGTGCTCGAAGAAATGCACCAGGACGAAGTCAACAAGATGCTGCGCAAGCCCGGCGAGACGGGCAGCTTCAAGAACTGAACGCCAAACAGGCAGGGCTTGAAGGCGCAGGATGAACAAAAAAGCCCTCGAACCTGCGCTCGAGGGCTTTTTGCTTTTTGGTAGGACTGATTGGATTCGAACCAACGACCCCCACCATGTCAAGGTGGTGCTCTAACCAACTGAGCTACGCGCCTGCATCACTGCTAGACCGCAAGTATAGCAGCAAATCCCGAGCTTTCCCGCATCCTTTAGCGCCTAGCGCCGCCAGACCCGCTGCACGCCGGGAACATCGGAGACGGCCGACATCACGCGGGCGACCCGTATCGCATCGGAAACCTCGACCGTGAAGGTCATCCAGGCCACGCCCCGGACCGACTGGGTCTGGACGCCGATGACGTTGATCTTCTCGCGCGAGAAGGCGTCTGAGATGTCGCGCAGCAGGCCCTGGCGGTCCTGCGCCTCGACCGCGACGTCGACCGGATAGACCGCCGATTCGGCCCCCTTGCCCTTGGCCCCGCTCCATTGCACGTCGAGCACGCGGTCCGGATGCTGGCGCAGCAGATGGCCGAAGTCGGCGCAGTCGCTGCGGTGGATGCTGACGCCCTTGCCGCGCGTGACGAAGCCGCGGATCTCGTCGGGTGGTGCGGGCTTGCAGCAGCGTGCCAGCTGCGTCAGCAGCGAGTCGACCCCGACCACCAGCACCGAGCCGGCGGACGACTTCTCGACGCCACGGGCCTTGCGGATCACGATCTCGTCGGGGACCGGCGCCACCTCGTGCGGCTTGAGCTGCTGCTCGACCGTGCGCAGCGAGGTTTCCTCCTTGCCGACCGACTCGAACAGCGCCTGCGGCGTCTCGAAGCCGAGCGCGGCTGCGAGCTCCTCATGCCGCAAGGCGGTCCTGCCTTCGCGCTGCAGCAGGCGCTCGATCGCCTCGCGCCCGCGCGCCGCGTGGTCCTCGGCCGCCAGCGCATTGAACCAGGCGCGCACCTTGCTCTTGGCGCGGTGGCTGACCAGGTAGCCCAGCTCGGGGTTGAGCCAGTCGCGCGAGGGCCCGCCCTCCTTGACTGATACCACCTCGACCGTCTGGCCGCTGCGCAGCGGGGTGTTGAGCGTCACCATCGCGCCATCGACGCGCGCGCCACGGCAGCGATGACCCAGGGTCGTGTGCACGGTATAGGCGAAGTCGAGCGGAGTCGCGCCCTGGGGCAACTCGACGATCGCGGCCTGCGGTGTCAGCACATAGATGCAGTCGTCGAACAGCTGCTTGGCCGCGCCGCTGAGGTCGCTCTGCCAGGCCAGCAGCTGGCGCAGCACCGCGATCTTGGCGTCGTAGTCCGAGCTCGCGGAGACGCCAGAATAGCCCTTGGCGCCAGCCTCCTTGTAAGCCCAGTGCGCTGCCACGCCATGTTCGGCATGGTCGTGCATGGCCTGGGTGCGGATCTGGATCTCGAAGGCACGTCCCTGGGCGTCGCGCACCACGGTGTGCAGCGACTGGTAGCCATTGGGCTTGGGCTTGGCGATGTAGTCGTCGAACTCCTCGGGTACCGGGCTGAAATGCGAATGCACCCAGGCCAGCACGGCGTAGCAGTCGTCGACCGCCGGCACCACGACGCGCAGGGCGCGGATGTCGAACACCTGGTCGAAATCGAGCGACTTGCCACGCATCTTCTTGACGATGCTGTAGATATGCTTGGGCCGGCCCTGGACCGAGGCCTGGATGCCCTGGGCTTGCAGGGCGGCGTCGAGGTTGAGCCGGACCTGCTCGACATGGCTCTCGCGCTCGACGCGCTTCTCGTCGAGCAGGCGCGCGATCTGCTTGTAGGTATCGGGCTCGAGGAAGCGGAACGACAGGTCCTCCATCTCCCACTTGATCTGCCAGATGCCGAGCCGGTTGGCCAGCGGCGCGAAGATCTGCAAGGCCTCCTGCGCCAGCGCGCGATCGGGCAGCTTCCTGGCGGCGGCGTAATGGCGCAGCGTCTGCAGCCGTGAAGCCAGGCGCAGCATGACCACGCGCAGGTCGCGCGAGAAGGCCAGCAGCATCTTGCGCACGTTCTCGGTCTGGCTGGCATCGAGCTCGGATAACTGCGCCTTGGCCGAGTTGGCGACAAAACCGCTCTGCTGCTGGGCCAGTTCGCGATCGAGCCGGACCTGGGTTGCCTTCTTGCGCGCCTGGCGCTGCAGCTGCAGCAGCTTGCTGGTCTCGACCGCGACATGGGCGTAGCTGTCGCCGAAGGCCTTGGCGATGATCTCGTGCGGACGCTGCAGGTACTGGCAGGCATAGACCAGGTAGGCGGCGGCCTGCATCTCGGGCGAGCCGCCCATCAGCGCCAGGATGCCGACCATGGCATCGGCATGCGCCAGCGTGTTCTCGCCGGTGTCCAGTTGACTGGCGGCCAGCAGCGGTTCGGCGAAGGCGCGCGCGCGCACCAGCGCCTGGCTGTCGGCGGGCTCGCACGCCGACAATGCCGCAGCGATCGCGGTGCCGCTCGGTTGGGAATCTGAGGGGTTCATGGAGAGAGCAAAAAATCCTTGACGACGGCCACCTGATCGGGCTGGACCAGGGCGGGCGCGTGACCGACCCCGGCAAACTCGACACAAGGGGCCCGCGGGCCGCGGTCGGCCATGGCAGCAGCGGTCTCAGGCGTCAGCAGGTCGGAGACGGCACCGCGCAACAGCAGACAGCAGGCCTGGATCTGGTCATAGAGCTGCCACAAGGGAGACTCGGCTGCGACACCGCCGCCGTGGTGGATGGCCTCCATCGCGACCAGCATCTGCCTGAATGGCGCGGCAATGCCCGGATCGTAGTGCAGGGTCCAGCCACCCAGGGAACGTCGCAACATCGGCCGCGACAGGGCCAACCATTGTTCGGGGCTGTGCGGACCAAAGGCGGCGGAGATCTTCTCGAGCACATGGACGGCCGCGATCTCGGAAGGAAAGACCGGCTGGTTGCCGAGGTAGGTCTCGATGCGCCGCAGCGAGGCCAGCTGGATTTCGGGCCCGACATCGTTGAGGACCAGGCGGCGCAGGGCCAGGTACGGGGGCGCCGCCAGCGCCATGCCGATCAGGCCACCCATGCTGGTACCGACCCAATCCAGCCGCAACTGAGCGCCGTCACGGCCGGTGGCCTGCTGGAAGCTCATGCGCAGGTGACGCAGCAGCTCGGCCATGTCGGCGACATAGGTCGGAACCTGGTAGTCCATCGGCTCGGCCAGCCAGTCGCTCTGGCCACGGCCGGCCATGTCGACGCAGAGGACACGGACATGCGGCGCCAGGGCTTGCGCGAGCACATCGAAATCGCGCGCCTGCCGGCTCAGGCCATGCACGCAGACCACCACCTGATCAGGCTGCGCATGACCGGTGGCGTTCCAGTCCCACCAGGCGATTCGGCGCTGAGTACTGAATTTGGCCCTGACACCAGGGACTTCCAGGAATTTGAGTTGTGGTTCCATGATATCGGGGCACGGCTTGCCCGGTCATCGTAGCGTCAATCAGGGCAGGATAATGGGAACGGGATGCACGATGATGACGAAATCCTGCCCCCTTTCCCACTTTACCCCCCATTTCACGGAGTTCACCCCATGCTGAAGAACAAAACTGCCCTGGTCACCGGATCGACCAGCGGCATCGGATTGGGCATTGCCAAGGCACTGGCGCGCCAGGGCGCCAACATCATGCTCAACGGCTTCGGCAACATCGAGGCCGCACAGGCCGAGGTGGCAGCCTTCGGCACCCGCGTCAGCTACCACGGCGCCGACATGAGCCAGCCGGCGCAGATCGAGGCGATGATGGCAGCGGCAGCCAGCGAGTTCGGCCAGGTCGACATCCTGGTCAACAACGCCGGCATCCAGCATGTGGCCAACGTCGAGAATTTCCCGCTCGAGCGCTGGGATGCCATCATCGCAATCAACCTCAGCAGCAGCTTCCACACCTCCCGCCTGGCGCTGCCGGCCATGAAGGCCGCCAACTGGGGCCGCATCATCAACGTGGCCTCGGTGCATGGCCTGGTGGGCTCGGCGGGCAAGTCCGCCTATGTCGCGGCCAAGCACGGCGTGGTCGGCCTGACCAAGGTCACCGCGCTCGAGACCGCCACCAGCGGCGTGACCTGCAACGCGATCTGCCCGGGCTGGGTGCTGACGCCGCTGGTGCAAAAACAGGTGGACGCCAAGGCCGCCGCGCTGGGTTTGTCGAATGAGGACGCCAAGAAGCTGCTGCTGGGCGAAAAGGAGCCGTCACAGCAGTTCACCACCCCCGAGGAGTTGGGCGCGCTGGCCGTGTTTTTCTGCTCCCCCGCCGGCAACAACGTGCGCGGCGTGGCCTGGAACATGGACGGCGGCTGGGCCGCGCAGTAAGCGCCAGACTCGTCATTGCGAGGAGCAGCAGCCAGATTCGTCATTGCGAGAAGCGCAGCGACGTGGCAATCCACGAAGTCCGCAGCCCTGGATTGCCGCGCTTCGCTCGCAATGACGAGTCAAATAGCCGTCATTGCGAG
>ERZ1034365.1664-NODE-1664-length-10991-cov-2.937603_pt1 | contig 10991 bp, 7 predicted proteins | sample MGYA00520615_ERZ1034365 | MGnify/ENA primary metagenome ERZ1034365 (study PRJEB33736, sample SAMEA104284505) | Azolla filiculoides | biome: Urban; feature: Water surface; material: Ditch water | place: Netherlands | collected 2015-10-28 | depth 0-0.1 m ... | reverse complement strand
GGCCTCGCGCTCGGCCTGTGGGGCCAAGTCGGCAGGTTCGTAGCCTGCCTCGCAGATGCTGCGCACACCGCCAAACGAGAACGTGTAGCAGGAGTTGGCTGAGGTGTGGAACAGGCGCTCCTTCAAGGCTTCTTCCCGCTTGCGCGCCGTGCTGTACCTGCCATCACTCTTGTGCGACTTGATCAGGCCTTGGCACATCTCCAAGAAGTCCTTCTCGGCCTCGTCGTGCGGCATACCTGGCTTGATCGCGTGGTACACGATGGCCAGCTGCAAGGCGATGTCGTTGAAGCCCCGGGTGTGATCCAGGTTCTCACCTGCCATCAGCAGGGCGAGCGACGCAGGCACCTGCCGGGTGACCTTGGCAAGCTCCTTGCTTTCGTCCTTGGCCTTGGCCGCCGACTTGACCGTGGTCTCCACCTTGTCGCGCTCGACACTGAACAGCGCGTTGAGCGCCGTCGACAGTACCGGGGCCGCCAGCGGGATGCTCGGCCGAGGTTGAGACGTGAGCTCGTCGTACAGCTCCGGCGTCATGGCCATGGCCTCTTCAGGGCTGATCTGCACCTTGTAGTGCCCGTTGTCGCGCTGCACGTTCGGGGTGCGCCACATCCGGCCCTTGCGGCCGGAGTAGATCTTCATGTCCATGTGCTCGGAGTCGAACTCCATGGCCATGGCCCGGTACACATACGGCAGCTGGGTCACGCCTGTGGAAGGGATCTTCGCTACGAAAATCTCCATCGGAATCTCGACGTGAAAGCCCCGGCCACCGGTGGCGTAGATGGCAACGGAAGCCAGATTGATGGCGTACTCGTCGCGCAACTTGAGCAGGAACACCTGCAATTCCGGGATGGTCTCGGACGCATCTGAGGCGTCCCAGTCAAAGTACAGCGGGCCTGTGTACTTCATCTTCAGGTACTCTTCGCGCGGCCAGTCCTCTTGGGGCGCGCTGTGTGCGTCGAGTACGGTTGTCAGCGGGGGTTTGAGGTCGGAGTTGACTTTGCCTCGGTTCTCGCTGGTTGCGATATGCCAAGTCTTGTCCCCTCCGGTAAATGAATACCAGAAATAGCTGCTCACTGAGCCCTCTTATTGTTCTTGTTTTCGGGCGGAACCTGCGCCTTTTGGCGCCTAACTCACTCAGAATCGCACTTCGTCTGCCAGCTTTGGGTAGGCCTCCAGAAAGCGCTTGAGGGTCAAACAATATGTGTGACCCTCAATGGCTAATGCATCCCGGCTTTGTGACTTGATCAAAACTGCGTACTGAGCGCGGAACTCTAATTCCCCGTTGATCTCTTGTCCAGCCCACCGGAAAATGAAGTTCTGTGGGATTGACAAAAACAGGTCCCGGTTGGCCAACCGCGTCGGTGTCGGCGTCAGCAGCTGGTCCTGCGGGGCCTGGGCCTTCTGTGCTGCTTGAGCGGCCTGAGTACCAGACGCCAGCCGCAGCGTCAGGTCGAACTCGAGCTGGCCGCGCGTCGGGCGCAGCGGCAGGCGGGCCGGCCAGTAGGGCAGATAGGGCGCCAGGTCCAGCGCGGCGCTGTGCAGCCTGGCCTCGCCCTGGCGCGCCTGGGCAAAGGGCTGCAGCAGCGCCTTGGCATCGACCGGGTCGCCGTTGAGCAGGAAGTTCAGGCTCGGCTCGCTTGTTTCCTCACGCTGCGGCTCCAGGCTGCTGAGGAACGGCAGCTTCAGCGTCAGCTGGCGGATCTGCTGCGTTCTGCCGACCGGCTCGTCGATGAAGTCGATCGCCGCGTCGCGCAGCTGCAGCTGGAACAGCGCAAAGCGCGGCAGCGCCGAAGGCGGTTGCTCGGGCTTGAGCAGCCGCGCGATCAGGTCGTCGATGTCGTAGCGCCCGCCACCCAGATGGCGCAGCCTGAAATGCGGCCGGTCGAACTCGAGCGCGTCGAGCACCGGCGCCAGCCGCAGCAGCGAGCGCGCATCGAGGTCGAGATACAGCCGCTCGAGCGTGAACTGGTCGCCCTGGCCCTCGGCGTCGGCCAGCCGCAGCCCGTGCAGTTCGAGCTCGAGCGACCAGGGCTTGATATCCACCCGCTCGACGCTGACCGTGCGCCCGAGCGCGGCACCGGCCTGGCGCTCGAGCTGCCACTTGAGCAGGGGCGGCAAGCCGGCCCAGGCCAGCAGCCAGAACAGCAGCAGCCCGGCCAGTGCCAGGCCAGCGGCGCGCAGCCAGCGCCAGACCGGCTTACGCGTGGGGATAGCCGCGCCAGCGGGCTGATCGGCTGAATGGTGCATGTCCTGTTCCGCTCCAAACGATGAAGGCCCCCGGTCCGCCAGCGGGCGCGGGGCGCGGGGGCCTGGGTGGTGATCAGTCCAAGGTCAATCGACGGTCAATCCAAGATCAGTCGGCCTCGGACTGCTCGATCATCTCGATCTGCTCCGACAGCTCGAGCCAGTGCAGCTCGGCGGCGGCGGTCTCGTCCTCGATGCCCTTGAGCCGCTTGCCGATCTGCGCCAGCTCGGCCGGCGGCAGCGCGCTCAGCAGCTTTTGCTGCAGCGCGGCGCCCTCGGTCTGCAGGCTGGCCATGCGCTGGTCGAGATCGGCCAGCGCCTTCTTGTGCGGCTTGAGCTTTTGCGCCAGCTGCTGGCGCCGCTGTGCCTCCAGGCGCCGCTGGTCGGCCGGGTTGACGGCCGGGGCGGTGGCCGCGACTGGCGTGGGGCTGACCACGGCCGCCACGACTGGTTCGGCCTTGGCCTTGACGGCTGGCGCGCGCTGGGCCGCCTGCACCGCCTCGCGCTTTTGCTTGGCCATGTCGAGCAGGTAGCGCTGGTAGTCGTCGAGGTCGCCGTCGAACGGCTCGATGCCACCGTGCGAGACCAGCCAGAACTCGTCGCAGACCGAACGCAGCAGCGCCCGGTCGTGGCTGACCAGCATCACCGTGCCCTCGAACTCGTTGAGCGCCATCGCCAGTGCCTCTCTGGTGGCCAGGTCCAGGTGGTTGGTCGGCTCGTCGAGCAGCAGCAGGTTCGGGCGCTGCCAGACGATCATGCAGAGCACCAGCCGCGCCTTCTCGCCGCCGCTCATGCTGCCGACCGCCTGCTGCACCATGTCGCCGCTGAACTGGAAGCGGCCCAGGAAGTTGCGCAGGTCCTGCTCGCGCGTGCCCTGGCCGCCCAGCGCGCCAGCGGCGGTGAGGTCGCGCGCCAGCCGGATCATGTGTTCGAGCGGCGTGTCGCCCGGGCGCAGCACGTCGAGCTCCTGCTGCGCGAAGTAGCCGATGTTGAGGCCCTTGCCCTCGGTCAGCTCGCCCGTCAGCAGCGCCAGGTCGCGCGCCACCGTCTTGACGAAGGTCGACTTGCCCTGGCCGTTGGCGCCCAGGATGCCCAGCCGCTGGCCCGCCAGCACCGAGCGCGTGACGTCGTGCACGATGGTGGTGGCGCTGCCGTCCTCGGCGCGGTAGCCGAAGCTGGCCTCGCGCAGGCTCAGCATCGGGTTCGGCAGCTGCGCCGGCTCCTGGAACTCGAAGGTGAACTCGGCATCGGCCAGCACCGGACCGATCTTCTCCATCCGCTCGAGCGCCTTGACCCGGCTTTGCGCCTGCTTGGCCTTGCTGGCCTTGGCCTTGAAGCGGGCGATGAACTTCTGCAGGTGCGCGATCTTGTCCTGCTGGCGCGAGAAGCTGGCCTGCTGCTGGCTCAGCGCTTCAGCGCGCATGTCCTCGAAGCGGCTGTAGTTGCCGCCATAGCGCGTGATCTTGGCGTTGTCGATGTGCAGCGTGACCGAGGTGATCGCGTCGAGGAACTCGCGGTCGTGGCTGATCACGACCATGGTGCCGGCGTAGCGCTTGAGCCAGCTCTCGAGCCAGACCAGCGCGTCGAGGTCCAGGTGGTTGGTTGGCTCATCGAGCATCAGCAGGTCGCTCGGGCACATCAGCGCGCGCGCCAGTTGCAGGCGCATGCGCCAGCCGCCCGAGAAGCTGTTGACCGGACGATCGACCTCGTTGACCTGGAAGCCCAGGCCCAGCAGCAGCGCCTGCGCGCGCGCCGGCGCGTCATGGGCGCCGGCATCGTGCAGGTCGGTGTAGGCATGGGCCATGGCCTCGCCGTCGTCGCTGGCCTCGGCCAGCTCGACCGCCGCGCGCGCCGCCGCCAGGCGGGTGTCGCCGTCGATCACGAACTCGGTGCAGGGCTGGTCGGTCTCGGGCATGTCCTGCGAGACCTGGGCCAGCTGCCACTGGCGCGGCCACTGGAACTCGCCGCCGTCCTCGTGCAGCTTGCCCTGCAGCAGCGCGAACAGGCTGGACTTGCCGGCGCCGTTGCGTCCGACCAGGCCGACCTTCTCGCCGGGGTTGATGGTCGCATTGGCCTGGTCGAGCACGACCTTGGTGCCGCGGCGCAGCGTGACATTGCGCAGCGTGATCATGTGATGTCCTTGGTGGCGGCCCAGTCGGCCAGTGATTCTCGGGTCAGCAGCAGCACCGGGCCTTCGCCCGCGCTGGTTTCGGGCCAGTAGGCCAGCAGGGTCGGGAAGGCGCGCTCGAAATGCTCGCGCTCGTTGCCGATCTCCAGCAGCAGCACGCCATGCTCGTTCAGGTGTTCCAGCGCATGCGCCAGCAGGTGGCGCACGAAGTCCATGCCGTCATCGCTGCCTTCGAGCCCGCCGTCGAGCGAGATCAGCGGCTCGGCGCGGTATTCGGCCGGCAGTTCGTCCATGCCCTGGCGGCAGACATAGGGCGGGTTGCACAGGATCAGGTCGTAGCTGGCGGGCAGATTGGCCCAGCCATCTGACTCGATCAGCCGGATGCGCTCTTGCAAGCCATGCCGGTCGACGTTGAGGCGGGCCACGGCCAGCGCATCGGTCGACAGATCGGCCGCGTCGACCCGGACCTCGGGCCAGGCCAGCGCGGCCAGCACGGCCAGGCTGCCATTGCCGGTGCACAGGTCGAGCACCTGCTGGGTGTGTTCGCCCAGCCAGCCGTCGATCGATTCGGCACCCTCGGCGGCGGCGATGAACTCGGCCAGGAAGCTGCGCGGCACGATCACGCGCTCGTCGACATAGAACGGCACGCCCTGCAGCCAGGCCTCGTGCGTCAGGTAGGCCGCTGGCTTGCGGGTCGCGATGCGCTGCTTAATCAGCGCCTGCACGGCGGCGACTTCGGACTCGGAGCAGGCGCGTTCGGCCAGCTCGTCCAGCGCGCTGTCGAGCGGCAGGCCCAGCTGCCACAGCGTCAGCCAGACCGCCTCGTCGTGCGCGTTGGTGGTGCCATGGCCATAGGCCAGGCCAGCCGCCTCGAGCTCGGCGCTCGCGGCTTGCAGTAATTCGTTCAGATTCAAGGGGTGATCTCGTCCTGGGCCGGCACGCTGGCCAGAATCTCGAGCGTGCGGCGGTAAATGTTCTTCAGCGGCTCGATGTCGACCAGCGCGATGCACTCGTCGACCTTGTGGATGGTCGCGTTCGGCGGCCCGAACTCTATCACCTGCGGACAGATCTTGGCGATGAAGCGCCCGTCGCTGGTGCCCCCGCTGGTCGACAGCTCGGTCTCGAGCCCGGTCTCGGCCCGGATCGCGTCGCGCACCGCGTCGACCAGGGTGCCGGGGCGGGTCAGGAAGGGATGACCGCCTACGGTCCAGGCCAGATCGTAGTCGCTGCCGGCCTGCAGGCCGTGGCGCGCCAGGATCTCGGCCACGCGCTGCTGCAGGCCTTCGGCCGTGCTCTCGGTGCTGAAGCGGAAGTTGAAGTCCACCACCACGCTGCCCGGGATGATGTTGCTGGCGCCGGTGCCGCCGTGGATGTTGCTGACCTGCCAGGTGGTGGGCGGGAAATGGTCGTTGCCCTGGTCCCAGACCTGGCCGACCAGCTCGGTCAGCGCGGGCGCCAGCAGGTGGATCGGATTGCGCGCCAGGTGCGGGTAGGCGATATGGCCCTGGATGCCCTTGACGGTCAGCTTGCCGCTCATGGTGCCACGGCGACCGTTCTTGATCATGTCGCCGCTCTGCTGGACCGAGGTCGGCTCGCCGACGATGCAGTAGTCGAGCTTTTCTCCGCGCGCGCTCAGTTCGCGGCAGACCACCACCGTGCCGTCATGCGCCGGGCCTTCCTCGTCGCTGGTCAGCAGGAAGGCGATCGCCAGCTCGGGGTTGGCGTGCTGCTCGAGGAACTCCTCGCAGGCCACCACCATGCCGGCCAGCGAGGCCTTCATGTCGGCGGCGCCACGGCCGTAGAGCTTGCCCTCGCGCACCGTCGGCACGAAGGGGTCGCTGCCCCATTGCTCGACCGGGCCGGTCGGCACCACGTCGGTGTGGCCGGCGAAGACCAGGGTCGGTGCATCCGGGCGTGAGCCGGGGCGCTTGGCCCACAAATTGGTGACGCGGAAATCGTCCGGACCGCTGGCAATCGTCTCGCAGACGAAGCCCAGCGGCTGCAGGCGCTCGATGATCAGCTGCTGGCAGCTCGCGTCGTCGGGCGTGACGGAGGAAAGGGAGATCAGCGCCTCGGTCAGGCGCAGGGTGTCGCTCATGAGCAGATCCGGGAAAAAAGTCGGCGTCAGGGCTTGACGCCGATCGTGAAATCAGAAAAGGGACGGCCCGCAGGCTGATCCGTCGGTCCGGCATCGGCCTTCTTGCCGTCCGGCGGCCCGGCGCTATTGTCGAGCCGCCACATCAGGTTGGCCGGCGAGTCGGCATAGGCCAGGCCCTCGGCGCGGCTGATCCGGCCCGACTGGATCAGTCGCGCCAGATCGACCTCGAAGGTCTGCGAGGCCTCGGCCAGCGAATTCTCGAGCGCCTCGCGCACGGCAAAGAAGTCGCCATTCTCGATCAGCTCGCTGATCAGCCGCGTGTTGACCATCACTTCGAGCGCGGGCACCCGGCTGCCGTCGACCGCGCGCAGCAGCCGCTGCGAGACGATGACCCGCAGCGACGAGGCCAGGTCGTTCAGCATCGTGGGCCTGACCTCTACCGGATAGAAGTTCAGGATCCGGTTCAGCGCCTGGTAGCTGTTGTTGGCATGCAGCGTCGCGAGCACCAGATGGCCGGACTGCGAATAGGCGATCGCGGCCGACATGGTCTCGCGGTCGCGGATCTCGCCGATCAGGATCACGTCGGGCGCCTGGCGCAGCGCATTCCTCAGCGCCACATGCAGGGTCTTGGTATCGGTGCCGACTTCGCGCTGGTTGACGATCGACCGCTTGTTCTTGAACAGGTACTCGACCGGGTCCTCGATCGTCAGGATATGGCCGATGGCATGCTGGTTGCGGTGGTCGAGCAGTGCCGCCAGCGTCGTGCTCTTGCCCGATCCGGTGGCGCCGACGACCAGCATCAGCCCGCGCTTGGCCATCACCATCTCGGACAGCAGGTCTGGCAGGCCGAGCGACTCCAGCGGCGGGATGTCAATGCTGATGAAGCGCACCACCACCGCGCAGCTGCTGCGCTGGCGCATCGCGCTGACGCGGTAGCGCCCCACGCTCAGCAGCGGAATCGCGACATTGAGCTCGCCGTTGTGGTCGAACTCGCGCAGCTGCTCGGACGTGACGATCTCGGACAGCAGCTGGTAGGGGGCCTCGACCGACAGCAGCTCGGGCTCGAGCGGCCGGCAGATGCCGTCGATCTTGATCAGCACCGGCGCATTGGCCGAGAGGTAGAGGTCGGAGGCCTTTTGCTCGGCCATCAGACGCAGCAGCTTGTCCATCTTGCCCATGTCCACCTCCCGGGCCGCAGCCCAATGGCCCGTCTTGCGCGGGCGCGATCAGCGATCAGTCGCGCAGCAGGTCGTTGATGCTGGTCTTCGAGCGGGTCTGCGCATCGACGCGCTTGACGATGATCGCCGCGTACATGCTGTAGGGCGCGCCATTGGCCGCCGTCTTGGGCAGGTTGCCGCTGACCACCACCGAGCCGCTCGGCACGCGGCCGTAGGAGATCTCGCCGGTCGCGCGGTCGAAGATCGGGGTGCTCTGGCCCAGGTAGACGCCCATGCCGAGCACCGAGTTCTCTTCCACGATCACGCCTTCGACCACTTCCGAACGCGCGCCGATGAAGCAGTTGTCCTCGATCACGGTCGGGTTCGCCTGCAGCGGCTCGAGCACGCCGCCGATGCCGACGCCGCCCGACAGGTGCACGCCCTTGCCGATCTGGGCACAGGAACCGACGGTGGCCCAGGTGTCGACCATGGTGCCTTCATCGACATAGGCGCCGATGTTGACGTAGGACGGCATCAGGATCGCACCCTTGGCGATGAAGCTGCCGCGACGCGCGACCGCCGGCGGCACCACGCGCACGCCGGTGGCGGCGAGTTCCTGCGGCGACAGGTGGGCGAACTTGGTCGGCACCTTGTCGTAGAAGCCCAGGTCGCCGGCTGAGATGATCTCGTTGTCCTTCAGTCGGAAGGACAGCAGCACCGCCTTCTTGAGCCACTGGTGCACGGTCCACTGGCCCACGCCTTCGCGGCTGGCCACGCGCAGCGCGCCGCTGTCGAGCTGGTCGATCACATGCGCGACCGCTTCCTGCACTTCGGCCGGTGCCGAGGCGGGCGAGAGCTGGGCGCGGTTGTCCCAGGCGTTTTCGATGATCTGTTGCAGTTGTTGGGTCATGGTCTGCTTGTTGTTCAGTTGGAGGATTGGATGAATGCCGCGATGCGGCGTGCGGCCTCGACGCATTCGGCGGTCTCGGCCACCAGCGCCATGCGCACGCGCTGCGCGCCCGGGTTGAAGCCCTGGGCCTCGCGCGCCAGGTAGCTGCCCGGCAAAACCGTCACATTGTATTGAGCCAGCAGCGCCTTGGCGAAGTCGGTGTCGCTGCCGCCGCTCAGGCCGCCAAATTTTTCCGGCACCTCGGCCCAGAGGTAGAAGCCGGCGTCGGGCAGCGCGACGTTCATGACCTCGGCCAGGATCGGCGTGACGGCGGCGAACTTGGCGCGGTACTGTTCGCGGTTCTCGATCACATGCGGCTCGTCGAGCCAGGCGGCGGCGCTCGCGCTCTGGATCACGGTGCTCATCGCGCTGCCGTGGTAGGTGCGATAGAGCGTGAAGGCCTTGATCAGCGCCGCGTCGCCAGCGACAAAACCGCTGCGCATGCCCGGCACATTGCTGCGCTTGGACAGGCTGGTCAGCGCGATCAGGTTCCTGAAGTCGGTCCGGCCGAGCTGGGCCGCGGCTTCCAGGCCACCGAGCGGCGCCTCGTCGCGGAAATAGATCTCGCTGTAGCACTCGTCCGACGCGATCACGAAGCCGTACTTGTCGCTGAGCTCGAACAGCATCTTCCATTCGTCGAGCGGCATCACCGCGCCGGTCGGGTTGCCCGGCGAGCAGGTGAAGAGCAGCTGGGTGCGCTGCCAGACTTCCTCGGGCACGCTGGCCCAGTCGACCGCGAAGTTGCGTTTCGGGTCGCTCGGGGCGAACCAGGGCTGGGCGCCCGACAGATAGGCCGCGCCCTCGTAGATCTGATAGAAGGGATTGGGGCAGACCACCACCGGCTCGGTGCCGTCGGCCTGGTCAGCGAAGGCGCGCGGGTTGACCACCACCTGCGCGAGCGAGAACAGCGCCTCGCGCGAGCCCAGCACCGGCAGGATCTGCGTCGCCGGGTCCAGGCTCAGGCCGTAGCGGCGCTGCATCCAGGTCGCGCAGGCGGCTTTCAGCTCGGGCGTGCCGGCCGTGGCCGGGTAGGTCGCCAGACCGCCGTCGGGCGCGTTGACGGCCTCGCACAGCTTGTCCTTGAGGAAGGCGGGGGTAGGGTGGCGCGGCTCGCCGATGCCGAGGCTGATCGCACGGTAGTCCGGGTTGGGCGTGACGCCGGCAAACAGCTGGCGCAGGCGCTCGAAGGGGTAGGGCTGGAGGCGTGACAGGAGCGGGTTCATGGGGGGAGATTGTCCCATGCTGCGCTCAGTAGAGCGATCAATCGACTGGATAGTATCTTTCAATATGGTTTTTATTTGGAGTATAGTAATCAAGTTAATTATTCATGGCGTCCTACTCGCATGCAAATGAAGGCCTGGGGCAAGTTTCAGTGTTGGGATCGATTTCATCCACTTGTGGATCACATGCTGGATGTCGCCGAATGTTTTCGACGAGTGGTTTCCACCCCTTGCATCAAACGCGCACTGGAGCAGGTGGCAGGGCCGGATTACAGCCTCACTGAATCACAGATCTGGCGCTTGTCTGCCCTGGCTTTTCTGCACGACATCGGCAAGGCCAACGCTGGTTTTCAGGTGAAGTGCTGGATTGCGGTGCAAGAGAAGATTCCCGCTGGCTGGCCGGTTCCTGCAGGGCATGTCAACGAAGCCTGGTTCCTGTTGGAGGATGAAACGATTGGTGAAGCGGTTCTGCAGCACTTGCCGCTTGAACCGCTGAACTCGTGGGGCGAGAGCGTTCTTTCCCTGCTCTGTGCAGCCATCAGCCATCATGGCCGACCACCTCGCACGGACCCTGCCAATACCAGGCATCTCAGGCGGATCTGGCAAGTCGTGAAGAGCGACGACGGCACTGTATATGACCCTGCCGAAACCATGAGGGATATCGGCTGCAAGCTGCTGGACTGGTTTGCTCCCGCATTCGAACCGGGTGACGAGTTGCCTGCGACGCCTGCATTTGCGCACCTGTTTGCAGGCTTGGTGCAGTTGGCGGACTGGCTAGGGTCCGATACACGTTTCTTTCCCTACTCCGAGCCGGGAGAGGACAGGCACAGGACCGCAACGCAGCTGGCAGTTATCGCGGTACGGGCGACAGGCCTGGACACGACAGCATGGCGTGATGCCCTGCCTCAGCTGCCAGCCTTCCAAACCGTCTTCGATGTACCGGCTCCCAGACCCATGCAGGCTGCGATGGCCGAGACCGGCTTCGGGCACCTTCTGATCCTTGAGTCCGAGACAGGAAGCGGCAAGACCGAGGCCGCCTTGTGGCGCTTCGCCGGGTTGTTCCAGTCTGGCCAGGTCGATAGCCTGTATTTCGCATTGCCTACCCGCGTGGCAGCCACCCAGCTGTACGAAAGAGTACGTCATTTCGCACAAGTCCTTTGGCGCGATTGCGGCCAGGGGCCTCCGGTCGTCGTGCGCG
>ERZ1034365.1662-NODE-1662-length-10996-cov-2.900266_pt1 | contig 10996 bp, 10 predicted proteins | sample MGYA00520615_ERZ1034365 | MGnify/ENA primary metagenome ERZ1034365 (study PRJEB33736, sample SAMEA104284505) | Azolla filiculoides | biome: Urban; feature: Water surface; material: Ditch water | place: Netherlands | collected 2015-10-28 | depth 0-0.1 m ... | reverse complement strand
TCCACACGGTGTGCAAGACGGCGCTGACGCCTTTCGGTGACGACAAATACCCGCGCTTCAAGACTTGGTGTGACGAGTATTTCTACCTGAAGCACCGCAGCGAGCAGCGCGGCATCGGCGGGGTGTTCTTTGACGACTTTTCCGAAGGCGGCTTTGACAATGGTTTCGCGATGATCCGTGCTGTGGGCGATGCGTTTCTGGAGGCCTACCTGCCCATCGTCGCGCGCCGGCAGGAGGCTGTCTATGGTGCGCGCGAGCGTGAATTCCAGCTCTACCGGCGCGGCCGCTACGTCGAGTTCAACCTGGTCTGGGACCGCGGTACCCACTTTGGCCTGCAGTCGGGTGGACGCAGCGAGTCGATCCTGCTGTCGATGCCGCCGCTGGTGAGCTGGTCCTACAACCGGACCGAAGAGCCCGGGGCGCCCGAGGAGGCGCTGTACCGCAACTTCCTGGTGCGCAAGGACTGGATTTGAAGGACGGCGTGCAGCGCATTGGCGTGTTTGGAAGTGCCTTCGATCCGCCGCACAACGCCCATGTGGCGCTGGTCACGACGGCGTTGGACCAGTTGGGTCTTGACCGGGTTTTTGTCTTTCCCACAGGGCATGCCTGGCACAAGGCACGCACGCTCAGCCCGGCGGCCGACCGGCTGGCGATGACCCGGCTGGCGTTCCACGACTGCCCCTTTGTCACCGTGGACCCGCGTGAAACGCAGCGCCCGGGACCGACCTACACCATCGACACGCTGACCGAGTTGCAGGCCGAGTGGCCCGGGACGGAATGGGTCCTGCTCATCGGTGGTGACCAGGCTGCGGCATTACCGACATGGCACCGTTGGCGCGATATTCAGAAGATCGCTATAATTTCCATAGCTTTTCGCGACCCATCGACGCTGGAAAGTGCCGGTTTCACCTCTGAAAATCCGGTTCCCGGCCTTGCCAGCGGGCGTTTTGAGCCGCTTCACATGCCACCCATGAACCTCAGCGCGACCGAAGTGCGCCGTCGCGTTGCCGCCGGTCTCGGGATAGACCATCTGGTCCCCGCAGCCGTTGCGCGTTATATTGATCAACACCACCTTTACCTCGCCCCATGACTGATACCGACACCCCAGGCAAAAAAGATACCCAGAAACTGCAGCGCGCCATCGTGGACGCGCTGGAGGACGTGAAAGCGCAAGACATCCAGGTCATCGATACCGAGCACCTTTCCGCGCTGTTCGAGCGCGTGATCATCGCGTCCGGCACGTCCAACCGCCAGACCAAGGCGCTGGCCGCCAGTGTGCGCGACAAGGTGCGTGAGGCCGGCTTTCCCAAGCCGCGCATCGAAGGCGAGGAAAACGGTGAATGGATCATCGTGGACTGTGGCGCGGCTGTGGCGCACGTGATGCAGCCGACCATCCGCCAGTACTACAACCTCGAAGAGATCTGGGGGGACAAGCCGGTGCGCCTCAAGTTCGGCGCGCCCAAGCCGCTCGTGAAGGCCGAGGCGCCAGCCACAAAAAAAGCGGCTGCCAAGAAGAGCACCACTGGCAAGAAAGCTGCCGCAGGCAAAGATGGGGAAACATCGTCCCGGGCGCCCTTGAACGCAGCGACCAAGGTCCCGGCCAAGCGCGCGGCTGCCAAAACCCAGCGTCCCTTGGCGCCGCCAGCGCCTGATCTTGGTAAATCTGAAGGAAAATCAGCCAAACCCACGGTGAAGCGGTCACCTTCTGCTACTAAAACTGCAGTAAAGACTGTGGTGGTGAAGGCGCCCGTTCGCAAGACCCCAGCGAAGAAGTCGGCGTCTGCGGTCAAGGCGGCGCCGGCGAAGGCCGCCCCTGCCAAACGGGCACCTGCCAAAAAGGCGGCTTCCGGCAAAGCCTGACCGCGTTTTGCCATGAAGCTGCTGATTGTGGCCGTTGGGCAGAGGGTGCCCGACTGGGCACAGACGGCGTGGGATGACTATGCCAAGCGCTTCCCCCCCGAGTTGAAGGTGGAACTCAAGGCGGTCAAGACCGAGCCACGCGGCTCCAAGACGCTGGAAACCCTGTACGCAGCCGAGCGCCAGCGCATCGAATCCGCCATCCCCAGAGGGGCGCGGATCGTTGCGCTGGATGAAAGGGGGACGTCCCTGACCACTGCCGCACTTGCGTCCAAGCTCAAGGCCTGGCAGCTTGACGCCGACGATGTGGCGCTGGTGATTGGCGGCCCGGACGGGCTCGATCCGGCGTTCCGGCAGGCTGCACACGAGCGCATCCGCCTATCGGATCTGACGCTTCCGCACGCCTTCGCCCGCGTGCTGCTGATCGAGCAGCTCTACCGGGCCTGGTCGATCAACGCAAATCACCCTTATCACCGCGAATGACGAGGCCTTTGCGCTTGTTCCATGCGTATGCGACTTTTCGTCCGTACGGGGTACGGGCTGTTTGGGCAGCGCGCACGCGGCTTGTTTGAATCCTCCGAACGATGCCTGATTTCATTTACCTTGCCTCCCAGAGCCCGCGTCGCAGCCAGTTGCTGATGCAGATTGGCGTTCGCCATGAGTTGCTGCTTCCCGATGCAGACGAAGATGCGGAGGCCCTCGAAGTTGTGCAGGCCGGTGAGGCGCCCGCCGCCTATGTCAAGCGTGTCACGGCGCTGAAGCTGGACGCGGCGGTTTCCCGCATGAAGCGGCGCGGTCTTCCCACCGCGCCAGTGCTTTGTTCTGATACGACGGTGGCGCTTGGGCGCACCATTTACGGCAAGCCGGCACATGCCGACGATGCCGTGCACATGCTGGGTGAACTGGCGGGGCATACCCACAGGGTACTGACGGCCGTCGCTGTGCAGCATGGCTCCACGCGGCTGGAAGCGCTCAGTGACTCCCGTGTGTCTTTTGGCCCACTGACATCGACGCGCATTCATGCCTACGTGGCCTCTGGCGAGCCCATGGGCAAGGCGGGGGCTTACGCGGTGCAGGGCAGGGCGGCCACCTTCATCCAGCGTATTGGTGGCAGCTATTCCGGCATCATGGGCCTGCCGTTGTTTGAGACGGCCGCACTGCTGCGGCAACTCGGTTTCGAATGTTGATATTGATCCTTAACCGGCGCTTCACACCATGCAACAAGACATCCTGATCAACTGGTCGCCGCAGGAAACCCGCGTGGCCCTTGTCGAGAACGGCTCGGTGCAGGAGCTGCACGTCGAGCGCACGCTGGAGCGCGGGTTGGTCAGCAACGTCTATCTGGGCAAGGTGGTGCGTGTACTGCCGGGCATGCAGTCTGCCTTTATCGATATCGGTCTTGAGCGTGCGGCTTTCCTGCACGTGGCGGATCTCATGACGGCGTTTGGCGGCCCCAAGCCCGGCGAGACCGACGTCGGTGGCGCGCAGCGTACGGCGTCCACGCCCGTACCGATTGAAAAGCAGGTGTTTGAGGGCCAGGCCCTGATGGTGCAGGTCATCAAGGATCCGATCGGCACCAAGGGGGCCCGGCTGTCCACACAGATCAGCATCGCCGGGCGTTTGCTGGTGTTTCTGCCGCAGGACAACCATATCGGCGTATCGCAAAAAATTCCGCCGGCCTTGCGTGAATCGCTGCGGACGCGGCTGCTGGCACTGGCTGGAGACGCTGGGGGCGGCTTTATTTTGCGCACCAATGGTGAGGACGCGCGCGATATGGAGCTGGCCGATGACATCGCTTACCTGCGCAAGACCTGGAAGCGCATTAAGGATGCGTCGGTGCGTCTGCCGCCGTTGTCGTTGCTGCACCAGGATCTGAACTTGCTGCATCGGGTGTTGCGGGATCTGGTCGGCGAGAGTACGCAGACCATCCGGCTGGACTCGCGCGAGCAGTTCGACAAGCTGATGGCGTTCGGACGGGAGTTCATGCCTGCCGCTGCGGCGAAGCTGCAGCATTACAAGGGCGAACGTCCGATCTTTGACCTGTTTGCGATTGACGAAGAAATTGCGAAGGCACTGGGACGGCGTGTGGAGCTGAAGTCGGGCGGTTACCTGATCGTCGACCAGACAGAGGCATTGACGACTGTGGATGTCAACACAGGCGGTTTCGTCGGGGCGCGTAATTTTGATGACACCATTTTCAAGACCAATCTCGAAGCCGCGCAGGCCATTGCACGTCAATTGCGCCTGCGCAATCTGGGGGGCATCATCATTGCCGACTTCATTGACATGGTGAGGGAGGACCACCGCGAGGCAGTTTTGACCGAGTTCCGCAAGCAGCTCGCGCGTGACCGTGTCAAGACCATGACTGGCGGGTTTTCCCAACTCGGCCTGGTCGAAATGACGCGCAAGCGCACCCGCGAGTCACTGGCCCATATCCTGACCGAGTCCTGCGAGGCCTGCCAGGGCCGCGGGCATGTCAAGACGGCGCGCAGCGTAGCCTATGACATCCTGCGTGAAATACTGCGTGAGGCCCGCCAGTTCAATCCGCGCGAGTTCCGCGTGGTGGCTTCACCCAAGGTGATTGAGTTGTTGCTCGACGAGGAAAGCCCGCATCTTGCGGGTTTGAGCGACTTTATCGGCAAGCCCATCTCGTTGCAGAGTGAGACGGCCATGGGGCAGGAACACTACGACATCGTTCTGCTCTGAACCCGTCGTTTCAGGCCGGGCTGTCTGGGACGTCCGGCGCTGTGAGGGCGCCCCGACTCTGAAGCCGGGCATACAGACCGTCCTTCGCCATTAACTGGGCATGGCTGCCCTGCTCGATGATGTGACCCCGTTCCATGACCACGACGCGGTCGGCATGTTCGATAGTGGAAAGGCGGTGAGCGACGATCAGCGTGGTGCGGCCTGCCATGAGGCGCTGCAGCGCCTGCTGCACGAGACGTTCAGATTCGGTATCCAGTGCCGAGGTGGCTTCATCCAGGATCAGGATCGGTGCATCCTTGTAAAGCGCACGCGCGATGGCAAGCCTTTGTCGCTGACCGCCGGAAAGCTGTGCTGCGTTGTGGCCGACACGCGTGTCCATGCCGTGCGGCAATCCCGCGACATGTTCAGACAGGTTGGCGGCTTCCAGGCAAGACGCAACGCGCGCACGGTCCACGGCTTCTCCCAGTGCGACGTTGGCGGCCAGGGTGTCATTGAGCATCACCACGTCCTGGCTGACCATGGCAAACTGGGCCCGAAGGGCGGGAAGCTGCCATTGCGCCACGTCATGTCCGTCGAGCAGGACCTGCCCCGTGCTTGGCAGCACAAAGCGGGGCAGCAGATTGACCAGCGTGGTCTTGCCCGAGCCTGAGGGGCCGACCAGTGCAACGGTTTCTCCAGGGGCGACTGTGAAGCTGACCTCGTCCAGTGCGGGTGCGCGATCGTCGCGGTAGGCGACCATAACCTCGCGCAATTCGATCGCGCCCCTCGCGCGCCCGGGGGCCAGCGTACCGCCTTCCTCCGGCTGGACCTGTTCCATCAGGGCCAGGCCTCGCTCCAGTGCCGCCACGCCACGTGTGATTGGGTTGGCCACCTCGGCCAACCGGCGGATGGGCGAGATGAGCATCAGCATCGCCGTGATGAAGGCCACGAAGCCACCCACCGTGACGTTGGCGTCGCCTGACGAACGACTTTGCCACAGTGCGACCGAGATCACGGCCGACAGGGCTGCGGCGGCCATCATCTGGGTCAGGGGCGTCATTGCAGCCGATGCAATGGTGGATTTGATCGCCAGGCCACGCAGCCGCTGGCTCAGGATGTCGAACCGACCCGCCTGGGCGGCCTGGGCGCCATGCAGGCGGACCATGCGGTGGGCCAGCACGTTTTCCTCCACCACATAGGCCAGCTCGTCTGTGGCTTGCTGACTGGCTTTGGTGAGTTGATAGAGCCGTCTGGAGAGTGCCTTCATGATCCAGGCAACGCCAGGGGCCAGAAATGCGACGATCAGCGTGAGTTTCCAGTTGAGGAATACCAGATAGCCCAGCAAGGCGACCAGCGTAAACCCGTCGCGTGAAAGGCCGATCAGTGCATGCACCAGCAGTGTGGCCCCGGTCTGTACCTCGTACACGACCGTGTTCGAAAGCGCGCTGGCCGATTGATGGCCAAACAGGCTCATCCGGGCATCCAGCAAACGCTCGAACATGGCTTTGCGCAGCGCCTGCATGCCATCGTTGGCGATACGTGCCAGCGCGTATTGACCCACAAAATGCGCGACCCCGCGCAGTCCGAAAAGCCCCATCAGGGCGACCGGAACCAGCCAGAGCGGCAATTTCCCACTGGAAAAGCCCTCGTCGAGCAGCGCCTTGAGCAAGGCTGGAATCATGGGCTCAGTCGCCGCAGCAACCAGCGAGGCCAGCAGTGCAATCGCCCAAACGCCCCGTTGGGGACCAAAATAGGTGGCCAGGCGCGCCAGACGCTGGGGCAGCGGGGCGTGGACGGCCTGGTTTTCAGTGGGAGTCAATGGCATGGATTGGGCGCATTCTACGTTTTGGCCGGCACCGCGCGTTCGATGCTGAAACAGTTTGTCACGGACGCTCGCCGCCAATGTGTACCATGGGGACTGTTCAATGAAGGCGCGATACCGCCTGCAATTTCCCGAATGAAGATCGACCATCCCGAAAATTTGCCCAAGATGCATCACCGCCGTGCTGTTCTCGCTTCCCTGGTTGCTTGTTCTGTACTTCCTGCGTGGGCCCAGTTTCGGGTCGAAGTGTCAGGGGTGGGACTGACTCAGTTGCCGATCGCCCTGGCGGCTTTCCGTGGTGAGTTGGCTTCGCCTGTCAAGCTCAGTGCCGTGGTTCTTGCCGATCTGGAGCGCAGTGGCCGTTTCAAGTCTGTGGACATGACAGGTCTTTCGATGGACGAGACCACCCGGCCTGATCTGGCAGCTTTGCGGCAGCGCAGCGCAGATTCCCTAGGCGTGGGCAGCGTCACCCGGCTCCAGGACGGGCGTTTTGATGTGCGCTTCCGCCTGTGGGACATTGTGCGCGGCGACGACCTTGGAGGGCAGAGCTTTGTGGTTCCCGCTGCGGACCTGCGTCTCGTGGCCCATCGGATTGCCGATTACATCCATGAAAAGCTGACCGGGGAAAAGGGCGTCTTTTCCACGCGGATTGCCTATGTCACAAAATCAGCGCGCCAACACAGTTTGTGGGTTGCCGACGCCGATGGCGAGAATGCACAAATCGCGCTGGCGAGTCCCGAGCCAATTATTTCTCCGGCTTGGTCGCCCAGCGGAAGCCAGTTGGCCTACGTGTCCTTTGAGTCACGCAAGCCGGTGGTTTATGTGCATGATGTCGCGACAGGCCGCCGTCGCCTGCTTGCAAACTTCCGCGGATCCAATAGTGCGCCGGCGTGGGCTCCAGACGGTCGCAGTCTGGCTCTGACGCTCAGCCGTGACGGCGGCTCGCAGCTTTATGCCATGGACGCCAGCGGCGGCGAACCGCGTCGCCTGACGCAGACCCAGGGGATTGACACAGAGCCTGTGTTTGCACCCGACGGACGCAGTATCTACTTTGTGAGCGACCGTGGTGGTGCGCCGCAGATCTACCGCATGGCTGCGTCTGGGGGCACTGCCGAGCGCGTGACTTTTGCCGGAACTTACAACATCTCGCCCGCGATCAGTCCTGATGGCCGCTGGCTGGCCTATGTTTCTCGCATCAACGGAGCGTTCAAGCTGCAGGTGATGGATTTGGCCAGCGGCACTGTGACTGGCATTACAGACACCTTGGCAGATGAAAGTCCCAGCTTTGCGCCGAACAGCCGTCTCATTGTTTACGCGACGCAACAGGATGGCCGCGAAGCACTGATGACTTCAACGCTGGACGGCAAAATTAAGGCGAGACTGGCGGGCCAGAATGGCGATCTTCGTGAGCCCAGTTGGGGCCCTTTCCAGAATTAAACCGATTTAAAGGAGTGCGGCGATGAGAAAGATGGGACTGGTTGCGGTAATGGTGGGGCTTTTGGCGGGATGTGCCTCCGGTGTCAAGCTGGACGACATTCCCGTCGAGGACAAGGCTGGTACGTCGGTGGCCGCCGCTGGTGGCGTGAGCGCCCGTTCCGCCGACCCCGTGGGCGCCTCAAAGACCGGGGTGACGGCAGTGGATCTGGGCAAGCCGGGCCAGGACGCAGCCGGGCCGGCTGGTCCCAGCGTGGTGTACTTTGACTACGACAGCTTCATCGTCAAAGCCGAATTCCAGTCGGTGGTGGAGGTGCATGCCCGCCACTTGCGTGCGGATGCCAAACGCAAGGCCATGCTGGAAGGTCACACAGATGAACGTGGTGGCCGCGAATACAACCTGGCCCTGGGACAGAAGCGTGCGGAATCTGTGGCGCGCGCGCTGGGCCTGCTGGGAGTGGCGGGCGGGCAGATGGAAGCCGTAAGTTTTGGCAAGGAGAAGCCTGCCGTCGCAGGGCAAGGTGAAGACGCCATGGCGAAAAACCGTCGCGTTGAGGTGAAGTACCGTTGAAACAGCCTGATACCCTGAAATGGCTCCGCGTTGCAATGGCCGCCGCTGGCCTGGCCGCGTCATTTGGAGCGCAGTCTGCATTGTTTCCTGACGACGAGGCGCGCAATGCGATCCTGGAGTTGCGCCAGCGTCATGAAGCGCAAAAGCTGGTGACTGACGCACTCGATCGCCGGTTGATCGAAGAAAACAACCAGCTTCGCCGTGGTCTTCTGGATCTGCAGAACCAGATCGAAACGCTGCGTGCCGAGCAGGCGCGCATGACAGGCCAATACGAGCAGTTCGTGCGTGAGTTGGCCCAGTCATCACGTGAAATTGCGGAGGTCCAGCGTCGGCAGGTGGGTTTGGGGCAATCACTTGAGCAGCGATTGCGCGTGCTGGAGCCCCAGAAGGTCACCGTCGATGGAAAGGAAATTTTTGCGACACCCACCGAAGCGAGGGACTTTGATGCCGCACTGGCGGTCTTCCGTGCCGGGGACTTTGCCGGCGCGCAGGCCGCGTTTCTCGATTTTTCGAGCCTGTATCCGAAAAGCGGCTACCGGCCGTCGGCCCTGTTCTGGCTGGGAAATGCGCGGTATGCCACGCGCGATTACAAGGAGGCCATTGCAAATTTCCGCTCGATGCTGGCGTTGGCTCCGGAGCATCCACGGGCTCCCGAGGCACTGCTGTCCATCGCCAATTGCCTGGTCGAACTGAAGGATACGCGCGCAGCCCGTCGCACTCTCGAAGAGGTTGTTACGCTGCATCCGCAGTCCGAAGCGGCGCTGGCCGCAAGGGACCGCTTGGCCCGACTGCGCTGAAACTGCTGTTCGTTGCGTTCGCCCCGTCCGCTGCCGGGCGTCGTTGCCTGCTCCACTAAAATCAGTTGATGCAAGCTTCAGAACTCACCGCGCTCACCTCGCAGGTCCTTTGGGCCTCATTTGTCGTCTCCCTGGTTTTTGGTCTCATTGCCCAGCGGACCCACTTCTGCACCATGGGGGCGATCAGTGATGTGGTGAATATGGGTGACTGGACGCGAATGCGTCAGTGGGCGCTGGCCGTCGGTGTTGCGATGATCGGATTCGCTTCAATGGTCTATGCCGGATGGATTGATCCAGCAAAAAGCGTTTACGCCTCCAGCCGGTGGCTTTGGCTGTCTGGCCTGGTGGGTGGTGCACTTTTCGGTTTTGGGATGGTGCTTGCGTCGGGTTGCGGGAGCAAGACACTGCTGCGTATTGGCAGCGGCAACCTCAAATCGGTGGTGGTTTTCGTGGTGATGGGAGTTGCGGCCTTTGCGACGCTGAAAGGCATTACGGCCATTTTGCGGGTCGAGACTGTGGAGCGGATCAGCCTGGAGTTTGCATCCGGAACAACGCTCCCCAATTGGGTCGCCAGTATTTGGGGCCTCAACGCAGCAGCGGCCGGACTTGTTTTGGCATTATTGATGGGCGGTGGTCTGATCGTCTGGGCGATGCTGGGCAAGGAGTTCCGTCAGTTCGACAATCTGCTGGCTGGGTTCGGTATTGGTGCAGTGGTGCTGGGCATGTGGTGGATCAGTGGCAAGCTGGGCTATGTTGCCGAGCATCCAGAGACCTTGCAGGAGGTGTTTCTCGCCACGAATACGGGGCGGATGGAGGCTCTGACTTTCACTGCTCCAATGGCCTACACCCTGGATTGGGTCATGTTTTTCAGTGATAAGAGCAAGGTCTTGACTTTCGCGGTGGTGTCGGTTTTCGGTGTCGTTGCAGGTTCGAACCTGTATGCGCTTTCGACACGGAGTTTTCGCTGGGAGGGCTTCGGCAGCACCGAAGATCTTGCCAATCACCTGTCTGGTGCCGTCCTGATGGGGGTCGGAGGTGTTACCGCCATGGGCTGTACCGTCGGGCAAGGACTGAGTGGCTTGTCCACCCTCAGTGCCACCAGTTTTATGGCCGTTGCAGGCATCATGGCTGGCGCCGTCGCTGCGTTCAAGTACCAGATGTGGCGTCTGGAGCGACTGGTTTGACCTCACTGCCCTCGCTGGATGACGCCGATCTCCAGCGCCGCTTTGGCGGGCTGGAGCGCCTCTACGGCGTCGTTGGCGCGGCACGTATTCGCCGTAGCCATGTGGTGGTGGTCGGTTTGGGGGGGGTAGGCTCGTGGGCAGCGGAGGCATTGGCCCGCAGTGGGGTCGGCCAGCTCACGCTGATTGATCTTGACCACATTGCGGAGTCGAATGTCAACCGGCAGGTTCATGCACTCACGGCGACCCTGGGTCAGTCAAAGGTTCATGCGATGCGCGAGCGGATTGCGTTGATCCATCCAGCGTGCCGCGTAACTTGTATTGAGGACTTCGTCGAAACGTCCAACTGGCCTGCGTTGCTCACCGAGCCCGCCGATGCCGTCATTGATGCCTGCGATCAGGTGCAGGCCAAGACTGCGCTTGCAGCCTGGGCGAAGAAGCTGGGCGTGGGCTTTGTCAGCGTGGGCGCAGCGGGGGGCAAGCGATGGGCCCATAAAGTTGATATTGATGACTTGGCTTCTGTCACCCACGACCCGTTGCTGGCGCAATTGCGCTATCGCCTTCGCAAGCACCATGGCGCTCCCAGGGACGGAAAGAAAATGAATGTAGCCTGTGTGTTCAGCAGGGAACCCGTGAGTCCGCCAGATGC
>ERZ1034365.1661-NODE-1661-length-10999-cov-3.639993_pt1 | contig 10999 bp, 10 predicted proteins | sample MGYA00520615_ERZ1034365 | MGnify/ENA primary metagenome ERZ1034365 (study PRJEB33736, sample SAMEA104284505) | Azolla filiculoides | biome: Urban; feature: Water surface; material: Ditch water | place: Netherlands | collected 2015-10-28 | depth 0-0.1 m ... | reverse complement strand
CCCGAGCGCGTGATTCGCATTGGCGACAACAAAGGTGGCCGCTACAAGAGCGACAACTTCTGGATGATGGCCGACACCGGCCCCTGCGGCCCCTGCAGTGAAATCTTCTACGACCACGGCGACCACATCCCCGGCGGCCCCCCGGGCAGCCCCGACGAAGACGGCGACCGCTTCATCGAGATCTGGAACAACGTGTTCATGCAGTTCGAGATGGCCGAGGACGGCTCGGTCTCGCCGCTGCCGGCGCCCTGCGTCGACACCGGCATGGGCCTGGAGCGCCTGGCCGCGATCCTGCAGGGCGTGCACAGCAACTACGAGATCGACATCTTCGACGCGCTGATCAAGGCCGCCGCGCGCGAGACCGGCTGCACCGACCTGCACAACCCCTCGCTGCGCGTGATCGCCGACCATGTGCGCGCGACTTCCTTCCTGGTCAGCGACGGCGTGCTGCCGTCCAACGAAGGCCGCGGCTATGTGCAGCGCCGCATCGTGCGCCGCGCCATCCGCCACGGCTACAAGCTGGGCCAGAAAACCCCGTTCTTCCACAAGCTGGTGCCCGACCTGGTCGCGCTGATGGGCGAGGCCTACCCGAGCCTGGCCAACCAGGCACAGCGCATCACCGAGGTGCTGAAAGCCGAGGAAGAGCGCTTCTACGAGACGCTGGAAAACGGCATGCAGATCCTCGACGCCGCGCTGGCCGATGGCGCCCAGGTGCTGCCGGGCGAGGTCGCGTTCAAGCTGCACGACACCTACGGCTTCCCGCTCGACCTCAGCAACGACGTCTGCCGCGAGCGCGGCCTGGGCGTCGACGAGGCCGGCTTTGCCGCCGCGATGGAGCGCCAGAAGGCGCAGGCGCGCGCCGCCGGCAAGTTCAAGATGGACAAGGCGCTCGATTACAGCGGCGCCGGCAATGAATTCGTCGGCTACGAGCAGCTGCAGCAGCAGTCCAAGGTGGTCGGGCTCTATCTGGACGGCGTCGCCGTGGCCGAGCTGAAATCCGGCCAGACCGGCGTGGTCGTGCTCGACACGACGCCTTTCTACGCCGAGTCGGGCGGCCAGGTCGGCGACCAGGGTACGCTGACCAGCGGCTCGGCACGCTTCGCGGTCGCCGACACGCTCAAGATCAAGGCCGACGTGTTCGGCCACCACGGCCAGCTCGAGACCGGCACGCTGGCGGTCGGCGACCATGTCGAGGCGCTGGTCGATGCCGACCTGCGCTTTGCCACCGTGCGCAACCACAGCGCCACCCACCTCATGCACAAGGCGCTGCGCGAGGTGCTCGGCGCCCATGTGCAGCAGAAGGGCTCGCTGGTCACGCCCGAGCGCACCCGCTTCGACTTCGCGCACAACGCGCCGGTGACCGACGACGAGATCCGCCAGATCGAAGCCATCGTCAACGCCGAGATCCTGGCCAACGCCGCCGCCCAGGCGCGCGTGATGGACATCGAGAGCGCGCAGCAGACCGGCGCCATGATGCTGTTCGGCGAGAAGTACGGCGAGACCGTGCGCGTGCTCGACATCGGCTCCAGCCGCGAACTCTGCGGCGGCACCCATGTCCAGCGCACCGGCGACATCGGCCTGTTCAAGGTCGTGGCCGAATCGGGCGTCGCCGCTGGCGTGCGCCGGATCGAGGCCGTGACTGGCGCCAATGCGCTGGCCTACCTGCAGTCGCTCGAAAGCACGGTGGCCCAAGCAGCTGCCGCGTTCAAGACGCCGGTGGCCGAACTGACCAACCGCATTCAGCAGTCGCAGGACCAGATCAAGGCGCTCGAGAAGGAGATCGCCGCGCTCAAGGGCAAGCTGGCTTCGGCCCAGGGCGACGAGCTGCTCGGCCAGGCGGTCAACGTCAACGGCATCCAGGTGCTGGCCGCCGTGCTGCAGGGCGCCGATGCCAAGGTGCTGCGCGACACGATGGACAAGCTGAAGGACAAGCTCAAGACCGCCGCCATCGTGCTGGCCGCGGTCGATGGCGCCAAGGTCCAGCTGGCCGCTGGCGTGACCGCCGACAGCGTGGCCAAGGTCAAGGCCGGCGAACTGGTCAACTTCGTGGCGCAGCAGGTCGGCGGCAAGGGCGGCGGCAAGCCCGACATGGCGATGGCCGGCGGCACCGACGCCAGCAAGCTGGCGCAGGCGCTGGCCAGCGTGCCGGCCTGGGTCGCCGAGCGGGCCTGATACGGCGCTGGTCGCATCACTCCCGGGGGCCGTAATGGCCCCTTTTTTTTCATGCGCGAGCCCGCTGTGGGCAGCACCGGAACGATGGTCAGACTTCAGTCGCGGCAGTTCCATCCAAGGAGTATCGAGATGACCCTATCCGCCCGCCAGCAGGCTATCGTCTTGGGCCTGCTCGAAGCCCGCCGGCTCGGGCAGCCCTGGCAGACCGAGGCCCATGACGACAATCTTGATCTCGACGACGCCTATGCCATCCAGGCCGGCGTGGCGCGGGCGCTCGGCTGGTTTCCCGAAGGCCACCGGGCCTGGAAGGTCGGCGGCACCTCGCTGGTGACGGCCGCGCCCTTGCCCGAGGTGTTGAGCAGCCCGGCGCGCTGGCCGGCCTCTGCTCAATCCGAATGGCTGATCGAGGCCGAGCTGGCGTTCCGCCTGGCCCGCACCCCGTCGGGTCCGGCCGACCTGCTGGCCTGCCTGGGGACGGTCTGCGTCTCGATCGAGCTGATCGGCACCCGGCTGGTGGATGGCCTGCAGGCGCCGACGGCCTGGAAGATCGCCGACCAGAGCGTGCATGCCGGGCTGGTGATCGGCCCCGAGCGGCCCTGTGCGCAGCTCGCCGGCTTCGCCCCGGCCGACTGGGCCGCACTGGCCTGCCGGATCGAGGTCAACGGTCAGACCCGGGCCAAGGGGCAGGGCGGTCATCCGAGCGGCGATCCGCTGGCGACCCTGCCCTGGCTGCTGGCGCATGCCGCGGCTCACACCGGTGGCCTGCGCGCTGGCGACCTGGTGACCACCGGTGCCTGGCTGGTGGCGACGGTGCGCGCCGGTGACTGGGTCGAGGTGTCCTTCGACGGCCTGGGCCAGGCGCAGCTGCTGATGGTCGACTGATCCGCGGGATCGATCATTTTCTTGGCAAGTTGAAACTTGCCTCTTGTACTCTGATCAAAAAGGCGACAAAGTGGGGGGTGCATTCCATTCAAGCCGTTCAGCCAGGCTTTCTTCAGGAGACCGGATCATGAGTTTTCAACGCTTTCTCAGCCTCGTCGAGGCCCTGCGCCAGTCATCGAACTATCCCGAGATGGACCCGATCGAGGAGCGCATGCTCAACGCCATGGCCGCGGCTTGGCATGCCGACACGCGTCTGACCGTGATGGCGGTCATGCACATGTTCCCGACCATCTCGCCCAGCACCGTGCACCGGCGCCTGAAGTCGCTGCGCGCCAAGGGGCTGATCGAGCTGGTCCCGGATCTGGAAGACAACCGCGTCAAGTATGTCCAGGCCACTGGCCGGACCGAGGACTATTTCGCCACGCTCGGACGCTGCATGGTCCAGGCCCAGCACTGAGCAGCAGGGCCAGATCTCGTGGCCAGGTTTCAGGGCCAGGCGAGTTCGAGCCGGCTCTCGAACCGGCGGCGCTGGCCCGTGACGGGGTCGTCGAAGGCCATGGCCCGCGCCAGCAGCCGCAGCGGCTCGGCATAGTCCTCGAGCTCGCCGGGCTTGCGCCTGACTTCGGGGTAGAACTGGTCGCCCCGCAGCGGCAGACCGAGCGCGTTCATGTGCACGCGCAACTGGTGCCGCTTGCCGGTCACGGGTGACAGCTGGTAGCGCGCCCAGCCGTCGCGGCGCTCGATTTCCGCTATCTGGGTCTCGCTGTTGTCCACCCGGCCCTCGTGTGGCAGCGCCTCGCGCATCTTGTAGAAGGCGTCCTCCTGCTCGAGGATATGGCTGCATCGGGTGTGCGGCCAGTCCAGATGGTCGCAGGCGGGCGCGATCGCCTCGTAGCTCTTGTCGATCAGGCGCTCGCGGAACAGGCGCTGGTAGGCGTCGCGGTCCTGCGGCCGCACGCTGAAGACCACCAGGCCGGCGGTCTCGCGGTCGATCCGGTGCAGCGGGCTCAGGTTCGGCAGGCCGAGCGCCTTCTTGAGCCGCACCAGCAGGGTCTGCTGCACATAGCGCCCGCCCGGCGTCACCGGCAGGAAATGCGGCTTGTCGGCCACGACCAGGTAGTCATCCTGGAACAGCACCGATTCGTAGTAGGGAATCTCGGGTTCGTCGGGCAGGCTGCGCCAGTAGTAGGCGCGCGCGCCGTTCTGGTACGGGTGGGAGGCGCTCAGCGGCTGGCCGTCCTCGCCGACCACCTCGCCGGCTTCCATGCGCTGCTGCCATTCGGAGCGGCTGACCGCCGCCAGCCGCTCGGCCAGGTAGTCGAGCAGGGTCGGCCAGGGCGGCGCCTTCATGCGCGGCAGCGCGACGCAGCTCGGCGAGACGCCGTCGCGCATCGCGATCGCGGGGTTCTTCGGCACATGGGCCATGGGTGTAGCGTCAGTGGGCGTTGCAGGTTGCAGGCGGGTTTTCAGTTCTGCCCATCGAAGCGGCCCGGCAGGCGGGCGCGCAGGCGCAGGTCGCGCCCGACCGGCGTCGCCTCGACGAATTCGAGTTCGATGCCTTGCTCCAGCTCGGTCAGCGGGCCGATGTTCGCCAGTCTCATGCCGGGGCCGAGCAATTTGGGCGCCAGATACAGCAGCAGTTCGTCGACCAGGCCCTCGCGCAGCAGGCTGCCGTTGAGCTTGTGGCCGGCCTCGACATGCAGCTCGTTGACACCGCGCCTGGCCAGGTCCCGCAGCAGGCCGGGCAGGTCGACCTTGGCCTGCGCGCCCGCTCGGGCCGGGCCGGGACAGTCGATCACGGTCACGCCCCGGTCGGCCAGCGCGGCGCGTTTTTCCTGCATCGCTGCCGGGTCGCAGGCGGTGTAGACCAGCAGCGCGCCGGGCGGCGCGATGATCCTGGCGTCCAGCGGCAGCTCGAGCCTGGAATCGACCAGCACGCGCAGCGGTTGGTGCGCGGTCTCGGCCAGCCGCACGTCCAGCCGCGGGTCGTCTTCCAGCACGGTGCCGATGCCGGTCACGATCGCGCCGGCGCGTGCTCTCCAGGCGTGACCGTCGCGGCGCGCGGCCTCGGCCGTGATCCATTGGCTCGCGCCGTTGACCAGCGCGGTCGTGCCGTCGAGCGAGGCCGCCATCTTCATCCGGACCCAGGGCAGGCCGCGTACCATCCGGCTCAGGAAGCCGATGTTGCGCTCGCGGCTGGCAAGGGCCAGCGGGTGCTCGGTCGGCAGCAGCTCGACCTCGATGCCGGCCGCGCGCAGTCGAGCGATGCCTTGGCCACCGACCAGCGGGTTCGGGTCCGCCAGCGCGACGATCACGCGTGCCACGCTGGCCGCGATCAGTGCGTCGCAGCAGGGCGGGGTGCGGCCGTGGTGGCTGCAGGGCTCGAGCGTGACGATCGCGGTCGCACCGCGCGTGTCGGCGCCGGCGGCCTGGGCCGCGCGCAGCGCCATCACCTCGGCATGCGGGCCGCCAGCCTGCTGGGTATGGCCCTCGAAGACCCGGCCGTCGGCCAGGATCAGGCGGCAGGCGACGCGCGGGTTCGGCTCGGACAGGCCGGTGGCCTGCGCGGCCAGGGCGTCGAGCGCGAGCAGGTCGCCCAGCCTGTCCAGACCGCCCAGGGTGGAGGTGTCGTTCATCGTGCGCAATCCGGCCTTATCAGGCCGCGACGCGATGGAACACCAGGTCCCAGACGCCGTGGCCCAGGCGCAGGCCGCGGTTCTCGAACTTGGTCAGCGGGCGGTAGTCGGGCTTGGGCGCGTAGCCTTGCAGGCCGGCTGCAAGCGCGCTGTTGGCCAGCCGCGGCTCGGCGCTCAGCACCTCGAGCATCTGCTCGGCATAGGGCTGCCAGTCGGTCGCGCAGTGCAGGTAGCCGCCGACCTTGAGCCGGCCGACCAGCTTGGCGATCAGGGGCGACTGGATCAGGCGGCGCTTGTTGTGCTTCTTCTTGTGCCAGGGATCGGGGAAGAAGATGTGGATGCCGTCCAGGCAGCCTTCGGTCAGCATCTGGTCGATCACCTCGACCGCGTCATGCTGCAGGATCCGGATGTTGCCGATCTCCTGCTCGCCGATGCGCTTGAGCAGCGCGCCGACGCCGGGTTCATGCACCTCGCAGCAGAGGAAGTTGTCGTCCGGGCGCACGCGCGCGATATGCGCGGTCGCCTCGCCCATGCCGAAGCCGATCTCGAGGATCAGCCGGCCCTCGCGGACAAAGGCGGCTTGGGGCTCGAGCGGCTGCGGCGCGTACTGGAGCAGGAACTTCGGACCCAGGTCCTCGAAGGCCTTGGCCTGGCCGGTCGTGGTGCGGCCGGCACGCTTGACGTAGCTCTTGATGGTCTTGGGGTGGGCCACATGGGCCGGTGCCTGGGCGCCGCTTTCGCTCGCTTGAGCGTCAGCAGCCGGCAGGTCGGTGGGGGAGGCGTTGTTTTCGGTGTTCACGGGGCCGGATTGTAGAGATTTGCCCAGGCGCGGGTCCAGCCGGCGAGGGCATCGGCCAGCTGGCCGGTCTGAGGCGGCAGGCCGAGCCGCTGCGCCGCCGCGTTCAGCGCCGCCAGCGGATCGGACAGGTCGAGCGCGGCGGCGCCGTTCTGCTTCGAGAGTTTCTCGCCGTTGGCGGCGCAGACCAGCGGCGTGTGCAGATAGCGCGGCCGCGGGTAGCCCAGCGCCTGCTGCAGCAGGATCTGGCGCGCGCTGTTGTCGGCCAGGTCCTGGCCGCGCACGACATCGGTGATGCCTTGCTCGGCATCGTCGACCACCACCGCGAGCTGGTAGGCCCAGAGCCCGTCGGCGCGCTTGAGCACGAAGTCGCCGACCTGCGCACCGACGTCCTGCTGCTGCGCGCCGAGCCGCCGGTCGCTCCATGGGATGCTGGCGGGCAGGCCCAGGTCGGCGCTGAGCGCCGCGATGTCGAGCCGCCAGGCGCGCGCTGATCTGCCCTGCAAGCCACCGTTGGCGGGCCGGCAGCTGCCGGGATAGACCAGTTCGCCGTGGCGCTCGCGCTGGCCGCCGCTCTCCAGCAAGGCCTGCGCGATGTCCTTGCGCGTGCAGCCGCAGGGGTAGGCCCAGCGCTTCTCGATCAACCGGTCGAGCGCGGCCTGGTAGGCCGCACTCCGGTCGGACTGGCGCAGCACCGGCTCGTCGCTGACCAGGCCGCAGCGGACTAGCTGGCGCAGGATCTGGTCGGCAGCCGCAGGCAGGCAGCGCGGCCGGTCGACATCCTCGATCCTGACCAGCCAGGCGCCCGAGTGCGCGCGCGCGTCGAGCCAGCTCGCGAGCGCCGCGACCAGCGAGCCGGCGTGGAGCAGCCCGGTCGGCGAGGGCGCGAAGCGTCCCCGGTAGCCGCTCATGCCGCCAGATGCAGGCCGAGTTCGAGCCCGGAGACGAAGGCGTCCTCGACCCGGTGGCCCAGGCACCAGTCGCCACAGAGCGCGATTCCGGTCTTGTCGTCGGCCAGATAGGGCTGGCCGAGCGGCTGGCGGGTCTGGGCATAGAGCCAGCGGTGCGCGACCGCGTGGCTCGGTTCGGCGTGGATGCCGGTGATTTCGGCAAAGCCCTTCAGCAGCTTGGCGCTGACGCGCTCGGCGTCATCGTTCACATGCTCGGCCGACCATTCGGGGCTGGCCTGCACGGTCCAGCGCTCGATGCTGCCGCGGCCTGGCTTGCTGTTCTCGCGCGCCAGCCAGCGCACCCGGTGCTGCTGGCTGCGCGCGGCGTTCCAGGTCGGACCGAAAGGCGCCTGCTCGGACGAGGTGGCCTGCGGAAACGCCAGCATCAGCGTCCAGCAGGGCGCGACCTCGACTGCGGCGATGGCCTGCTGGAACTCGGGCGCCAGTTGCGAGGCCTGCAATAGCTCGAGCGCCTGCGGCTGCGGCACCGCCAGCACCACCTGGTCGAAGCCGCCCAGCACCTGTTGCGCGCCCTCGGCGCCTTCGCAGCGCAGCTGCCATTGATCGGGATGGATGGCGTCGCGCTCGATGCGCTTGACCCGGGTGTCGAAGCTCACGCTGGCGCCCAGGCTGCCGTCGGCCAGCGGTGCGCCCAGCGCGCGTGCCAGCGCGCTCATGCCGGGGCTGGCGACCCAATGGGTCTCGGCCGCGGCCGGCGCGGCGGCCAGCGCCAGGCCTTCCTGGTCGAGCACGCGCATGGTCTCGGGCGCCCAGGGCTGGACCAGCTCGCCGAGCTCGCCCACCAGCTGCTCGAAGCGCGCATCGCGCATGGTGAAATACTGCGCCCCATGGTCGAAGCTGCCGAACTCGGTCTTGCGCGTGGCCATGCGGCCGCCCCAGCCGCGGCTCTTGTCGAGCAGGGTCACGCACCAGCCGGCTTGCGCCAGTTGCCGGGCGCAGCTGACGCCGGCCATGCCGGCACCGATCACGGCAAGCCGCCGTGGCGACGCGGTATCGCGCGGGCTGGAAACGAGGTTCTGGTCGGATGAGGTCATCTGAAGTCTCCGGCGTGTGAGCGCCTAGGGGTTGGGTGAAGGCAATTTAACATCAGGGCCGGCCTGGTGCACTACGCGACGGCTGCCCGGCTTCACTGGTGATGGTTCTCCAGCAGCGCGAGCCGGGTGCGCGGTTGCTCGACCTGTGCCAGCCACCAGGCCAGCGCGCGCCCTTCGCCGCTGCCGGCGCGCCAGACATAGCCGACCCGTATATTGCGCTTGGGCTGGTTGACCGGCTTGGCCACCAGCCGGCCGGCGTCGAGGTAGGGCCGCGCCAGCGGCAGCGGCAGCCAGCCGCAGCCCAGGCCGCGCAGCTGTGCCTCGAGCTTGTGCTGCATGGTCGCGACCGTCAGCACTTCCTGGCCTGGCAGCAGGTGTACGGTCAGGCCGCGTCCACGCTGCGAGGAATCGGCCGCCGCGACCGCCCGGTAGCGCTGGACCTCGTCGCTGTCGAGCGGCTCCTGGGCGCTGGCCAGCGGGTGGTGTGGCGCCACGGCGAACACGAAGTCGACCGATCCCATCTCCTGCAGGCTCAGGCCGCTGCTGGGTGCGAGGTCGGTCGGCACGCCGAGCGCGAGGTCGGCCTGGCCGTTCAGCAGCGCCTCCCAGGTGCCCGACAGGGTCTCGGCGCGCAGGCGCAGCCGGGTCGGCGCGCCCAGCGCATAGAAGGCCTCGCAGAGCTCGAACAGCGTGCTGCGGGCGATCAGCGCATCGGCCGCGATCGTGAGCTCGGGCTCCCAGCCGGTCGCGACCCGGCGCACCCGTTGCGCGACCGCGTCGAGCTCGCGCAGCAGATGCTCGCCGGCGCGTAGCAGCTCGGTGCCGGCCGGGGTCAGGCGGGCGCGGCGCGAGCTGCGGTCGAACAGCAGCACATCGAGCGCGTCCTCGACCTGACGCACCCGGTAGGTCAGCGCGCTCGGCACCAGGCCGAGTTCGCGTGCCGCCGCCGCCATGCTGCCGGTGCGGGCGACGGTCTCGATCAGGTCGAGGTTCTCGGGCGAGAGGGCGGCCAGTTGTCGCTGCATGTCGGCGTTTCAGTGTTCACAATTTTTGAATTGTGCCGGCAAAATGCTGGGCTGAACAGGCCAGTTCCAGGCCCTAAAGTCCTGTCATCGACCTTTGATAACGACAGGAGTGCCCCGCATCATGATCAGTCTGCGCCAATCACGCGAACGCGGCTATGCCGACCACGGCTGGCTCAAGAGCTTTCACTCCTTCTCCTTTGCCGGTTACTACGACCCGCAGCACATGGGCTGGGGCAATCTGCGCGTCATCAACGAGGATCGCATCGCGCCCGGTACCGGCTTCGGTACCCATGGTCACCGCGACATGGAGATCGTCAGCTATGTGCTGAGCGGCCGTCTCGCGCACCAGGACAGCATCGGCAATGTCCAGACCATCCCGCCGGGCGAGGTCCAGCGCATGAGCGCGGGCACTGGTGTGCGCCACAGCGAGTTCAACCACGCGCCCGACCAGACCACGCATTTCCTGCAGATCTGGATCGAGCCCGACCAGGCCGGCATCGATCCCGGCTACGAGCAGAAGGCGTTTGCCGATGCCGACAAGCGCGGCCGGTTGTGCCTGGTCGCCTCGCGCGACGGCGCCCAGGGTTCGGTGACGATCCATGCCGATGCCCGGATCCATGCCGGCCTGTTCGATGGCGCCGAGCAGGCCGAGCTCGCGCTCGATCCGGCGCGCAAGGCCTATGTGTTCCTCGTGCGCGGCAGCTTGACGGTCAACGGCCAGGCGCTGCAGGCTGGCGACGCCGCGCTGCTGGCGCAGGAGTCGCTGCTGCAGCTCGGGCAGGCGGTCGATGCCGAAGTGCTGGTGTTCGACCTCGCGCCCTGAGCCGGGCCAACAACAAGAATTTTCCGCGCCCTGATTCGACGGGCGTTTTTTTCGGCGCCGCTGGCGCCTTCATTGCAGGAGTTTCAAAGATGGCAAACGTGGTTGTGGTTTATCACTCGGGTTACGGTCATACCCAGCGCGTCGCGCAGCAGGTCGCCCAGGGCGCTGGCGCCGAACTGCTCGCAATCGACGCCGATGGCAACCTGGCCGAAGGCGGCTGGGAAACCCTGGCCGCCGCCGACGCGATCATCTTCGGCACCCCGACCTATATGGGTGGCCCGAGCTGGCAGTTCAAGAAGTTCGCCGATGCATCGTCCAAGCCCTGGTTCGGCCGTGCCTGGCAGGACAAGGTGTTTGGCGGCTTCACCGCCAGCGCCAGCCTCAACGGCGACAAGGGCGCCTGCCTGATCCAGCTCCAGACCCTGGCCAGCCAGCATGGCGGGCTCTGGGTCAGCCTCGGCATGCTGCCGGCCAACAGCTCGGCCTCGAGCCGCGCCGATGTCAACAACCTCGGCGGCTCGGTCGGCCTGATGGTGCAATGCGCCTCCGATGCCGGAGCTGACCAGATCCCGGCTGGCGACCTCGAGACCGCGCGCCGCTACGGCGAGCGCGTCGCGACCGTGGCCGCCAAGTTCAAGGGCTGAGGCGGCAGGACGGCGC
>ERZ1034365.1660-NODE-1660-length-10999-cov-4.188793_pt1 | contig 10999 bp, 6 predicted proteins | sample MGYA00520615_ERZ1034365 | MGnify/ENA primary metagenome ERZ1034365 (study PRJEB33736, sample SAMEA104284505) | Azolla filiculoides | biome: Urban; feature: Water surface; material: Ditch water | place: Netherlands | collected 2015-10-28 | depth 0-0.1 m ... | reverse complement strand
TACCAAGCAACAAACAATTCAGTGATATAAGCAACACCTACGATAGAACCCGTAATCATAATGATGATATTCATCAATTCGATATGTTGAATAGTGATATAAGCTTCAAGATTAGAAACTTTTCTCATAATGATAAGCAAAGTATTTACCATTGCAAATCCAGAGAAAACTGCTCCAGCAACAAAGTACGGAGGAAAGATCGTAGTATGCCATCCTGGAATAACTGAAGTAGCAAAGTCCATAGATACAATAGTGTGTACAGAAAGTACAAGTGGAGTAGCTAATCCTGCAAGTACCAAAGATACTTCCTCAAAACGTTGCCAATCTTTAGCTCTACCGCTCCATCCAAAACTCAATATTGAATATACTCTTTTATTAAAAGGTGTTATAGCTCTATCACGTAACATCGCAAAATCAGGCAATAAACCAGTCCACCAGAAAACTAATGAAACCGAAAGATATGTAGAAATTGCAAAAACGTCCCATAATAATGGTGAGTTAAAATTTACCCATAAAGAACCAAACTGATTAGGTATAGGTAAAACCCAATATGCTAACCATGGACGACCCATGTGTATGATTGGAAATAAACCCGCTTGTATAACTGAGAAAATAGTCATTGCTTCCGCAGAGCGGTTAATAGCCATTCTCCATCGCTGACGGAAAAGTAATAATACAGCAGAAATTAATGTTCCTGCGTGACCGATACCTACCCACCAAACAAAGTTTGTGATATCCCAAGCCCATCCAACAGTTTTATTTAATCCCCATGTTCCAATACCTGTAGATACGGTGTAGATGATACAGCCCAATCCCCAAAGGAAAGCTGTTAATGCGATTGAAAACACAATCCACCAATGTTTATTTGCTTTACCTTCAACAGGTGCAGCTACATCTACTGTTACGTCGTGATAAGTTTTATCACCTATAACTAAAGGTTTTCTAATGGTTGCTTCGTAGTGAGACGACATAATCCTTTATCTTGTTTCTTATTAATTATTTTTTTGTACTATGTATTTCTAACTTTAACGTGATAAATCACATTAGGTTTTGTTCCAACATGCTCTAATAAATGATACATTCTTTCATCAGCTACTAACTCAGCAACTTTAGCTTCCTTATCATTAATATCTCCAAATACCATTGCTCCAGTAGAACAAGCACTTGAACATGCTGTTTGGAATTCACCATCTACGATAGCTCTTCCTTCTCTTTTCGCTTTTAAAATTGTTGCTTGTGTCATTTGAATACACATTGAACATTTTTCCATAACTCCACGAGAACGAACATTTACATCTGGATTCAATACCATACGACCTAAATCATCATTCATATGATAATCAAACTCGCTGTTTTGGCTGTATAAGAACCAGTTGAAACGACGTACTTTATAAGGACAGTTGTTTGCACAGTAACGAGTACCAACACATCTGTTATACGCCATATTATTTTGACCTTGACGGCTATGAGATGTAGCAGCAACTGGACAAACAGTTTCACAAGGCGCGTGATTACAGTGTTGACACATAACCGGCTGGAAAGAGACTTGAGGATTATCTCCTGCTTTTTCCATTTCGTTAAATGTTGACAATGAACTTGACAAACCTGCTATATTTTCTTTTCTTTCGTTATCTCCCTCAAAAGTACTTTCTGAAGAATAATATCTGTCAATACGCAACCAGTGCATGTCACGACTTCTTCTAACTTCAGATTTTCCTACAACCGGCACGTTGTTTTCTGCATGACAAGCAATAACACATGCACCACAACCAGTACAAGCATTTAAATCAATTGAAAGATTAAAATGATGTCCAACAGAACGATCAAATGAATCCCACAAATCAACTTTAGTAGCTTCAACTTCTTTATGATCTAAAGATACCATTGGCTGAGGATTCCATTCTTTAGCATCTTTTGTATTAAAGATTTCTAAAGAAGTTTCCTTAATTATATCCCCTCTACCCATTAATGTTTTCTGACCTTGTACACAAGCGAACTCATGATCTCCTCCAGCTTTAACTAATGATACAGATTGAACATTATTAAATCCTTTATATAAAGAGTAAGCGTTTAAACCTACCATCATTTCTTCTTTCAAAGCCGCTTTACGTCCGTAACCTAAAGCCAAACCTACAGTCCCTACAGCTTGCCCTGGCTGAACAATTACAGGTACATTTTCTAATTTCAATCCATCAACAGTTGTAATCGTAGCATAACTACCATTCAAACCACCGTTAGCTACAATTTCATTAGAAAGACCTAATGCTTTAGCATCTGCATTCGAAACTGTAACATAGTTATCCCAAGAAACTCTCGTAATTGGATCTGGAAATTCTTGCAACCATGGATTATTAGCTTGCTGTCCATCTCCCATACCTGTTTTAGTATACAAAACTAATTCAAGTCCTTGAGAAGCTTTTGATTGTGCTAATGCATTCGCTGCTCCAGCGTAATCAGCAGTACCTCCAGAAACACTAGGAATTGCACCGATAAAAACACCATCATGTAACACTTTATTCCAAGAAGAACCTGCAATAATACCAGCAGAATTCGCTTTTAAATAATCATAAAAAGTACCAGTCAATCCATTCAATGACAACAAAACATCTTGAAATTGTTTTGTATTGAATAAAGGTCGAATTGTAGGCTGAGTAAGACTATAAGTCCCTTTGGTAAGACTTAAGTCGTTCCAAGACTCTAAATAATGAGGAACCGCAGCTGCGACAGTACTCACTAAAGCTGTCTCATCTTCTTTCAAAGAAAAAGCAACCGAAGTTTTTACTTTTTTAAGCCCTTCAACAAATGAAGCACTATCAGCTAAAGTGTAAACCGGATTAACTCCACTCATAATTAAAGTATGAACACTTCCTGCATTCATTTCTTTAATTAACTGAGCCACTTTTTCGCTAGATCCTTTTCTTATTTGTCTTGTACCTGAAGTAGTAAAAGCCTCACTAGCCAAAACTTGATTAATAGCCAAAACTAATAATTGAGCATTTTTATCCTGAATTCCAGAAACTAAAACACCTTTAGACCCTGCAGCTTTTAATTGCTGAGCCGCTTTATTTACTTCAGCTTTAAATTTATCATCTAAATTTACAGAAACAGCAGAACCAGTTACTACATTATATATATGAACTAATGCCTGTTTTTGATTTGCAGTTGACATCGCTAATCGCTTATCAGCAGCAGCACCAGACAAAGTCATATTAGCTTCTAGTTGGAAATGACGAGACATTTTTCCGTTTTTAGGAATTCTGCCTTGAGCATATCCAGAATCATAACCTCCACCTTGCCAGTCTCCAAGAAAATCAGCACCGACAGAAACTATAAAAGAAGCTTTTGAAAAATCATAATCAACTAAAGCTCTTTCACCGTAAACCGCTTCAAATGCATCAAGAGCTTCCGAAGAAGAAACAGCATCGTAAACTACATGTTTAGAATTTGGGTTTTTAGCAATAAAATCAGCTATCAACTTTTCAGTTGACGGACTCGCTAAAGTATTTGTTAACAATACTACTTGACCACCTTTTGCTTTAGCATCAACTAAACTTGAAGCTATTTTTGAATTTACATCTGACCAAGTTGCGTTTTTACCCTCAACTTTTGGCTCTTTCAAACGCATACTATCATACAATGATAAAATAGATGCATGAATTCTAGCATTAGCAGTAAATTTAGCTCCAGCGATAGTATTATTATCTATTTTAATAGGACGACCTTCACGTGTTTTTACTAAAATGTTAGCAAAATCAAAACCGTCAAAAACAGAAGTCGCATAATAGTCGGCAACACCTGGAATAATTTGCTCAGGTTGCAAAACATAAGGAATTGACTTATGAACAGGCCCTTCGCAAGCTGCAAGCGTAGCTGCTGCAGTACTAAATCCAACGTACTTTAAAAAATCACGACGTGTTGTAGAAGAAGATGACAAAGCATCATTATTACCCAGAAATTCATCTGTAGGAATCTCTTCAACAAATTCGTTATTTTTAAGCGCCTCAACAATAGAACTATTTCCGTCTAGTTCTTCAACACTTTTCCAGTATTTTTTGTTTGATGACATATATAAATATTAAAATCTTAATAATTTGATTAATAGTGACATTTACCACATTCTAAACCTCCCATTTGTGCAGCAGTCAATTTGTCTACACCATATTTTTTAGAAAGTTGCTCATGAATTTTAGTGTAATATTCATTACCCTCCATTTTAACATCTGTTTTTCTGTGGCAATCAATACACCAACCCATTGTTAAAGGAGCAAATTGTTTTTGAATTTCATACTCTTCAACTGGACCGTGACAAGTCTGACATTCGATACCTGCAACAGTTACGTGTTGTGAGTGATTGAAATAAACAAAGTCAGGTAAATTATGAATACGAACCCATTTAACTGGCTGAGTTTTCCCAGTATACGATTGAGTGGTTTTATCCCATCCAACTGCAGTATATAATTTTTGAATTTGTTCGTCATAAAATGCTTTGCTATACTCTGGAGTAGCAGTAGTTTCAGCAACTTCTGATATGTTTTTATGACAGTTCATACAAACATTCAAAGAAGGAATACCAGCATTTTTACTAACTCTTGCAGCTGAGTGACAGTATTTACAGTTGATTTCATTATCTCCGGCATGTATCCTGTGAGAATAATGAATTGGCTGAATTGGCTCATAATCCTGATCAACACCAACCTGCATTAAATAACCATACACAAAGTACGCACTAGCCAATAGTAAGAAAATTGAAGTAACCAAAACTAAAAATTGGTTTCTAGCAAACGCTTTCCAAATTGGAGTCGTTGGCTCTTTTAAAGCAACTTCAATATTATTTGCTTTAGCCACTTTACGCAAAACATTATTCACTAAGAACAACATAACTACAAGCATAGCCATAACAAGACTTAGAGCACCCAATATTATATCGTTTGAAATTCCAGCCTCAGGAGCAGGAGTTCCTGGAGTAGCAGCCGAACCGGTTGCAGCAGGAGCTTCAGCTTTTGGCTCTGAAGTATAAGCGATAATATTATCTACATCCTCTGTAGACAATTGAGGAAAAGCAGTCATTACAGCCTTATTGTTTTCTTCAAAAACCTTTACCGCTGCCGCATCTCCTGATTTAATCAAATCAGAACTGTTAGCTACCCATTTGTAAATCCACGACATTTCATATTTAGAAGCAACTCCTCTAAGGGCAGGACCCGTAGCTTTTGCATCTAATTTATGACATGCAGCACAATTTGCATTAAAAAGCTCTTTCCCTTTTGCAGGATCTTGAGCAAATGAAGTTAATGAGAAAATGAACATTAAAGCTAAGCCAAAATATAATTTCCTTGAGATCGAATTATGGTTACCCACCTTTTTCATATAGTATAATGATTATCTACTAAAAATTGGTACGGTTTTTTCTATAAGTATTTAAAGAAAAAACGAATACATTCTTTTTAAACTTGGACAAAAATACGACTTAAGAACTATTCTCAAAACCTTAAAATAGTCTTAAATTCAATTTATATTAATTCTAAATAATATTTATAATCCACTTTGGCACATTAAATATTATTTTTGCACAAAAAACATCACATTATGAGAATTTTAACGAACAAAAAAGCACTATTGATATCAGCCACCTTTTGTGTTGCCACTTGTTCTTTACATGCACAAGATCGAACCAACAACATAAATCAAGACCCAAAATTCGAACAATTGTTAAACGAAAAGAGGAAAATTAACACAAGTATTGCGATTAACGACTATTATAAAATTCAAATTTATAGTGGTGACAGCGAAAAAGCAAAAAAAACGTTAAGTGATTTCAAACAAGAGTTTGAGAACATTGACGGAACGATTATTTTCAACACACCTAATTATAAAGTATGGATTGGGAATTTCAAAACAAGAATTGAAGCAGAAAAAAACCTTATTCCTATTAAAAAAAAATACAAAAATGTCCTTTTAATAAAACCTAACAAGTAATACGTTGTCTTTTTAAAAATTAAAATATTTAAATTAATTATCACATAAAAAAAACCATTCAAACGAATGGTTTTTTTTATGTCTATATATAGGTATAAAAACAAAATTATTTATATGTATTAACCAGCGTCAAAAACATATTGTAAAGAGAAAACCCAACACAAAATCTACATCAGTAAAAAATTTATTTTTGCATTCTATTGTGTAAATTAAATGTTCAAATAGCATACACTTTAAAACTACATTCTAAATAATGAAAGCAAAAAAATCACCACGATTATACAATTAGTAACAACAAATAAAAAAATCAAAATCTGACATTAGAACGTTCTTGTACAAAATCAACTCATTTTGACTATTTTAAACATACGAATAGAAGCTAACACAATCAGATAAGAATTTCCACATTCATCCTTTAAATCTAAAATTTAAGCAAAAAAAATCCCGACGAATCGGGATTTTTTTTAAATATTAAAATTCTATTTCAATTTCTTTTTTATAGCAACTTCATGGTAAGCTTCAATAACATCTCTCTCTTCAATGTCATTATAGTTTTTGATTTGAATACCACAATCGTATCCTTTTGATACTTCTTTAACATCATCTTTGAAACGTTTAAGTGCTAAAAGCTCTCCTGTAAATACAACAACACCTTCTCTAATGATTCTGATTTTAGAGTTTCTTGCAATTTTACCATCCATAACCATACAACCTGCAATAGAACCAACTTTAGAGATTTTGAATATCTCTCTAATTTCAGCTGTACCAAGTATTTCTTCTTTCATTTCTGGCGCTAACATTCCTTCCATCGCATCTTTCAAGTCATCGATAGCAGCATAGATAATAGAATAATAACGGATATCGATTTCTTCTTTATCAGCTAACTGTCTTGCATTTCCTGCAGGACGAACATTAAATCCAATAATAATAGCATCTGAAGCAGAAGCTAACATAACGTCAGTTTCTGTAATCGCTCCAACTCCTTTATGAATAATATTAATTTGAATTTCTTCAGTAGATAATTTAGAGAACGAATCTGATAAAGCTTCAACTGATCCATCAACGTCACCTTTAAGAATTACATTCAATTCTTTAAATTGACCTAAAGCAATTCTACGTCCAATTTCATCTAATGTAATATGTCTTTGTGTACGAACAGATTGTTCACGCATTAATTGAGAACGTTTTGAAGCAATTTGTTTTGCTTCTTTTTCATCTTCAAAAATATTGAATTTATCACCGGCAGTAGCCGCACCGTCCAGTCCTAAAACTGATACCGGAGTAGATGGACCTGCAACGGTAACAATATTTCCTCTTTCATCATGCATGGCCTTGATTTTACCATGATGTTTTCCAGCCAACATATAATCACCAATTTTTAGTGTTCCATGTTGTACTAATATAGTAGAAACATATCCTTTTCCTTTATCTAAGAATGCTTCAACAACTGTTCCCGAAGCCGCTTTATTAGGATTTGATTTTAAATCTAAAATTTCAGCCTCCAACAATACTTTCTCTAATAAGTCTTTAACCCCAAGTCCTGTTTTTGCAGAAATATCATGAGATTGGATTTTTCCACCCCAATCTTCTACAAGTAAATTCATACTTGCTAATCTTTCTTTGATTTTCTCAGGATTAGCATTAGGTTTATCCACCTTATTTATTGCAAAAATAATTGGAACACCAGCAGCTTGAGCATGACTAATTGCTTCGTTAGTTTGTGGCATGATATCATCATCCGCAGCAATTACAATAATAGCGATATCGGTAACTTGAGCACCACGCGCACGCATTGCTGTAAACGCCTCGTGACCAGGTGTATCTAAGAAAGCGATTTTTTGTCCGTTATCTAAAGTCACTCCATAAGCTCCAATATGTTGTGTAATTCCTCCAGATTCACCAGCGATAACATTTTCTTTACGGATGTAATCCAATAAAGATGTTTTACCGTGATCGACGTGACCCATTACAGTAACAATAGGTGCTCTAAAAACTAAATCTTCTTCTTTATCTTCTACAACTTGAATTGCTTCTTCAATATCAACAGTTATAAACTCAACTTCATAACCAAATTCATCAGCAACAATTGTTAATGTTTCTGCATCTAAACGTTGATTCATGGTAACCATGATACCAAGTGACATACAAGTTCCAATTACTTTAGTAATTGGCACATCCATCATAATAGCAATTTCACCTACAGTAACAAATTCTGTAACTTTAATAGTTTTACTTCCTTCATCTAAAGCTCTTTGCTCTTCGTCTGATTTTTGACGGTGTGTATCTCTTTTATCTCTTCTGTATTTAGCCGCCTTAGATTTACCTCCTTTACCTTGAAGTTTTTCTAAAGTCTCACGGATTTGATTTTTAACTTCTTCTTCCGTTGGCTCAACTTTAGCCACAATTGCAGGTCTGTTTCCTTTTACGAAACCAGGTCTAGCACTTCGGTTGGCGTTAAAACCTCCTCCACCTGTATTAGGTGTAATTTTATTAGGATTTGGCGCACCAGGAACTCCAGGAGTTGCAGGCGGACGTGGCGCTCCTGGTTTTGGAGCAATCCTTTTACGTTTATTTTTATTAGCATTATTAGCTCCAGCAGCTCCTGGTGCACCCGGCTTGTTTGGAGTAATATTAGCTTCTTGTTCTGTAAGTGCGTAGGTATTAACTAAATGCTTCTCAAATTCTTCTTTGCTTAATACGTTTGACATATAAACTCCAGTTTTGCTGTTGCTACTGTAATAGTATTATAACTTTTTATCTAATGCGCGTTACGAGTTTTTTTGGAAATTTTGTAACGCGCATTAGATATTGTTTAACGCATTAATGAATTCGCAATACAACGATCAACTTCACGTACAATACCTTCATTGATTTGTTTTAATGCTCGGTTAGCATTATTAGCTCCAGCAGCTCCTGGTGCACCCGGCTTGTTTGGAGTAATTTTAGGCTCTTCTTTTTTCTTTTTTGGCTTGTTAAATTGAGATAAATCAATCACTTGACCCGTAAGAGTCGTTCCTGACAATTTTTGATACTGAGTTGTTATCGTTTCATCAACAGGAGTTTCTTCCGATTTTTCAATTGGTTTTGCTTCAGGAGCAACTTCTTTCTTAACCTCTTTTATACCAAGAACTGGCTTTACTTCTTTCTTAACAGAAACAACAGGTTTTTCTGGAGATAATTCTTTAGCAACAGGTTCCTCTGGTTGAATAATAGCTTTAGGCTGTTCAATTTTCTCGGTCACAATTGGAGCTGCAGGTGCTATCGTAGGTTTCTTAGGATTAAGATCAATTTTACCAACTTGAACAGGTCCAGTTACAACAGCTCTGGCCTTGATAACTTCTTGTTGTTTTAAACGCTCTTCATCTTGCTTACGTTTGTCTTCAATTTCTTTCTCTCGTTCGACACGTAATGCTTCTTTTTCCTTCCTTTTCTCTTCCCCTACCTCTTTCGAAGCCTCTTTATTCCCCTTGTCGCCCGCGAATTGACTTTGCAGGATATTAAATTCCTGATCAGAAATTTTTGTGTTTGGATTTGCATCAATAACAATTCCCTTATCTTTTAGATAATCCACAGCTCTTTCTAACGAAATGTTTAATTCCCTTAAAACCTTGTTTATTCTAATTACTCTCTCTTCAGACATATAACCTTTTTATTATTACCTTTTTTTGTTGTTTCAAAACCTAATCCCCATTAAAAAAAGAAAATTAAGGTTTAGAATTTATTTTTAAAGAATTGATTAACTATCAAATTCTTCTTTCAATATTCTTATTACATCCAGAATCGTTTCCTCTTCCAGATCAGTTCTTCTTACCAAATCCTCTACATCTTGTTTCAAGATACTTTTTGCAGTATCTAGACCAATTTTAGCAAATTCTTCGATAACCCATTCTTCAATTTCATCTGAAAATTCTGTTAATTCAACATCATCATCATCTGCAGTTGCTCCAGCCACATCACCTTCGCGAATAACGTCTAATTCATAACCCGTTAATTGTCCCGCTAATTTAATATTATGACCTCCACGACCAATCGCTTTAGAAACTTCTTCTAATTTCAAGAAAACTTCAGCTCTTTTTGTCTCCTCATTAATTTTGATAGAAGAAACTTTTGCAGGGCTTAATGCTCTTGTAATATACAATTGAATGTTATTTGTATAGTTAATAACATCTATATTTTCGTTTCCTAATTCACGAACAATTCCATGAATACGAGATCCTTTCATTCCAACACATGCTCCAACTGGGTCGATTCTGTCATCATAAGAATCTACGGCTACTTTTGCTTTTTCACCTGGAATTCTCACCACGTTTTTAACCATAATCAATCCGTCAAAAACTTCAGGAATTTCTTGTTCAAATAATTTTTCCAAAAACTTCTCAGAAGTTCTAGACATAATAATTTGAGGTTTATTCCCTTTTAACTCAACGCTTTCTATAATTCCACGAACATTATCTCCTTTTCTAAAAAAGTCAGAAGGAATTTGTTTTTCTTTTGGCAAAACAATTTCATTCCCTTCATCATCCACTAAAATAACAACTCTAGGACGCACATGGTGTACCTCAGCAGTATAAATATCCCCGATAATATCTTTAAATTGTTTGTAAAGATTAGTATTATCGTGTTCGTGAATTTTTGAAATTAAATTTTGACGCAAGGCTAAAATAGCTCTTCTACCCAAATCTATCAATTTTACTTCTTCAGAAACCTCTTCACCAATTTCAAAATCGGCTTCAATTTTTCTAGCTTCAGTTAATGTAATTTCTTCATTTTCAAAATCCAAATCTTCGTCAGCAACGATTACTCTTCTTCTCCAAATTTCCATATCCCCTTTATCAGGATTTATAATAATATCGAAGTTATCATCTGAACCATATTTCTTTTTCAATGCATTTCTAAATACATCTTCCAAAATTGCCATAAGCGTTACACGATCAATAAGTTTATCGTCTTTAAACTCTGAGAATGAATCGATTAATGCTAAATTTTCCATGCGAATTCTTTAATTAAAATGTTACTGTAACAA
>ERZ1034365.1659-NODE-1659-length-11000-cov-2.427447_pt1 | contig 11000 bp, 9 predicted proteins | sample MGYA00520615_ERZ1034365 | MGnify/ENA primary metagenome ERZ1034365 (study PRJEB33736, sample SAMEA104284505) | Azolla filiculoides | biome: Urban; feature: Water surface; material: Ditch water | place: Netherlands | collected 2015-10-28 | depth 0-0.1 m ... | reverse complement strand
CAAAAGGTTTAGGTGGTGGTGTTCCAATAGGTGCAATCATGACTACTCACAAAGATATTTTTAATCCAGGAGATCATGGTTCTACTTTTGGTGGAAACTATTTAGTAACAAGTGCGGCATTAGAAGTTTTAGATATTTTAGAAGAGATAAAAGATAGTGGAGCTTTAGATGAAACTATTATTTATTTTAATAAAAAGTTAAATGAAATTTATGAAAATAATAAAGAATTATTCACAAATAATGTAGGTCTTGGACTTATGCGTGGACTTAGAGCAAAAGATGCTGATACTTTAGCACTTATAATTAAAACTGCTTTTGAAGAAGGTGTTTTAGTTTTAAAAGCAGGAAAAAATACTTTAAGATTACTTCCTGCACTTACTATTTCAAAAAATGAAATGGATGAGGGATTTACAAGATTAGAAAGAGCATTAAATAAAATCAAAAAAAGTTAAACTACAATTCTGTAGTTTAACCTCATCAAATTTAAATCAAATCTAAATATTTTATTTATGGAATACAAATGATTAAAACTATGAAGAAAAAAAATCTTGGATAAATACTTTCAAATCATTTTGTGAAATTTTCCTTAATCCCTATTCTCGTAGTTGAAGTTGCCTTAATCATTTTATATTTTTCTATAAATTCATATATGTCATCAAAAAATATTTCTCTTTTATTAAAGGAAGCTCAATCTCATACTCAAGCTATTCTTGAAAATGAGGCAACAATCATAAGTGATAAATTAGCAGAAATTTCAAGAATGGCTTCTATTTTACAATCCATTCATCAACATATCATGGAAAAGCCTAAACAGTTTGGACTTCCAAATGGTGAACCAAATTTTGATGTAGCATCAAATGGAGCATTTTATAAAACAAATCATGTTTGTTCTAGTGTTTATTATTCATCATATACAAAAATCACTGAAGTTGAAAGACGAAAAGCAATTTTTACAGAAGCTATGGATATATCATTAAAAGGTATTGTAGATGTGAATCCAAACATAAATGCCGCGTATTTCAATAGCTGGGATAATATGAATAGACTCTATCCTTTTATTGATAAAGTTTATGAACAATACGGTTCTTACATTAAAATGGAAGATTATAACTTCTATTATTTAGCCGATTTAGCTCATAATCCAGAAAAAAAACCTGTTTGGACAAATGCCTATTTAGATCCTGCTGGAAATGGTTGGATGTTATCTTGTGTTGTTCCTATTTATAATAAAGATTTTTTAGAAGGAGTTACAGGACTTGATATAACAATAGATAGTTTTATAAAAAATATTTTAGCTAGGAAATTACCCTATGATGCAAACTTATTTATGATTGATAAAGAGGGAATGATTATAGCAATGCCCGAAAAAATTGAATCTTTACTTGGATTAAAAGAGTTAAAAGAGCATCTTTATACAGATTCTATTTTAAAAACTATATCAAAGCCTGAAGAGTTTAATATTCTTACAAATAAAAGTCCTTTTGCTTCACATTTTAGAGATTTAATTAATAATGAAACTTTAGTAGCAACTTTAAAAATAGAAGACAAAGAGTATTTAACTATACAACAAGATATAGATGAAACTCACTGGAAGTTGATGATTTTAGTCGATAAAAATAATATATTTTCATCTATTGAATCTTTAAAAAAATTATCAAATATAATTGGTTATCTAGCTATTATTTTTTTACTTTTCTTTTATATCGTTTTTTTCTATTTTTTACTAAAAAAAATACATATTTTTTCTGATTCTATTACAAAACCAATTATTGATTTATCAACCCAAACTTCTCAAATATCTGAAGAAAATAAAAATGTAGAAATATTAAATACTAATATTTCTGAAATTTATCAGTTAAGTTCGAACTTTGTTACAATGATTAATGAACTAAAGAAAAAAAGAAAAAAACTATATGATGCTAAGATTTTCGCAGAAGAAGCTAATAAATCAAAAGATGATTTTCTTGCAAATATGAGTCATGAACTAAAAACTCCACTTAATTCTATAAATATAATTAGCGATATAATGATGAAAAACAAATCAGGGAATCTTGATGAAAAACAAATTAAAAATTTAGAAATAGTTCATAAATGTGGAAAAGATTTATTATGTTTAATAAACGATGTTCTTGATTTGTCAAAACTTGACGCAAAACAAAATATTATTCATAACACTAAAATCCAATTAAAAGATTATATGAATTCTATTTATGAAATGTTTTATGCCCAAATAAAAGCAAAAAATCTTGAATTAATTTTTAAAATAGATGAAGATTTAGATTATATTTATAGTGATCAAGCCAAAATAAATCAAATAATCAAAAACCTTCTAAGTAATGCTTTAAAGTTTACTTCAAAAGGGAAAATATATTTTTTAATTACAAATGAAAAAGACAATATAAAAATTACAATTCAAGATGAAGGAATAGGAATTCCATCAGATAAACTTGAATATATTTTTGATAGATTTAAACAAGTAGATGGAAGCACAACTAGAAAATATGGAGGAACAGGACTTGGTCTTACTATTTGTAAAGAACTTGTATCTTTATTAAATGGAGAAATAAATGTTTTTAGTAAACTAGATATTGGCTCAACTTTTGAAGTAATTATTCCTAAAAATAGTGAGTTGGCAATAGATTTGGATTTTCAAGAGATACAAAATAAAAATTTAGAAACTAGTGAAGAGACTATAGAAAATATTTCACAATTTGAAATAAAATCTAAAAATATAGAAAAAGAAGAGATTTATATTTTAAATAATGACCCAATATCGTTTTTTAACCTAATTATTGAACTAAACAAAAAATATCATGTAAAACAACTATCAAAAATAGATCAATTATTTTTGATTGAAAAAGAAGAAAAAAATCCAAAAATTATTATTGATATATCAAAACTAAAAAATGAAGATACACAAGAAATAGAAAAACTATCTACTAGTAATTTAATTCTTTTTTATGAAAATCCCATCAATAAAAGTTTGGAAAGCAAAGCTTTAAAGGTTTATCAAAAACCTTTAAAGCTTGATGTTTTAATTGGTTTGTAATAAGATGTTTTATTGAAAAAACTAATTCCAAAATCATCAAGTATTTTATTTTTTATAATTTTATTATTTCTATTATTTAATTTTATAAGTTATAAATTATTATTAAAAAATCTATATAATAACCATACCCAAAATCAAGAAATTACTTTTTATCAAATTCAAAAAGAGACTAATAATTTATTAACTAAAGTTCTGTACAAATATTCTAATCAAAAAGAAATTTTATTAGCAAAACACAAAGAAGTAGCAGCTTATTTTGAAGAAAATTCTTATGATGCTTCACTTGATGAAATAAGCAAAATAATAAATAAAGATAAAGAAAATAATCCTTTTAATATTTATATTACAGATGAAAATTTAGTCATTAAAAATACTACTTATACACCTGATTTGAATTTTGATTTATCTTTTGCAAAAGACTTATTTGAACAGCATAAAAAAAATAATATCATTGGGATTTCTCCGCCTATATTCGAAATGTATTCACTAAAATTTTTTAGTTATACAGACTCTTTTTTAGCTAAAGATGATAAAAGAATTTTGCAAGTTAGTTATACTTATAACGATTTAGAAGAGGATTTAAAAAAACTTCAAGATTTACTCAATTCAAATAAAAATATTAAAAGTTCAAATGCCTATATTGTTTTTAATGATGGTTATATTGGTGATTTTATATTTAAATCTTTACAATCTTATAAACCAACTTTAGATGATATTACTGCTCGAATAAATAAAGGTAAAGAGTTATCAGCAAATATAAATGAAAATGAATATATTACAAATTATTTTTTAAAAGACAATAAAGAGTATAAAGTTTCATATTTAGCACAAAAAAGTCCGATTTTTGATGAAGCAAAAGTTATTTTTAGTATTATTTTTGATGAAGATGAATTTAATAATGATATTTTTGAATTAAATTTGGCAATCTTATTAATTGGTATTATTGGAATAATAACAATATTCATCATATATAAAGTAAGATATGAAGAAAAACTTTTAAAATATAAAGATAAATTTATTGAACATTCTGTTCATGAAATAAAAACTCCTTTATCAATCATAAATTTAAATACTCAACTAAGAAATAAGATTTTTGGAGAAGATAAGTACTCTAAAAAAATAGAAGCAGCAATAAAAACTCTCCAAAATTCCTATGAAGATATGACATTTTTACATACTAAAAAATACATATCCTATAATTTAGAAGTTTTAGTCCTTAAAAATGTTTTAGAAAAAAGAGTATCTTATTTTAAGTCAGTTTCAACTGCCCAAGGAAGAGTCTTAAATCTTGAAATAGATTCAAATTGTTTGATAAGAATCAGTCAAATCGAAATAGAAAGATTAATTGATAACAATTTATCAAATGCCATAAAATACAGTGATATAAATTCAATAATTACAATTAATCTAATAAATAATATTTTATCTTTTAAAACTTTCGGAAAAGAGATAAAAAATAAAAATAAAATTTTTAAACGATACGAAAGGGAAAATGAAAATCATGGAGGTCATGGCTTAGGACTTTCAATCATAAAAGATATTTGTAAAAAATATAAGATGAAAATTGAACTAAAATATAAAGATAACCAAAATATTTTTATTTATAGTTTCATTTGCCACACTAATGACACAAAATAATTTTAGAATATTACTATGAAAATATTTTTACTTGAAGATGACTATAGTTTAAACGAAACTATAAAAGAAATGTTGGAATTAAATTATCATGAAATTGATAGTTTTTATGATGGTGAAGTTGCATATAATAATATTGCACACAATTATGATTTATATATTTTAGATATTAATACACCATCAATTGATGGAATAGAACTTTTAAAATTAATCAAAAAATCAAACTCACAAACAAAAGTTATTATGATTAGTGCAAATATCAATATTGATAAAATAAAAGAAGCATATAATCATGCTTGTGATGATTATTTGAAAAAACCTTTTGATGTCGAAGAATTAATTTTAAAAGTAGAAAAATACAATACAAAAGAAAAAAATATAATTTTAGATGAAAATATCTATTTTAATACTATTTCGAAAGAACTTCTTATAAATCATCAGAAAATTGAACTAACAAAAAATGAAAAAAACCTTTTAATTCTTTTATTAGATAATAGAAATAAAGCAATTTCTCATGAAAATATAGAAGATTATGTTTATAAAGGAGAAACAAAATCTTCAGATGCTATTAGAAGTTTAATAAAAAGATTGAGAAAAAAACTTTCAAAAAATCTTATTTTAAACAGTATTGATGCTGGATATTTTATAAAATAATAAATTGACACATCTTTGACATCTGCATTTTATACAATTAAATATATTAAATAAAAAAGGATTTAATTTGACAAAGTCGAAGATTTTATTAAGTGCAATATGCACATTACTTGTTTTTACAGGTTGTGAAAATATTCAAGGTCCAACAGTTCCACAAAGTAATTTAACACCCGGTAAAGTGCAACAAAATATTTCAAAAGGTATGAGTTCAACTGAAGTAATCAGAGCTCTTGGAACACCTAACATTATTACAAAAGATAAAACAGGAAAAACAAGTTGGGTTTATGACAAAGTTAGTACTTATCATTCAAAAACAAATGGTGGTTTAAACTATGTTAGAATGAATGAAAATGATTTTGTTGTAACAGGTGGTATTTTAGGTACAGCTGGTGCAGTCGCTGCTGGTATTGCTGAATCAAACTTTTTATTAGGTGTAGGTGCAACAGTTGCTGCAATTGGAGCTATTACTTATGCTAGTACAAAAGATGATTATGAATATAAAACTGAACAAAAAACACTTACAATAGTTCTTGATTTTGATGAAAATGAAAAATTACAAAACTTCTCATATATGTACACTTCTTTTTAAGATTTAATTATGTTTAATAGAAAAAATTTATTAATTTCATTAAGTGTATTGTTTCTTATTACTGGTTGTAGTAATGTAAAAAACTTAGAAATAACACCTGAAAATAATATTATCAACAAAGAATCATCTCTTCAAGTAAGAGATATCCAAGTAAGAACTTTTGAAAATACTTAAAGATAGCACTTAATAAATGCAATTGTTGATACATTATTAGATGATGGTTATTTTATTACAACAATTGATGTAAAAACAGGGGTTGTTAGTGCAAAAAACATCAAAAATGATGTTGAACTAAATTTAGTATCTGTTGTAAAAGAAGTTAAAAATGAAAGCTTTACGGTAAGATTTAGTATAAATGCTATTGATAGAAGCAGTGATTTTAACTCTATTACTGTAATTCAAGATGACATTATTTACAGATATTTATTTGATAAACTAAGAAAATCTTTATTCTTAGACCAAGAGTTCTACAAAGTTCCCCAAGCAAAAGAGCCTCAAGTAGTAATTCAAAAAGAAGTTACAATTATCGAAAAAATTGTAGAACCAAAAGTGGAAACAAAGGTAGAACCCAAAAAAGTTGTAAAAAAATGTTCAACAGCAAAATGTGAAGAAAGCTCTTCTTTGATTTTTAGTGTTCAATTTTTATGTACAGCAAACAAAGAACTTGTAAAAAAAGAGTTTGAGAAACTTAAAAATGATGGATTAGATGTTAGGGTTCATCCATATTACGAGTACCAAGTATTAAGATTAGGAAGATACAAAACTAGAATTGAAGCAGAAGATGCTATGCAAAAATTCAAAAACACTTATCCTGAAATAAGTGTAGTCGCATTTAAACCTAAAAGATAAAAAATAAAAGAGGAATGAAAATTTATTTTAAAATTCTTTTATTCTGTTTCTTATGGCAGCCCTCTTTTTGCCTAGGAAATAATATATACTCAATATCTGTTTGTACAACTTCTTCTAAAGAAGATGCAAACAGATGTAAAAAAGAAATCTTAAAAACTTCAAATTTAGAAGCCTTTATTCAAGAGAATCCAAATAAAAGTTATAGCACTTATTTCGGAAATTTCAACTCTTATAATGAAGCAAACTCAACATTAAATAGTTCTTCTAATTTCATAAAAAAGCAAAAACCATTTATTAAAAAATTTGAAAATAATGAAAAAGAAAAAGATAATACTCAAAAAAATATTCAACAAGATATGCAAGTATTAAATGAAAATTTTGATAAAGATATTGATGAAAAAATAAAAGAAGTTGATAAAGAAATAAAAAAAATAGATGAAAATATTATACTTATTAAAAAAGAAAAAGCTTTAGCCGAGGAAGAAGAACGAAAAGAACAAGAAATCAGAAAAAAAATAGAAGCTGAAACGCAAAAAATAAAGTCTGAGATAGAAGAAAAAGCAAAAAATGAAAGAGATAAAATTTTGGCTGAAATTCAAAGAATTAAAGATGAAAAAGAGAAACAAGAATTAGCTGAAAAAAATAGAAAAGAAAAAGAAGAAGAGATTAGAAAAAAAACTGAAATTGAAAATCAAAGAATCAAAGAGGAAAGGGATAAAGCTCTTATTGAAACTGAAAAGATAAAAGAAGAAGCTAGGATAAAAGTTTCATCTTATGAAAAAAAAATAAAAGAAGGAGAAGAATTAGCTGAGAAATTAAAAAAAGATAAAGATAAAGCTTTAATCGAATCTCAAAAAATCGAGAAAGAAAAAACTCTTGTAGAAGAAGAGCTAAAAAAAATAGAAACTAATAATCAAAAAATCAAAGATGAAAGGGATAAAGCTTTGGCTGAAGTTCAAAAAATTAGAGAGGAAAAGGCTAAAGCTTTTATTAAAGAAAAAATATCCACTCCAAAAACAAATCATATAACTAATTTAGATAATACAGATAACTTTGAAAATTTAGTCATAAAAATTGATTCTTTAAAAAATATTATGTTCTTAAAAGGTAAAAATAAAGATGGAAAAATTATTGATATAAAATCTTATGTAGTTTCTACAGCAAAAACTAGTATAAAAAAACCTCAAGGTACAGGAACAATCACTTCTATATCTTTAAATCCTGACTGGAATCCAACATCTAAAACTATTAAAGTTTTTAAAGATAGAGGGATTGATTTACCGTCTGTTGTACCTTTTGGAGATAAACTAAATTATATGGGTGCTGCTAAAATCAACCTAAGCCATAGGGTTGATGGACAAGAAGTTTATCGAATTCACGGTACTTTAAATGAAAATACTATTGGTACAAATGAATCAGCTGGTTGTATCAGAATGAAAAATAAAGAGGTTGTAGAACTTGCCTCTTTTTTGAATAAATTTAGCAAAAATAAAAGCTTAAATAATATTAGTGTTATTTTAGAGTAAATCAAAAATAATAGATAGATAATTTTCATTATCTATCTAAAAAAGTTATTTACTCTTTTTATCTTTTGGTTTAATATCTTTATCTTTAAAATTCAAATAATACTCAATTTCAGATGGTGTTAAAATCTTAATAGTATTTGTACTTCCTGGCATTCCAACTGGATAACCAACTGTTGCTACATAAAGTCCATCTTTTTTTAATTTACCAATTTCATCTAAAGATTTAAGCATTTTTTGAAACATTTTAGATGCTTGTGCTTCTTTGATAATTCCTATTGGTTCAACTCCCCAAATAGCAGTTAATGAATTTAAAACTTTTTTCTTATGTGTAAATGTAAAAATTGGAGTTCTTGGTCTATATCTTGACATCTTTTGTGCAGATCTTCCTGAACTTGTGATTGCCAAAATTCCATTTGCTTGTAAATCATCTGCAAGTTTTGTAACCGTTGCTTGAATAACATCAAACTCATCTAAATATGGGAATTTGTACTGTTTATCAAAGTTATAAATATCTTCAGTTTTTGCAATAATATTGTGCATTGTATCAACTACATTTATTGGATCTTCTCCAACGGCACTCTCTTCAGAAAGCATTACAACATCAGTTCCATCTAAAACTGCATTTGCAACATCTGAGATTTCAGCACGTGTTGCTCTTTCATTTTGAGTCATTGATAAAAGCATTTGAGTTGCAGTAATAACTGGGATTCCAACTAAATTTGCTTTTTTAATAAGCATTTTTTGAATTGTAGGAACATCATAATAAGGAACTTCAATTCCTAAATCACCCCTAGCAACCATTATTCCATCACTCTCTTTTATGATTTCATCAATATTTGCAACAGCATCAAATTTTTCAATTTTTGCTATTAATTTACCTTTATAACCATTTAGAAGTTTTCTAGCATTTTTCATATCTTTTGCATTTTGTACAAATGAAATAGCAAAATAATCAACTTCGTTTTCAACTCCCCAAGCAATATCAATTTCATCTTTTTTTGTAATTACATCAATATCAATTACAGTATTTGGGAAATTTACACCTTTTCTTGAAGATAAAATTCCATGATTTTCAATTTTTGCTTTTACTTCATTTCCAACAGCAATTACTTTTGCTCTAATTGTTCCATCATATAAATATATATATTCATCAATTTTTACTTTGTCTAAAATATCTGGATAATTAATTGATACCACATACTCTTTATCTGCTTTTTTATAACCTATGATTTCATCTTTTAAAAATGTAATAACATCATCTCTATATAGTTCAAATGGTTCTTTTAAATCACCAATTCTTACTTTTGGTCCTGAAATATCTTGTAAAATACCTACAGTTTTTCCAACGTTTTTCATGGCTGTTCTAATATTGTTTAATGTCTCTAAATGATACTCATGACTTCCGTGTGAAAAGTTTAATCTAAACATGTTCGCACCAGCATTAATAAGTCCTTCAATCATTTCAACACTATGGCTTGCTGGGCCTAAAGTTGCTAATATTTTTGTTCTTTTTTCCATAGTTTCTCCTTTTTGAGTTATATTTATTATAACATACAATTATTACAAAGAAGTTACTTTTTTGACTTGATAAACCTTTATTTATAGCTCTTTTTGATACAATAAAATATGATAAAATTTAGTGATTACTTCAACGATTGGCTTTATGGTCAAGACTCTTATTATTCAAATTATAAACAAATAGGAAAAGATGGTGATTTTTTCACTTCAGTTTCAACTTCCTCTTTTTTTGGTGGCTCAATAGCAAAAAAAATAATTGCTTCAATTGAAGATGGATTTTTGCCATCAAATACTACTATTTTAGAAATTGGCGCACATCATGGATATTTGTTAGCTGATGTTATTCAGTTTATTTATACTTTAAAACCACAACTTTTAGAAACTTTAAATTTTGCAATAGTTGAGAGATTTCCAAATCTTCAAGAGCAACAAAAAAAGTATCTATTTGACTCTTTTGGAGATGTTATAAAACTCAAACATTATGATGATATAAGTGATGTAAACCTTGAAAATGCCTATGTTCTTGCAAATGAGATATTTGATGCTTTTTCTTGTGATTTGGTTTATACAAACAAAGAAAATGTACTTCAACAAGCATTTGTTTCAAATCATAAAATTGAATTTATTGATTGTGTTGATGAAAATATCATAAATCATTGTAAAAAATACTCTATTACAAAAGGTGAAGTTGCCCTTTCATATAAGGATTTTGTAAAAACCCTTTGCCAAAATATAAAAAGTTTTGAATTTCTAACTTTTGATTACGGAGATAGATACCCAAGAAATGATTTTTCCACAAGAGTTTATGAAAAACACGCTGTTTACCCTATTTTTGAAGAGAATTTGCCTTTGGAAAAACTATTTAAAACTAGCGATATTACATACGATGTTCATTTTAATTATTTAAGTGATTGTTTCAAAGAATTTGGAATAAGTGATATAAAATTTAACACCCAACTAAAATCTTTAATAGAGTTTGGAATTTTAGATTTACTAGAAATTCTAAAAGCAAATACAAGTGAAACAGATTATTTAAGACAAACTCAAAAGGTAAAAATATTACTTGAACCTACGGGAATGGGCGATAGATTTAAAACCTTGAATATTAGGAAATAAGTAAACTATTTGTATAATCCTTTTTTATAAAAAATATAAGAAGGTATAAAATGACACTAATTAT
>ERZ1034365.1658-NODE-1658-length-11003-cov-2.875618_pt1 | contig 11003 bp, 8 predicted proteins | sample MGYA00520615_ERZ1034365 | MGnify/ENA primary metagenome ERZ1034365 (study PRJEB33736, sample SAMEA104284505) | Azolla filiculoides | biome: Urban; feature: Water surface; material: Ditch water | place: Netherlands | collected 2015-10-28 | depth 0-0.1 m ... | reverse complement strand
CTGGTCAGATCGAGTTTCAGGTTATGTTGAACCAAGGCCTGCAAAATTTCTGGATTGACCAGATGCGAGATGCGTTCGATAACAGCTACGGTCAACAACCAAGAACGGGCTAATTCTTCCAGCGCCGAACCAACCAAAGGTTCAGCACCGGCGCGTGGTGTAAGCGCGGCTTCATCCAGAGCCAGACGTAGCAGGAATTGGTGGTATTCCTGATCATCCTTCAGGTAGCGCTCGGTCTTGCCGTGCTTGACCTTGTAGAGCGGTGGCTGAGCGATGTAGATGTGACCACGCTCAACCAACTCAGGCATTTGGCGATAGAGCAGCGTCAGGAGCAGGGTACGAATGTGCGCGCCGTCCACGTCCGCGTCAGTCATGATGATGATGCGGTGATAGCGTAGCTTTTCAATCTTGAATTCGTCTTTGCCAATACCGGTACCAAGCGCCGTAATCAGGGTGACGATCTGCTCGCTGGAAATCAGCTTGTCGAAACGGGCTTTTTCTACATTTAAGACCTTGCCGCGCAATGGCAGAATGGCCTGGAATTTACGGTCACGACCTTGCTTGGCGGAGCCGCCGGCGGAGTCGCCCTCGACGATATAGACTTCACAGAGAGCAGGGTCTTTCTCCTGACAGTCAGCCAGTTTTCCAGGTAAACCAATGCCATCGAGCACACCCTTGCGGCGTGTCAGTTCGCGGGCACGACGAGCAGCCTCACGCGCGCGTGAGGCTTCAACGATCTTGCCGGTAATCATTTTCGCGTCAGCTGGTCGCTCAAGCAGGAAATCGGCAAGCTTCTGGGCGACAACTTCTTCAACGGCCGGACGGGCTTCCGACGAAACCAGCTTCATCTTGGTCTGCGATGCAAACTTGGGATCAGGCATCTTGACCGAAAGGACACAGGCCAGACCTTCGCGCATGTCATCACCGGCGATTTCAACTTTCGCCTTCTTGGCAATTTCGTGTTCGTCGATGTACTTGTTGATGATTCGCGTCATTGCTGCGCGCAAACCGGTCAAATGTGTACCGCCATCCGACTGTGGAATATTGTTGGTGAAACAGAGAACCTGTTCCTGATATGAATCATTCCACTGCATGGCGACTTCGACGCCGATGGTGACGCCGGTATCACCGACTTTTGCCTCACCTGCCGAGTAGAAAATATTCGGATGCAGAACCGATTTTGTGCGGTTGATATACTCGACAAAACTTTTCACACCACCGGCAAAGGCAAAGTTTTCTTCCTTACCCGTACGCTGATCAAGCAAACGAATAGCAACGCCATTATTCAGGAAAGAAAGTTCACGCAAGCGCTTGGCGAGAATTTCGTAATGAAATTCAACGTGACCAAAGATTTCTTCATCGGCGGAAAAGTGAACTTCCGTACCGCGTTTTTCTGTGTCGCTGAGAATTTTCAGCGGCGAAGTTTCAAAACCATCACGCACTTCAATGCAGCGGTCAACAGGTACACCGCGCTGGAATTCCATGAAATGTTTCTTGCCATCACGACGAATGGTCAGACGCAACCATTTGGAAAGCGCATTGACGCAAGACACCCCTACGCCGTGCAAACCACCGGAAACCTTGTAGGAGTTCTGATTGAATTTACCACCGGCATGGAGTTCGGTCAGGGCAATTTCAGCAGCTGAACGCTTGGGTTCGTGCTTGTCATCCATTTTGACGCCGGTTGGAATGCCGCGTCCGTTATCAATCACGCTGATTGAATTATCAACGTGAATGGTGACGGTGATGTCATTACAGTGTCCGGCCAGTGCTTCGTCAATCGAGTTATCGACCACCTCGAAAACCAGGTGATGCAGACCCGTGCCGTCAGATGTGTCGCCAATGTACATGCCCGGCCGCTTGCGTACCGCTTCCAAACCTTCAAGAATCTGGATGCTTGCTTCACCATAAGCCGGTCCGTTGTCTTGCGGGCTGCTCATTTGCGTACTTTCTTCGCTCATTGAATGTGTTCCACGTGAAACTGGTTAATGCAAAAATTTAGATACGCATCGGCATGACGACGTATTTGAACCGGTCATTTCCCGGCACGGAAATCAAGGCGCTTGAATTAGCATCATTGAAGCTCCACTGGATTTCTTCTGTCTGTACGTTGTTCAGTACATCAAGCAGATAACCCACATTGAAACCGACATCAATCACGTCGCCCTGATAATTCACTTCGATTTCTTCTTGAGCTTCTTCCTGCTCGGCATTCGCAGCGATCAGCTTCAAACTGTTCTCACCCAGGACAATTCTTACCCCGCGAAATTTTTCATTGGTCAGAATGGCCGCACGATTCATCGCCTGCATCAACAACTGGCGGCTGACCGTCATGTGGTTGCGCAGAGTGGGCGGAACAACACGTTCGTAATCAGGGAACTTGCCATCAATCAGCTTGGACACCAGCACAATAGAGCCAAAATCAAAACGAACCTGATTTGACGTCAAGGTAATGTTCAAAACCTCATCACTGTCTGTTAGGAGACGATTCAGTTCGAGCACTGTTTTACGCGGCAGAATCATTTCCTGACGCGGTAGCTCAGTTTCAATTTCAACACTGGCATAAGCCAGACGGTGACCATCGGTAGCTACTGCACGCAATTCCGTACCCTCAACAAGCAAAAGCAAGCCGTTGAGGTAATAGCGAACATCCTGTGCCGCCATGCTGTACTGCGTCTTGCCCAAAAGCTGACGGAAAGCCTTTTGCGTCAGCTTGAAGGACTTCGTTTCACCTTCTGCGATGGACATGCGCGGGAAATCGTCGGCAGGCAGTGTTTGCAGGTTGAAACGACTCTTTCCAGCCTTGACTTGCAGACGCTTGTCTTCCATCACCAGACTGACTTCAGAACCCTCAGGTAATGAACGCAGGATTTCCTGCAATTTACGCGCACCAACCGTCATTGCGCCATCACCTTCACCACCAACGCATTGAGTTGAAGTGGTAATTTGAATTTCGATGTCTGTGGCCAGGAAAGTAAGTTGATCACCCTTCTTTTCAAGCAGTACATTCGAAAGGATAGGAAGTGTATGACGACGTTCGACAATTCCCGACACTGACTGAAGTGGCGCCAGAAGTGTGTCTCTAGGGGTTTTAATTAGAATCATAAATTAAATTCCTTTAATAACTATATCGGGAACAAGTCTGTGGATAATTGATTATTTATTAATATAAACAGTAACTTAAATCGTATTTTTAGCAGTACAAAACCCACTGAAAGTGCTGTGGATGAAAACTGGACAATTTTCCCACAAAGGGGAAAGAGACCGTTAATCCACAATTCATACTCAGCTTGTTTACAGGCTTATTCACAGCTTTCAACCTTTCAACACTTGCAGCAGCACATGCAGGTCGTGGTTGAGTTCGCTTTCCTTGGTCCGCAGGCTATCAATGGTCTTGACGGCATGGATGACCGTAGTGTGATCGCGGCCACCAAAAGCATCGCCAATTTCAGGAAAACTGTGACTGGTCACTTCCCGGCACAACCACATGGCGACCTGGCGCGGCCGGGCAATGGCCCGCGTTCTCTTTTTCGAGAACAATTCAGCTACCTTGATTTTGTAATAGTCGGAAACAGTCTTCTGAATATTGTCCATCCCGACGTTGCGAACTGAACCGATCAGATCTTTCAAGGCTTCCTTGGCCAGATCGAGGGCAATGACGCGTCCATGGAAAGAGGAATAAGCCAATACCTTTTTCAGCGCACCTTCCAGTTCGCGAACATTCGAGCGCAAATGCTTGGCAATGAAGAAAGCAACTTCATCATTCAGTTGCAGCCCTTCGGCTTCAGCCTTCTTTTTAAGAATGGCGACCCGCATTTCGAGTTCAGGCGGTTCAATCTGAACCGTCAAACCCCAGTCAAACCGAGTAACCAGACGATCATCCAGCCCGTTGATATCTTTAGGGTAGGTATCGCAAGTAATAATGATTTGCTTGCGTGCCTCGATCAGGGCATTGAACAAGAAGAAGAATTCTTCCTGTGAACGGTTTTTCCCGTTGAAAAACTGAACGTCGTCAAGCAGCAGAACATCCAGTGAACGGTAATTGCGTTTGAAGGTATCGAATGATTTTTGCTGGTAGGCCCGCACCACATCCGAGTAGTAATCCTCGGCATGAACATAGCGAATCACCTTCTGCGGCGCTTCGGCCAGAATGGTATTGCCGATCGCATGAATCAGGTGGGTTTTGCCTAAGCCGGCTCCGCCGTAAATAAACAGGGGATTGTATGCACCCCCTGGATTGTGAGCGACCTGAACAGCGGCGGCACGGGCAAGATCATTCGCTTTACCGACAACAAGGTTATCGAAAGTGAATGAGGAAAATAAACGGGTTTTTTCATAACTTCCCGCTCTTGCGGGCAGTTTTTCATCAGGTTTGGCTTGGGCTGTATTCCCCTTTTGTTCCCCACTTTTTGCGGTCGACGTCGAAGAATCTGCTGATTTGCCCGAAACTACTTTGGCTGAGCCAATGGTCAGGGTAATGCTGACCGGTGTGGAAAAAAATGTACGCGCGTATTCTTCAATGCGTGTCAGGTAACGATCACGTATCCATTTCAGGATGAAACTATTCGGCGCAATGAGTTTTAACCCGTCCGCAGGCGCCTCTTCTCCTTCAAGGCGCAAGGGACGAATCCAGGTATTGAACTGTTGAGCAGGCAATTCCTGTTCAAAACGCAGTAGACAGGATTCCCAGAAACCAGCCATTGCCTGAACCACTCCTCACCGCTGCTTCAATAGTGAATTTCAGCGGATTAACTATTTGATTTTTTGATATTGTTTGCTACTTGGAAGGCGAGTCAAAAGTCGCCAGAGAGCCGGTGATTCTACCCTCCCCGAAAGAAGTTATCCACAGCTTTAAGAAATAAATCCGCTTGACAATCGAACCTCTTACGGAGTGTAATCACGCGTTTTTCTTAGCTCAGCAAGGGATATTCAAATGAAACGTACGTATCAACCGTCGGTTGTGCGCCGCAAACGCACCCATGGCTTCCTGGTCCGTATGCGCACCAAAGGCGGTCGTGCAGTGATCGCTGCCCGCCGTGCCAAGGGCCGCACGCGCCTGGCAGTTTAAGCCGGACAACAGGCGGGGTGAATCAAACCTTCGCCAGATGTTATCGCCTGACCAAAACGGATGAGTTCTCATCCGTTTTTGGTTTCAGGAGAGCGATTCGCGGCAAGTTGCTGATGCTGCATTACCAACCTCGCAGCGCTGAGTTCAGTGAGGCGAGACTGGGTGTGGTAGTGGCTAAAAAACTGCTCAAAAGAGCGGTTGACCGCAACCGTGTAAAGCGCATCATTCGCGAGCAGTTTCGCTGTCTTAGGGATAAATTGCCTGCCTGTGATCTGGTATTGAGACTTTCCGCCAAACCTAAACCGCTTGACGGCAAGGAACTGGCGGAGGAGTTTGTTGCCTTGTTGCAAAAACTGCCGAAACCAAAGCAGTCAGAATAATGAAACGTTTACTGGTTACCCTGATTCGTTTCTACCAGTATGCAATCAGCCCGTATCTGGGCCGACGCTGTCGTTTTTTTCCGACTTGCTCGGAATACACGGCAGAAGCAGTAAATAAACACGGTGCCTGCAAGGGTGGCTGGTTGGGTGCAAAACGACTCTGCCGCTGTCATCCATGGCATCCCGGCGGGTATGATCCTGTACCCTGATTGACCAATGCTTGATAACGTAGGCTGTTCATGGACACTCGTCGCCTGATTCTGGTTCTGATTTTCACCTTCTCCAGCTTTATGCTGTGGGAAAGCTGGCAGAAATATAACCAGCCCAAACTGCCCGCTGCTGCGGAAACCATGACCCCGGCCGGTGCTGCGCCAAAGCCTTCTGTTGCGCTTCAAGCGGGCAAAACGGCCGACGGAATGCCTGTCGTTTCTGCCGCATCTGCTGTGTCGACCGCGGAAACCTTTACGATCACCACCGATTTGTTGAAAGCAACGATTTCTTCGCAAGGTGGCGATCTGGTTCATCTTGAGCTGAACAAATACAAGGAACACGATAACAAGGACAAGAATTTCGTCCTGTTCGATGCCAAGCACCAGTACGTTGCACAAAGTGGCCTGATTGGTGAAGGCTTGCCCAGCCACCGTTCAGTATTCAAGCGCGTTGCCGGCCCGACCGAACTGGCTGATGGCACGAATGAAATCAAGGTTCGCCTTGAAACCACCACTCAGAATGCCATCAAGGTCACCAAGATTCTGACCTTCAAGCGCAATTCCTATCTGGTCGATGTGGCTTGGGAAATCGCCAACGGTAGCGACAAGGCTTTTGCCCCGCATGCCTACTTCCAGTTGCAACGCGATGATGTTGCTCCGGAAGGCGAATCAAAAATGGTTTCAACCTTCACCGGCCCGGCGGTCTATACCGAAGCCGAAAAGTATCAGAAGGTTGATTTTGGCGATGTCGCCAAGGAAAAAGCCAAGTTTGCCAAGACCGCCGATAACGGCTGGCTCGGCATGATTCAGCATTACTTCGTGGCCGCCTGGGTGCCTCAGGACAAGACACCGCGTGAGTTCTACATGCGCAAACTGGAAACCGGCAATGCCTTCCAGGCCGGGGTCATCGTGCCTGTTGCCGAGATAGCGCCCGGTGCCAAGGGCGAAGCTTCAGTCAGCCTGTATGCCGGTCCGCAGGAACAGGCAACCCTGAAAAAGATTGCACAAGGTCTTGATCTGGTTGTTGATTACGGTTGGCTGACCATGGTTGCCGCACCTATTTTCTGGGCGCTGCAAGCAATTCACAGTCTGGTCGGCAACTGGGGCTGGGCAATTATTGTCCTGACCATCATTATCAAAGGCATCTTCTATCCGCTCTCGGCCGCTTCCTATAAGTCGATGGCAAAGATGAAGATCCTTACGCCGCGCCTGATGCAGATGAAAGAGCGTTTTGGCGACGATAAAGCCCGTCTGAATCAGGAAATGATGAAGATGTACCAGACCGAGAAGGTCAATCCGCTGGGTGGTTGCCTGCCGATTCTGGTGCAGATTCCGGTTTTCATCTCTTTGTATTGGGTGCTGCTCGGTGCAGTTGAAATGCGCGATGCCCCATGGATTCTGTGGATTCACGATCTGGCTTCAGCCGATCCGTTCTACATTCTGCCGGTCATCATGATGATTTCGATGTTCGTCCAGACCAAACTGAACCCGACGCCGCCGGATCCGATTCAGGCCAAGGTGATGATGATGATGCCGCTGATCTTCGGCTTCATGTTCTTCTGGTTCCCGGCCGGTCTGGTGCTGTATTGGGTGGTCAACAACGTGTTGTCCATCGCCCAGCAGTGGCAGATTACCCGCATGATCGAATCTGGCGGCAAGGCTGCCAACGACGCCAAGGCCTGATGGGTGAAATCTGACACCATCGCCGCCATTGCCACGGCTCCCGGCCGTGGCGGTGTTGGCGTCATTCGCATCTCGGGCAGCAATTTGCTGCCCTTTGCTTTTGCACTGACCGGCAAAACCCCCCAACCGCGCTACGCCACGCTGGCTGATTTCAAGGCCGCCGATGGTGCTGCGGTCGACAGTGGTTTATTGCTGTTTTTCCCCAATCCGCATTCCTTCACCGGCGAAGACGTCCTCGAACTGCAGGGCCACGGAGGCCCGGTCGTCATGCAGATGCTGCTGGCCCGTTGTCTTGATCTGGGTGCCCGTCTGGCCGAACCGGGTGAGTTCAGCCGGCGTGCCTTTCTCAACGGCAAGCTCGATCTGGCGCAAGCTGAGGCGGTTGCTGACCTGATTGATGCCTCCACCGCCAGCGCCGCCCGTTCCGCCGTCCGCTCGCTGCAGGGCGCCTTTTCTCAGGCAATTAACGAGTTGACCGCAGAACTGATCAACTTGCGCATGCTGGTCGAAGCAACGCTGGATTTCCCGGATGAGGATATCGATTTCCTCAAGGCTGCCGATGCTTTCGGTCGTCTGCAGCGCTTACAAGGGAAACTGGCCGAAATTTTCGACCGCGCCGGCCAAGGCAAATTATTGCAAGCCGGTTTGCACGTTGTATTGGCTGGACAGCCCAATGTCGGTAAATCATCGCTGTTGAATCGTCTGGCCGGCGACGATCTCGCCATTGTTACGGCAATCGCTGGTACGACCCGTGATGCGCTGCGGTCGACCATTCAGATTGAAGGAATTCCGCTACACATCATCGACACCGCCGGTTTGCGCGAAACCGAGGATGAAGTTGAGAAAATCGGAATTGAGCGCAGTTGGAAAGAAATTGAACGGGCCGATGTCGTTTTATTGCTCGTTGATGCACGACAAGGCGTGACTGCTGCAGATCAGGAAATCCTCCAGCGTTTGCCGGAATCACTCAAACGGATCACGGTTTTCAATAAAATCGATCTCAGTGGCGCAGCAGCGGAATGCCATGAAGACATCGGCACTACGGCTATTTCTCTCTCGGCCCGCTCCGGTGAAGGCATTGAGTTATTGCGTCAGGAATTGTTACGCATCGCTGGCTGGCATCAGACTGAAGATGTTTTCATTGCCCGCGAACGCCATTTACGCGCCCTTGCACTGGGCCAGGAACATATCGCTTCGGCACGAAATGTCGTCGAAAGTGCGTTTCCAGCCCTAGAGTTGTTCGCCGAGGAACTCCGGCTGGCACAACAAGCCCTCGGTGAAATTACGGGAGAATTTACGGCAGATGACTTGCTGGGCGTCATTTTCAGCCGCTTCTGCATCGGTAAATAAGCTTGTTGATAAGGCTGTGGGAAAGCTCTTCATACTTTGGGGATCAAATGACTATTCAGCCCAGGTCTGAAAACTGTCCCCAAAACATCCACACACCTCAGGTGTACTTACCAAGACCTGTAATTCAATTTCAAGTCATTGGTTTTTAGTTATATTTTAAAGTTATCCACAGACTTGTTGCTAAGGTAGTTAACGTAGTCTTTTTATATAAGGTTTTAAGGTAGAACAAACCTTTGACCTGTTCGCCAGGTTCTGACTCACATGGAAGTGCTTGATTCAGGTTTTTTACTGCTCATTACCGCTGCATTTATTGCAGGAGGCATTGATGCCGTGGTGGGTGGAGGTGGACTGATTCAAATTCCCGCCCTGTTTTCCGTATATCCAACGCATTCGGCAGGAACGCTGTTCGGTACCAACAAGTTTTCCAGCATTTTTGGCACAGCCAGTGCGGCGATTCGTTATTTCCGGCAGGTTAAAATACCTTGGCGAATTGTTTTACCGGCAACTTTGGCGGCTTTCCTTTTTTCCTTCCTTGGCGCCATGGCCGTGGCCTGGATTCCTAAGGAAAGTTTGCGGCCGGTAATGCTCGTCCTGCTCATCTTGGCTGCGGTCTACACACTCAAGATGCCCGATTTCGGCAAGTTGCATTGCCCCTCGATTTCAGGATGTCGGCAATGGATTTATGCCGTGTTGCTGGGTGGTCTGATCGGTTTTTATGATGGTTTTTTTGGTCCGGGCACAGGCAGTTTTCTGATCTTTCTCTTTATCCGTTTTTTTGGTTTTGATTTTCTACACGCTTCAGCCAGCGCCAAACTGGTCAATGTGGCGACCAATCTGGCGGCCCTCGCCTATTTTGTTCCAAATGGCTTATGGCTACCGCTCATCTCCATGACGATGGCCGTGAGTAATGTGGCCGGGGCTCAACTCGGGACGCGACTGGCATTACGCTATGGAAATCGGTTTATTCGTCGGGTATTTCTGGTCACGGTCATGCTGCTCATTGCCCGCTTCGCCCTGGATACCTTGAAAGCTTACTAATGGAGTCCTGTACTTATCAGCCGCCGCAAGATCCTCTGGAGATTGTTTATATCGACGAGGCATTGATTGCGGTCAACAAGCCTTCGGGCCTGCTTTCGGTGCCGGGGCGAGGTGACGAGCGGCAGGATTGCCTGATTCATCGGATACAGACAGACTTTCCAGATGCCTTGATCGTGCATCGGCTGGATATGAGTACTTCCGGATTGTTGCTTCTGGCGCGTGGCGCAGCAATGCAGAGCCGGCTTTCCTGGCTATTCATGAATCGGCAGGTCAACAAGCGTTATGAAGCGGTGGTTGATGGCTTGCTGGAAAACGAATCCGGTGAAATTGATCTGCCGCTGATTTGTGACTGGCCGAACCGGCCAAAACAAAAGGTGGATTTTGAATCGGGCAAATCCTCGCTAACAAAATACTGTTTGTTGAGCCGGGATAAAGCCGCCTTGCTTAGTCGTGTTGTCCTTGAACCGGTGACCGGCCGCTCACATCAATTAAGGGTTCATCTGGCATCAATCGGTCATCCCATTCTGGGTGATGCGCTCTACGCCGGAACGGCTGCAACCCGGGCAGAACGATTGTTACTGCATGCGAGCAATTTAAGCCTGCCGCATCCGTTGACCGCAGAACCGCTCTCCTTGCATTGTCCAACGCCGTTCTAAAAACTAATCACCGTATAATCGCTGCGTTTTCAATCCCTTGCCTTCGGGTGGCTCGGTATGTTGATCTGGTTTGTCGTTCTCTATTTGATGCTTTCCATCGGGATTGGTTTGTATGCGGCAACCCGTGTCCATACCGCCAAGGATTTTGCCGTCGCCGGTCGTCATCTGCCCTTGCCGGTGGTGACGGCAACGGTTTTTGCGACCTGGTTTGGTGCCGAGGCAGTCTTTGGTGTTTCGGCCACTTTCGTCAAGGATGGTTTGCGCGGCGTGGTGGCGGATCCTTTTGGTTCCTCGATGTGCCTGATCATCGCCGGCTTCTTCTTCGCCAATAAACTCTACAAACTGAACATTCTGACGCTGGGCGATTACTTCCGCCTGCGTTACAACCGGCCGGTGGAAATTCTCACCACGCTGTGCATCGTCGCTTCCTACCTTGGCTGGGTGTCGGCTCAGATCAAGGCGCTGGGTTTGGTTTTTAACGTGGTGACCAATGACGGCATCAGCCAAACCGCGGGCATGATTCTCGGGGCGGCCATCGTGCTGACCTACACGACCTTTGGCGGCATGTTGTCGGTAGCGATCCTCGATTTTGTGCAGATGGGCGTCATCATGGGCGGCA
>ERZ1034365.1654-NODE-1654-length-11033-cov-2.543538_pt1 | contig 11033 bp, 5 predicted proteins | sample MGYA00520615_ERZ1034365 | MGnify/ENA primary metagenome ERZ1034365 (study PRJEB33736, sample SAMEA104284505) | Azolla filiculoides | biome: Urban; feature: Water surface; material: Ditch water | place: Netherlands | collected 2015-10-28 | depth 0-0.1 m ... | reverse complement strand
GAAATTTGTTATTTTTTCAACAATAGGTTGTGATACTATTTCTTCTTTAATTTCAGTATCAATATTTTCTGCTTTTGCTTTTTCAAGTGATAGTTTGATTTGATTACCTAAATACTTTGAATTGATTAGTGCTGGGTCTATTGTATTGATATAAATGGTGGTAATTAAATTCCGGAGTTCACTTATTGCAGAATCGATTTTTAGTTTGTCTGAAATAGAGTAATAGGGGGATACTTTTATACCTTGAATCTTAGAATCCCAATATTTGGGTAGAACTTCAATTTCACTGGTATATTCAGCATCGACCTCTTTGCCTGCACGTAATCTAAATCTTACATTTGTAGGAGTGTTTATTTTATATACTTTTATGAATGCTTTTACCGTTGCCATATGGAGCAAACTTAGGAGATTTTCCCCATATTTTCCCCAAAAACTGATCATACTCAGGAACTTTAGATCTTACTAGCATTCCTTAAGATTTGGTTTTCCATTTATAACTAGCTGGTAACTAAATTAATGCAAGAAAACAAAATCCAAAGAGTAAGTGTTTGATACAGAGGGCATCCTCCTGTCGCGGTCACCATTAAAAAACTCCTTGATAATTTATTATCAGGGAGTTTTTGTTTTTAGAAGATATTTCGATGTAAAATATTCTTTGACATATTTTGATTTCATTTTATAAAATGAAATAGAGTTATATGAGTATTATAAGCGTGTTATTGTTGATAATACCATATGCCAAAATCAATTAATCCCAGTTAATCATATTGACAAATAGGATTTTTGCTAAAAAACAAGCGACTATGTTTAATTATTTCTCTTAATTTATTACATTTGCCAATCAAATTTTAAAAATCATAGGAGACAATTGTAGTTAATAAGTGAAAAATGACGTTTAGCCAAATAAAATATCGCTTATTCATACTAATTTTAGTGTTTGCAGCCCTTGTAAATGCTCAATCTAGCACTTTTCGTCCTCTGACAATGGACAATGGTTTATCCAACTTTGTAGTTACCTCTTTTTTTAAGGATTCTGTAGGTTTTATTTGGATTGGAACTGACAATAGTTTAGATCGTTTTGATGGTGTTGAGTTTAAACACTATCAGTTTAAATCAGGTGATATTAATAAGAAGCGGGTACGAGTTATAACCGAAACCCTATCCGGACAATTATTCATAGGCAATGGTATTGGTTTATGGAAACTTGACAAGCAACATGGACAACCTGAGCTTGTTTTTCCTGAAAGAATTGATTGTGTGGTTACATCTTTAAAATGGGATAGTAAGGATAAAAAGCTTTATATTGGTACTGAAAAAGGATTGTTTGTACTTGGCAGTGATAATAATCTTCAGTTTATAGCCCTTGATAATAATGTACTGTCTACGAACAATTATATTACCGGAATTACTTTTGATGATGAGTCGAAGATTTGGATGACAACCAAACGAGGCCTTTGCTCATATAATAAAGTGAACAAACAGATTAGGTTTTATGAGTATAAAGTTTTAAATGTAGAGCAGTCATTTTTCGCAAGGATAACTCGTGTTAGAAGTACATTGTATATGGGAACTTCAAAAACAGGAGTAGTTAGTTTTGATATCAATAAGTCAACTTTTGCTAAATTCGTAGATGTTGGTTCAGATATAATTACCGATATTTCGAGCGATGGAAAAAATATGATTTACGTTGCAACAGATGGAAATGGCGTTCATTTTATTTCTCATGATGAGAAAAGGATAGTTCGTTCTATTCGTTATGACCCCAGACAAAAATCAGGTATACGCTCTAATTCTATATACTCATTATTAGTTGATCGTGAAGGAATCATTTGGGTTGGATTTTATCAGGCTGGCTTAGATTATAGCTTGTTTCAGAATGCAATTTTTGAAACTTACAGCTTTCCTCCATATTTCGATTCATACGGTTTGCCAGTAAGAACCTTTTTGGTGCGTGATAATGAAAAACTAATAGGGACGCGTGAGGGTTTGTATTATATCAATGAAAAGACTAAATCTGTAAAGTCTTTCACCAAAGCAGAGTTGCGTTCCAACCTAATACTATCATTGTGTTTCTATAAAGGAGAATATTATATTGGAACTTATGGTGGTGGAGTCTCAGTACTTAATCCTCAATCGATGTCTGTAAGGCCATTAAATAGTGATTTCACACTCATTAAAGGACATGCCTTCCATTTTGAGCAGGATTCTGAGGGACTGCTTTGGATTGCAACTTCAGGCGGCTTATATCGTTATAGTAAAGAAAAAAATCAGCTTAAAGCTTACACAAACTCTAATTCGCAATTGTTTGGAGGTAATGTGTTTTATATCTTTTTCGATAGCTCAAAAAAAGGCTGGATTGCTACTGAAAACGGACTTTGTATTTACGACCCGCTTTCAAAAACAATTAAATCAAATATATTTCCAACAGGTTTCTTTAATAAGGAAATTATAAAAGTTATTCACGAAGATTCAAAACATAAGTTGTATTTCTGTCCTGATAAAGGCAATATCTTTGTTTCGGATCTTGATATGCGTAAATTTTCGGGATTTGACATGACTCGACGTTTTAAAGAACGTGTGTTTCTTTCGATTTTGGAAGATGAAAATCATAACTATTGGTTTGGAAGTGATAATGGACTGATTTCGATAAAAGATAATAATGAAGATAGTTACCATAGTTTTGGATTTGCTGATGGCATTCCAGATCCTGTATTTAGTGCAGATGCTTCATTTCTTGATAATAATGGAAGGCTTTGGTTTGGAAATGCCAAAGGGTTATTGTCTATTGAGATAGATAAGCTGAAAAAAATTAAAAAAACGTCGTACCCTGTTGTTTTGACTGATTTTCAGGTAAATGGTGCAGGTTTGGATGATGATGAGCAGTTAAACTTTGATACACGCCAAAAAGTTACTTTTGATTATGATGAAAATAATTTCAAATTTAAATTTGCAAGTCTGCAATATACCAATCCATCAACAATTGTATATGAGTATAAACTTGAAGGATTAGATGAGGAGTGGCAAGTGCTTAGTAGTGGACAAAATGAAGCTTCGTTCAGCGATTTACCCGCAGGTAAATATGTTTTCATGGTTCGTACAGAAGGAAATCAATCATCAGTTGCTAGTATTGAAATAAAAATCAACTCATTTTTCTCTTATAAATTCTGGATTATCTTTATTGTAATAGTAGGGGTGTTGTATTTGTTTACGAATAAATTATTACATGTGTATCGAAAACTTAAAGATAAAATAACAGGGTTATCATTAAATCAATCGCCTGACGGAAATGCTTCAAATTTAAAAACCGACGAGAAATATAAATATACCAAAATTTCTGAGATGGAGTGTAAATCGCTTTGTGATAAACTATATTTTTATATTGAAACTGAAAAACCTTTTACCAACTCTGATTTAAAAATTGTTGATTTAGCAAAGGCTTTAAATTGTTCATCTCATACATTGTCATTCATCTTCAATCAATACCTTACCAAAAATTATTATGACTTTATCAATGAATATCGTGTAAAAGAGTTTAAACGTATTGTGTCAGGTTCTGAAAGTTCAAAATACACCTTGTCGGCACTTGCAGAGCAGTGTGGATTTAGTTCAAGAGCATCTTTTTTTCGTTCGTTTAAAAAACTCACGGGCATTACTCCTAATGAATATATTCGTAGTATTGGTAAGAATCTACATGTGCTGGAAAATGAAGAGGAATAGTACTATTTAAACCAAAATAATAATTAAAACAGCAGACCAATAAGTTATTTGGCTGCTGTTTTTTTATTTCTTTTATTCAAAAATCAGGATATCACATTCAAATAATTTAATATGGTTACTGATTGAAAAACAGTATTCGGTCTTATACAATTATTTGATACTTATAGCAATTTTCAATTTAAAACTATGAAAATTAGATTTATATGTATAAATAAGTCTGATAAAATGATTTGAGATGTAATACCAATGTTTATTTGATTGAAATAACTTTGATGAATATATTTTTGCATAACCAAAATCTAATTTTTAAATGCAAAATATATGAAAGAATCAACGCAACACTCCAACAATCTTAATTCTACGGATTGTTTAATTGCCCAGTCCTACATCGATTTTCATGATCAGATATTTAGTTATATCAAATTCAGAATTAATAGTTCAGAAGATGCTGCTGATCTCGTCCAAGATGCATTTGTGCGTTTATTAGATTACAAACAAATGCTCCGTCCTGAAACAGTCAAATCATTTATATTTACTATTGTGCGAAATCTTGTAATTGATTATATTCGTCGTCATTACCGTAAACAGGAAGTTTCGGCTAATATGTACGAATTTTCGAAAGATTATACCGATAGTTTCGAAAGTCAAATGCACGCAGAAGACATTCTGCGTCTGGAAAACGGCATGTTAATGACTTTGCCAAAACAGCGTAAACTCATTTACACTTTAGACCGATTTGAGGATAAATCGGCTGATGAAATTGCCGTTGAACTTAAAATTAGTAAACGTACTGTTGAAAGTCATTTGTTTAGCAGCAGAAAAGCGGTTCGTGAGTACCTTAGACAATGCATTTAATTTCAGAAAACTTAAAAACTCAATAAACGTTTAATAAATAACACTTTAAATAAAATACGTATGAAAAAAATGAAATTTACTCTATTCTCTCTTTTACTAACACTGGCAATTACTGTATTTGGCCAGGATGGTATTCATGGTGTCGACGGTTATTATAACTGGACAGCCAAACAAATGAAAGCCGACAATATACTTAAAATGACTACAACCGGTTTTTTGGGTACTGCTGTTACAAAACAAGCCGGATTTATTTATAATGATGATTATGTGAAAGTAGATTTAGGCTTAAAGACAGGCGCTAATAATTTCAGGGGCGACTTTCAGTTGAATTATAACCTCGGAAATACATTGAAAATAACAAAACAATATCCTGTCATTGCATTTAAGTTGGGTTATCCGGATACAACAATTGCAAAAGGATATGATGGTACAATTGAACTGGCATGGAAATACAAAATAAAAGAAGGCGACACCATTAAAGCAAGAACAGCGGGAGGTATTCCACTGCAGAATGCTATTTCGTGGAATTACAATGGCTCAACATATCTGGCAACAAACCATTATTATTTTAAAAACACCATGGGTAAAGGTGGATGGAATAATGGTGGACGTTTTCAGTATTTTGGTTGGTGGAAAAAGATTAATAACGAATATCAATACACTTACAACAGCCGCTGCGCTATTGGTGATTCAATCAATAAGGCCGATGCAAATTCCAGTCTTGTTCAGGGATATTTTAAAGTAGATGATCCTATCGCCAATAGAATTATTTATGTGAATATGAAACATGTGGTTGATTCAGTGGGAGATATTGAAGTATTTTTATTGACAGGAATTCATACTACCTTTTTAGCTGATACTGCAAAAACTGTAATTCTGAGAAATGAAGCCGGTGACAGTATTGGAACTCAAAAAGTATCGAAAACAAACGATGAGTTACCATATTATAACCTGAAATGGGTAAAAACATTTCCAACTGTTGCAGCCTTGAAAGAAGCTACAACTATCAATGCAGGTGATGGTAATGATACCCGTTCGGCCAATCAGCTCATTTTAAATGCATCATTGTATTATGCAAAAAAATTCTTACAAAATTACGCCTATGCAGATGCCAAATACCGCAATCCTTATCAGGCTGCATTTGATGCTGCATTAGCCATATATCAGACAACACCACCAAACGAAGATAAAACTTCTATTGAATGGTTGAATTGGGATAATACAGTGGCAGGGGCTATTACTAATCTGGCTGCAGCAAAAACAAATTTTCTGAATGGAATTACAGCCAAAATTTCCTCACCTTACAGTGTTATTAAAACAGTTAACGGTGAAGCTGAATTTGTACTTGGACAAACAAAAACATTATCGACAGGTATTAGTGGTAAACTTGTGGAATTAGGAGGACAAGGCTCCGGAACTCCATTGTTGATTTCGAAGAGTACAACACAGGTGAATGGACGTACAGCATTCACTCTATCGAATGTATCCGGTAAGTTGTGTATTGTAAAAGACACTCTTATTTTTGTGGAGAATTCAAAAGTTACTTCTGCCATATTAGCACAATTTGTTATCTCTAACAGGTCTGATGATGAATTTCCTGCTTATGATGTTTATGTAAACGGAAAATTCCTGATGTTAAATCAAACAAGCGGTAAACTTGCCACAGTTGCTGAAATACCAGATGGTGAAATCAGTGATCTCGGAACTTATTTGTTCGATTTAACAGCTGCTACATACGATCCTGCTAACGATGATCCAACTATAAGTTTATTTGAAGGTTGGGAGTTTGAAAATGGCAATTTGCATAATATTGAGCGAAATACATGGAGAATGTATTCACAATTTCAAAACACAGTTAAAGATGGTAAAGGCTGCCTTGAAATAAGTATAGCACCCACATATTATACTGCACAAGACTCATTACATACAACATTGTTGAAAAGTGACTTCATAACCGGCATGGAGGGTGGTTATCGCAGAGAAAGCGGAGTGTATCCAAATTCAGCCAAACTGAATCCAACTACACGCGATTCATCGTTAATTATATGGACAAACACCTACAAGAAACGTTATTTGGCAGTAAAAACTGCCGGAACTGATCCAACGGTAGTTCTGAATAAATTCACATTTTATGCTACCCCGATTGTCTATGTTGATATTGCTTTAGCCGACACGGTAGCTGTAAAGGGCGATGTGTATGTTTACGATATGTTAGCTAAAGGAATCCCGTACGGTAATATTGGATGGAATAGTCAGTATTTTTCGGTAGGCATGTTTAAATCGGCTGAAGACAAGGCTTTTGTAGATTGGATAAGAATGTATGATACCATCGAAAATGTACCAAATGAACTTTTAGATGTTCATTCAGGGTTATTTAATCCATCAGCTGACAATAACATCAGAATACTTACAAACCAGAATACAATTACTGTAAATTCTGAAAAACCATCGGAAATTACACTTTATTCGATGAATGGTATAAGATTAACTTCACAAGTTACTACAAAATTAGTTTATACCGCAAATAATAAAGGGATTTATATCGTTTCCGTACGCGACAATAACCGTGTTGTATCGGAAAAAGTAGTGATTAAATAAACTGTAAATATTTTTAACGGGAGCAGGTTTTTTCTATTCCTGCTCCTGTTGTTTTCTCTTCTATCTTTTTAAAAAACATATTGATTTCTTTTCAAAATGGCTAAAACAAATTTCAGTAGGATTCATTTTATCATTCTGTTATTCACCATCTTATTTTTTTTCGGTTGTAAAGACAGCGACATTGTTGATAAGTATTCAACTTTTGAGGGACAAATGATAGGTGAATACCTGTTAAAAGATAGTGCTCAGTTTTCGGATTTTATCGCTGCTTTAAGAAAAGTAAATGGACTGTCGCTGCTAAATACCTACGGCAAATACACCTGCTTTATTCCGAGCAATGAAGCAATGCAAAAATTCTATCAGGAAAAAGGAAAAACCCTTCTCCAACTCGATTCGGCTGAACTAAAAGAACTCGTGTTTTATCATTTAATTGATGGAGAAACAGCCAATACACAGGTATATAAAACTACCGATTATGGAATTTTTGGTAAAGGACCTATCCCTACTAAAAATATGGCCGGTCGATTCATTTACACATCACTCTCAGCAGGAAACTGGCTCGTTGATAGTAAAGCAAAAATTACCGAACACGATATTCAGCTTATTAATGGGGTTGTACATGTGGTGGATAAAGTGCTGGAAGGAAATAAAGATTTACTGCCAAATTTTATTGCATCAAACTCGAGGTTTTCACTTTTTAGCAGGGCGCTGACTGAAACTAAGCTTGAAGAAGCACTTCGTTTGGTCGACGATGCTACCTACACGCAAGGCTCACCGTATACATATGCACGCGCCACCTACTATAATGTTGTACCTTACCCAAAACAAAAAAAGTATGGATTTACAGCTTTTATTGAGAGCGATTCCATAATGAAATTGAGAGAAGGAATAGATTCTTTCGAAAAACTGGTTGCGTATGCCAAATCGGTTTACGATGATATGTATCCCGAAGATAAGGATATTGCCGATTTTACTGATCCCCGTAATAGTTTAAACCGGTTTGTGGCTTATCATTTAGTGAATAAAAAGGTAACCACAGATGAACTTCTTGCTAAATGGGGAAATATTTATTACTGGTCCACAGATTACGGATTGTTGAATACAAAAATCTTTCAGTTTGATTATAATTATCACAATGCTGACAATAACTTTCTAATTGAACAATACATGGTTACCATGCTCGAAAATTCGATGATTGCTGTACAGGTAGGTAATTTTTTTAATGTGATTGATCCCGACACTAAAGAAGCTACCAGCTTGATGTGCAGAAAATATTACAAGCAAAATTTTGATAAATCAAAATTTGTAACTCTTATTGACAACGAAAGCAATAAAGAATGTTTAAACGGGATTTACCACTCACTGAATAATATGCTGGTTTATACAAAAGAGGTTGAATCGAAGGTTTTTCATAAGAGACTGCGTTTTGATTTTCGTACATTTTTGCCTGAGCTGGTAAATAATGAATATAACTTTGAGTCATATACAAAAGGACCTACAGTTATCCCCAGTGGATATTGCAAGAATCTGACATATAACGAAGAACCCAAAGTCAGGTTTATTCTATTCCCGGCCAATGTACATCCTTATTCGTTTGGCGACGATATGCTATGCGATGGTTTTATCAATCTGAATTTAAAAGTAGGTCCTATTCCTCCGGGGAAATACGAAGTTCGTATAGGTTATGTGGTGAGAGCTACCACACGTGGAATTACACAATATTATTTCGATGGAAAACCTTGCGGTATACCACTCGATCAGCGTATTTCCCAAATTGACCCCGCAATTGGCTGGCAACAGGTTTATAACGATGTAATAAGGGCTGGCGACGAATTATCAAATAATCCAACCGCCAACCCCGATGACCCCGATGGACTTGAAAATGATAAACAGTTGCGAAACAGAGGCTATATGAAGGGTCCGGATAGTTTTTGTGGTGTTTACAGAAATGCAGATGGCAAGGTGTTTCAAACGGCACGTAACAGCCAGTATGCTGCTAGACGAATTTTAGGTATTTATTCTTTTAACGATAACGAGAGCAGATACCATAATTTAGGCGTGGTACAAATGCAGGATGGTGATTCACAATTGGATTATATAGAGTTTATGCCTGTGGATTTAATTCCATCTGAAGATACTCACTAACTTGCGATAAATTCTGATATTTTAAGAAAAACAGCCATTCAGAAATACGCTTGCATAAACTTACACATTAAAAAAAACAGAAATATCATCGTATGCAATATATAAAAAAAATATCGGCAGTATTTTTATTCATACTCGTTTTGTTTGTTCCTACGGGCTGTGAAACGAGATTTGATCCTTTTGAGGAATCACCCAATTGGTTAGGCCCCAATATTTATGATTATCTGGAACAACAAAAGAACTATACAACCTATTTACGTCTGATTGACGATTGCGGTTACAAGGAAACCATGCAAAAAACAGGTAGTGTAACATTATTTGTGGCAGATGACGCCGCTTTTACTCGTTTTTTTGCTAATAATACACTGGGTATAACAAGATATGAAGAAATTCCGGAGCAGGTTAAATATATGATTATACGTTCCGGTTTATTGAGCAATGCATATCTTACTGAGAAATTATCAACTACTGAAACCGGAAATCAGGGTCAGATATTGAGAAGAACAACTGCACTTCAGATTACAGATTATATTCCGGTTGTTTCGGGCGACGAAATGCCCGACACTAAGTACTGGGCAGCTTATATAGGAAAAAGATTTCCTTTGCTTCAGGATGGTTCTGACTGGACTATGCTTCATTTTACCGATAAATCTATGGCTCTGAAAGGAATTTCAAACGAAGATTTTGAATACATTACCGGAAAACAAAGACAAAAAGGAGATGTGTATATTTTTGGTCTTAAAATAAAACAAAAAGACATAGCTTGTAAAAACGGATATATAAATGTGTTGGAAGAAGTGTATGTGCCGCCGGTAAATATGGCTCAATATATTCGATCGAATTCAGGTCTGAGTAGTTTTAATAAGTTAATGAGTAGATTTTGTGCTCCTTATTTTTACAATACATTTTACAATACTGTAACTCAAAAAAATGATTCACTGTTCCAGTTACGATACTTTAATTCAGGCGAAAACAAGATGCTTTTTGCTCCAGATACTCATGGTAATATCTCAAATGTAGCCGTTGATGCCAGTTTATTGTTTGATCCGGGATGGAACAAGATTCAGACATCGTCAGGCAATAATATGCTTTATGCTTACGACATGCCTGCTATGTTTGTGCCAACAAATAGCGCTATGAGTGAGTATTTTTCGGCTTCGGGTGCCGGAAGTGATTTGTATGATGAATTTAAGGTTTGGGATAGCGTACCTAATACTATTGTAGCCGATTTTGTGAGTAATCACATGAAAAAATCGTTTTTAACTGCCCTGCCAACCCAATTTGGAGCAATGAAAGACGAATCAGGGTACTTAATGAATGTAACCAGGGGTAATATTGAAGGAAAATTTTTATCGAGAAACGGATTGATTTATACCATTAACAAAGTGTTGCCACCACTCGATTATCGCACTGTAGTAGGACCTGTAAAGATAAATTCAACAACTTCAATATTTCAGAAAGCACAGTCGGAAACATATACAAAATTTATTTATTACTTCCGCTCATTGCTCAACACATACAGTTATTTTGTAACCCTGGATGCAAATATGAAAAACTACCGCGATCCGGTAGCACAGGGGTATAAAGAAGCCAACAAACAAACATGGAAATTTAAAGTGGCTGCTAATGGTACTATTCAGGCAACAGCATACAAAGTAAGTGGTGATTCTGTAATAATTTCTGACGGACGTATTACAAATCGATTACAGGATATTTTT
>ERZ1034365.1653-NODE-1653-length-11039-cov-3.413793_pt1 | contig 11039 bp, 7 predicted proteins | sample MGYA00520615_ERZ1034365 | MGnify/ENA primary metagenome ERZ1034365 (study PRJEB33736, sample SAMEA104284505) | Azolla filiculoides | biome: Urban; feature: Water surface; material: Ditch water | place: Netherlands | collected 2015-10-28 | depth 0-0.1 m ... | reverse complement strand
GGGCTCGATTGCTGGACGGCTGAAGCTGCCCGGCCTTGCTGTCAGTTGCCCTGCTTGAGCGCTTCCATCAGCGGATCGGGGTCGCCGCCCTCGGCCAGATGGCTCTTGTACCAGACGGTCAGGATGGTGCTGACCACCGGCCCCGGATTTGCCAGCACCTTGTCGAAGTCGAGCCCGTTGAGCTGGCAGACCTTCTTGACCAGGTCCATGTCGAGGTCGATCGCCGCGTCATCGCAACGGCGCAGCTTGAGGTCCTCGAAGATATGGCCGTCGGGTAGCTTGAGTGTGAGAGGGTTGGGCAGGGCGCTGGCCATTGAAGAGTCCTGTGTGAATCATGGGTGGTCTTGGACCCGGGATTTTCGCTCAACTCGGCCGGCCCGCGCGGGTGGGATAATCGCGCGGATCCTCACATCGCTGCGTCTTCGCCTGGACGCGGCTCATGCCATGCCCGCGCCCCCCCCCATCCATCTGCCACCAGTTGACGGTTCGGCGGCTTCCGTTCGTAGCACCGATCCGGTCCGGGAACGCGATCTCGGCTTCATGCGACTGGCGCTCGACGCAGCGCGCGAGTCCGCGCAGCAGGGTGAGGTGCCGGTCGGCGCCGTGCTGGTGCGCCCGGGCACCGGGACCGATGCCGCGGCCGCCAGCGAGCTGCTGGCCTGCAGCCACAACCAGCCGATCGGTCGGCACGATCCGACGGCGCATGCCGAGATGCTGGCCTTGCGCGAGGCGGCCCGCAAGCTCGGCAATTACCGGCTCGACGGCTGTGAGCTCTATGTCACGCTGGAGCCCTGCGCCATGTGTGCGCAGGCCATGCTGCATGCGCGCCTCAAGCGCGTGGTCTATGGCGCGCGCGAGCCCAAGACCGGCGCGGCGGGCTCGGTGCTGGACCTGTTTTCCTACCGCGAGCTCAACCACCAGACCGAGGTCGTGGGTGGCGTGCTGGCCGATGAATGCGGCGCGCTGCTGCAGGAGTTCTTTGCCGGCCGCCGCCGTCAGTCCAAGCAGGCCGCAACGCCCTTGCGCGAGGATGCGCTGCGCACGCCGGCTCAACGCTTCGTGCCGGCCTGGCAGGCCTGGCCGCAATTGCAGCAGGCCTCGGGTTTCGAGCAGAGCCTGCCCGAGCTGCAGGGCCTGCGCCTGCATGCGCTGGACCTCGGGCCGCGTGACGCCGCCGCCAGCCAGTGGCTGGCGCTGCACGGCCCTGATGCCTGGTGGCCGCAGCTGGCCGGCTGGGCCTGGTCTCGCTCGGACGCCGGCCAGCGCATGCTGCTGCCCGACCTGATCGGCTTTGGCCAGAGCGACAAGCCGAAAAAACCGGCCTGGCATCAGCTCGAGCAGCATGTAGCCCTGTTGCTGGCCTGGCTCGATTCGCGCGGCGTGGATCAGTTCAATATCGCCCACGCGCCGGGGCAGCGGGTGCTGGCGCAGCGGCTGCTCGAGGCCGTTCCGCAGCGGGTCGACCAGTTGCTGGCACTCGACGGCCCTGAGCTGGGCGCCTGGACCCCCGAGCTGGAGCAAGCGCCGTTTCCCGATGCTGGCCACCGGGCGGGACCGCTGGCCTGGCGCGCCCACGGCTGGGATGCTGGCTTGCCGCGCCAGCCGGACAGAAAAGACCGCAAGCCCCGCAGCCAGCGCCAGCCGCCAGCGCCATCGATACGGCAGGTGCAGCCCCGATAATCAGCCCATGGCTCATATCTACATCTATTCACCGAGCGGCGCCGTGCGCGACAAGGCCGCCTTTCGTCGCGGCGTCAAACGCCTGCAGTCCCGTGGCCATGAGGTCGAGATCGATGCCGATGCGCTCAGCAGCCACCAGCGCTTTGCCGGCGACGACGAGACCCGCCTGGCGGCGATTGCACGCGCCGCCGCCAGCGGTGCCCAGCTCGCCATGATCTCGCGTGGCGGCTATGGCCTGACGCGGCTGCTGCCACGCCTGCCTTACGCCGCCTTGCAGCAGGCGATCGAGCGCGGCACCCAGTTCGTGGGCCTGAGCGACTTCACCGCGCTGCAGCTCGCGCTGCTGGCGCAGACCGGCGGCCAGACCTGGGCCGGTCCCGCGCTGCTGGCCGATTTCGGCGTGCCGGAGGAGCCCGACGAGATCATGCAGGACTGCTTCGACGACCTGCTGCTCGGCCAGGGCGAGGGCACCGGCTGGCGCCTGCCGCTGTCCGACCTGCGCGCCCAGCCCGAGCTCAGCGCCGAGGAGGGCTGGGGGGTCGAACAGGCCCGGCTCTGGGGCGGCAACCTGTCGGTGCTGGTGTCGTTGCTCGGCACGCCTTATTTTCCGCAGATCGAGGGCGGCGTCCTGTTCCTGGAAGATGTGGCCGAACATCCGTACCGGATCGAACGCATGCTGACGCAGCTGCTGCACGCGGGCGTGCTGGGCAGGCAGCAAGCCGTCTTGCTGGGCCAGTTCAACCGTTACCAGCTGCTGCCGCATGACAAGGGCTTCAAGCTGCAGAGCGTGGTCGACTGGCTGCGCAGCCAGCTAAAGGTCCCGGTGCTGACCGGACTGCCCTTCGGCCATGTGCCGACCAAGGTGCTGCTGCCGGTGGGGGCCCGGCTGGACCTGGCGGTCAGCGGGCGCGAAGCGATCCTGTTCTGGGACTGACACTGCGTCAGGCGCTCTCGATGGCGCCGCGAAGGCAAAAGAGACTGCCAAGGCAGTCTCTTTTCATGTCAGCACAGTGAGCCTGTCGGCCTGATCAGGCCTTGGCTTGCTCGCAGCGCTGGGCGATATGCGCCAGCGCCTCCTCGACCTGGTCGATCAGGATCAGGCACAGGTCGCCCGGCTTGAGCGCGGCCAACGCGGTGTCGATCGCGACGAACTCGCCCTGGATCTCCTGCACGCGCTGGGTCTTGGTCGCGCCGACCAGGCCTTCGCGCAGCAGCGCCAGCACCTCGCCGTCGGCGCGGCCGCGCTGGCAGGCATCCTGGTACAGGATGACCTGGTCGAACACCTGGCCGAGGATCTTGGTCTGGTCGCGGATGTCCTCGTCGCGGCGGTCGCCCGCGCCGCTGATCACGACCACGCGCTCTTGGGCCGGCATGTTGACGACCGCATCGCACAGGGCCTGGATCGCGTCCGGGTTGTGGCCGTAGTCGGCGATCAGCGTCGCACCCTGGTAGTCGAACAGGTTGAAGCGGCCCGGCACGGCCTGGGCATCGCTGACGAAGGTGGCCAGGCTGGCCTTGATCTGCTCCCAGGACAGGTCCAGTGCCCAGGCGGCGCCGATGGCCGCCATCGCATTGTCCACCTGGAAGCGGATCGCGCCATTGGCGGTGATCGGCACCCCAGACAGCGGGATGCGCGTCTCGCGCCCGCCCGCGGACGCGACGATGTCACCCTTGTCGACAAACAGCACCCGCTTGCCCAGGGCCCGATGGGTCGCGATCACCGGGTGGTGCGGGTCGTAGCCGAAATAGGTGATCTGGCCTGGGCAATGCCGGGCCATCTTGACGACTTCGGGGTCGGTGCCGTTGAGCACGGCCATGCCGCCGGGCGCGACGTTGAGCACGATCACGCGCTTGAGCACGCGCAGGTCCTCGAGCGTGGTGATGAAGTTCAGCCCCAGGTGGTCGCCGGCGCCGATATTGGTCACGACCGCAACCTGGCAGCGGTCGTAGGCCAGGCCCTCGCGCAGCAGGCCGCCGCGCGCGGTCTCGAACACGGCGGCGTCGCAGTCGGGGTGCATCAGCACGTTGCGGGCGCTGCGCGGGCCGCTGCAGTCGCCGCTGTCGGTCTGGCGACCGTTGACGTAGACGCCGTCGGTGTTGGTCATGCCGACGCGCAGGCCCTTGCCCTTGAGCAGGTGGGCGGTCAGGCGCACGGTGGTGGTCTTGCCGTTGGTGCCGGTGACCGCGACGATCGGAATGCGGCCGTCGTCACCATCCGGGTACATGTGGTTGATGACCGCCTCGCCCACATTGCGACCCTTGCCGAAGCTCGGGCTCAGGTGCATGCGCAGGCCGGGCGCGGCGTTGACTTCGACCACGCCGCCGGACTGCTGCTCGAGCGGCTCGACCACGTTCTGACAGACTACGTCGACACCGCAGATGTCGAGGCCCACCATCTGGGCCGCGGCCACCCAGCGCGTGGCCCCAACGCGATTGACGTCGTCCGCCACCGCGCGCGTGGCCACATCGGGATGGACTTCGTCGGTCACGTCAGTGGCACTGCCTCCGGTCGACAGGTTGGCGTTGTTGCGCAGCACGACGCGCTGGCCCAGCACCGGCACCGATTCGGGTGTCAGGTCCTGCTCGCGCAGGCGGTCGAGCGCGATGTCGTCGAGCCGGATCTTGGTCAGCGGCGTGGCGTGGCCATCACCGCGCTTGGGGTCCTGGTTGACGGTCTCGACCAGCTGGCGCACGGTGTGCACGCCGTCACCGATCACCAGTGGCGGATCGCGGCGCGCGGCGGCCACCAGCTTGTCGCCCACCACCAGGAAGCGGTAGTCGATGCCAGGCAGGAAGCGTTCGACCAGGATTTCCTCGCGGTAATGGCGCGCGTTGCGGTAGCCGGCCATGACCTGTTCGCGCGTCTCGACGTTGACGGTCACGCCCTTGCCCTGGTTGCCGTCGAGCGGCTTGACCACGACCGGTCCGCCGAGCTCCTGCGCGGCGGCCCAGGCGTCTTCCTCGTCCTTGACCGGGCGGCCCAGCGGCACCGGCACGCCGGCCGAGTGCAGCAGCTTCTTGGTCAGGTCCTTGTCCTGGGCGATGCCTTCGGCGATCGCGCTGGTGCGGTCGATCTCGGCGGCCTGGATGCGGCGCTGCTTGCTGCCCCAGCCGAACTGGACCAGGCTGCCCTGGGTCAGGCGGCGGTAGGGGATGCCGCGCGCGACGGCGGCGTCGACGATGGAGCCGGTCGAGGGGCCCAGGCGCACATCCTCGTCGGTCTCGCGCAGGCGCGCGATGGCCTCGACCAGGTCAAAGGGCTTTTCTTCCAGCGCGGCTTCGACCAGTTCGATCGCGAGGTCGAGTGCCATGCGGCCGACTTTTTCCTCGGTGTATTCGACCACGATCTGGTAGACCCCAGGATCGGGCGCCTTCGAGGTGCGGCCGAAGCTGACCTTGCAGCCGGCCTCGGCTTGCAGCGCCAGCGTCGCGCGCTCGAGCACATGGGCCAGCGACAGCCGGACCTGGGCGCTGGGCTGCTGCAGGGCGCCGATCTGCGGAAAGCGCTGGCGCAGGTGCTCGACGAAGCCGGGCAGCTCGGACAGGTCGCACTCAGCGGGCGTGAGCGTGATGACGGCCTCGATCGCGGTGTGGCGGGACCAGAGGTTGGGGCCGCGCAGGGCCCGGATGCGGGAAACTTCCATCTTGCTTGATCAACCAGAAAAGGTTTATTCGGCGGTCTCGACCCCGGCGCGAACCAGGGCCGGGTCCATCTCGAGCGCGAGCGCGGCGCCGACGGCGGCCAGCAGGGCGGGCAAGGGCAGATGCTGCTGCAGCAGCCGCTCGACCACCGGATGGCGCAGGTCCATCACGGGGGTTTCGATCTGGTGTCCGAGCAGCAGCATCTGCTGGTCGCGCACGACCAGGAAGCGTCCGGTCTCCTCGGCGCAATGCTCGGCGCGCAACGCGTGGTCGGCGTTGACGGTGTAGAACAGCACCGAACCGTCGCAGAGTTCGGCCAGGCCGGCACAGGCCGCGTCGTCGGCGTTGAGCACGGCGCAGCCAGTCGGCAGCACGACGTCGATCTGGGTCCGCAGCACGTTGCGCATCTGCTCGTGGCTGTGGATATGGTGATCCTCCAGTCCCACGGGCTCGGGCAGGCCGGTCACGACACCGACCTGGCAGCGGTCGTAGGCCAGGCCGTTCTCCAGAATGCTGCGCGGCGAACTCTCGATCACGGCGGCCGTGGTGGTGCGGTTCATCAGGATGCGCTGGCCGGACTCCCACTCGCCCGGGGAGGCGGTCTCGATCTTGTCCATCTGCAGGTACATGCCGGCATTGCAGGCCAGGCCGGTGATGTAGCCGGCGCGGTAGAGCAGCCAGCCGGTCAGCATCGCGACCGCCGTGGTGTGCTCGACGCCGCTGATGCCGACCACCGGGATGCGGCCACTGTTGTCTTGCCCCATCAGGTGCTCGACGATGGCCTCGCCGACCGGCCGCGGCTGGCCCACGGCGGGCTCGAGGTGCATCAGCAGGCCGGGGCCGGCATTGACCTCGATGATGGCGCCGCCCTGGGTTTCGAGCGGGCGCGAGATATCGGTCGCGACCACGTCGACGCCGGCGATGTCGAGGCCGACGATGCGCGCGGCCAGCGCGGCCAGTTCGGCCACCGAGGGGTGGACCAGGTCGGTGATGTCCTGGCTCAGCACGCCGTTGCGTTCGAGCAGGATCTTGCGGCCGGCCTCGGGCACCGAGCCGGGTTCGAGGTCCTGGCGCTGCAGCTCGAGCATGACCTTGCCGTTTTGCGGCAGCAGGATCGGGTTGAGCGGGAAATGCTCCTCGACGCCGCGGCGAGGATCGGAGTTGATCTGGGCGTCGACCAGTTGCGCCACCGTCGACTGGCCGTCGGCCGTGATGTAGGACAGCTCGCCGCGCACGGCCGCCACCAGCTTGTCGCCGACGATCAACAGGCGGTGCTCCTCGCCCTTGATCATGCGCTCGACCATGACATAGGAGCTGACCTTGGCCGCGATCTCGTAGGCGGCCATGACCTGCTCGCGCGTGTGCAGATTCAGCACCACGCCGCGGCCGCGGTTGGCATCCGACGGCTTGACGACCACCGGAAAACCGATGTCCTGTGCCGCTTCCCAGGCTTGTTCGGCGTTGTCGACCTCCTGGCCTTCGGGAGTCGGCACGCCGCAGGACTTCAGCAGCTCCTTGGTCAGTTCCTTGTCCTTGGAGATGCCTTCGGCGATCGCGCTGGTGCGGTCGGTCTCGGCGGTCCAGATCCGGCGCTGCTTGGCGCCGTAGCCGAGCTGGACCAGGTTGCCGTCGTCGATCAGGCGGATATGCGGGATCTTGCGCTGGGTGGCGGCCTCGACGATGGCGCGGGTGCTCGGGCCCATGGCATGGAACTCGATCAGGGTCTTGAGCTGCTGCACGCAGGCCGCGACGTCGAAGGGTTCGTCGTTGATCGCGGCCATCACGAGGTCGCGTGCATCGGTCAGGGCCCGGATGCCGACTTCCTTCTGGCCGGTGCGCACGACCACCTTGTAGACGCCGCGCTGGTCGGTCGAGCGCGCCTTGCCGAAGGCCGAGGGCAGTCCGGCCAGGTTCTGCAGCTCGATCGAGACATGCTCCATGATGTGGCCGGGCCAGGTGCCGTCGCGCAGGCGCTCGACGAAGCCGCCGCGGTAGCCCAGGCCGCAGTGGTGCTCGTGCAGCCCTGGCAGCCAGGCCAGCAGGCGATCAGTGAAGCCGGGCAGGGTATGAGACGGGCAGTCCTCGAGCGCGCCGATGTCGATCAGGACCTCGACCGCCTGGTGGTAGGTCCAGATGCTGGGGCCGCGCAAATGGTTGATGCGCAGCAGCTGTATTGGTTGATGCTTCATGTCTGGCGTGCTGGACGCGAGGTCGGCTCGGGAGACTGGGAGTGACACCGGATGACCTCGACGAGCGGTTCGTGATGGGCAGGAATGCGGTAGTGGCTCAGCTTTACAATCTGAACAAACTGAATCAGGATGGCTACCGGGACAGTACTGGAGCACCGACCTCCTGGCCAGCCTGCTGCTGGCGATTTTCTACTTACTTGACGCCTTTCGCGTAGAGCCATCCAAAATAATTTGCAACATGTCGTCACTCAAAGAACTGGCTGAATTGCCGTCGGGATTCCCGGCGGCCTGGCGCTCCGCCGTCGCTAGCAGGTTGGGCGGCTCCCAGGTCCAGGCCTGGCTCGAGCTCGACCTCGACGAGCAGCTGCGTTTCGGTGCCGGCTTGCTGGTGGTCACGGCCGACCAGCTCTGGGCCTTCGAGGGCGGACCCGATCAGCCCGGCCTGCGCAACTGGGCGCTGGACCAGGAGCTCAAGCTGGTCTGCAGCGACCACAACGGCGTCGGTCTGCTCGAGCTGGTGCAGGACCGCCAGCGCATCGGTGCCTGGCGCTACACCCTGGGCGGCCATGTGCAGGCAAACCGGCTGCTCGAGCAGTTCGAGGCCAGGCGCGAGTTCCTGCTGCATGGCAAGCCAATGCAACTGGCGCCCTTGAGCCTGTGCCCGCAATGCCAGTCGCCGCTCGACCCCGAACTCGACGAGTGCGAGGTCTGTGCCCGCGTGATCCACACGCCGCCCTCGACCTGGACCCTGCTGCGCCTGTGGCGCTTCGCCCATCCCTACCGCTGGCAGCTGCTGACCGGCTTCCTGCTGACGCTGGCCGCGACCGCCGCGACCCTGGTGCCGCCCTACCTGACCATGCCGTTGATGGACAAGGTGCTGATTCCCTACCAGAACGGGCAGCCGATCGATACCGTGCTGGTGGGCTGGCTGCTCGGTGGCCTGTTCGGCTCGGCCTTGCTGGCCTGGGCGCTGGGCTGGATCAAGACCTATATCCTGGCGCTGGTCTCCGAGCGCATCGGCGCCGACCTGCGTACCACCACCTACGAGCACCTGCTCAAGCTCTCGCTCGAGTATTTCGGTGGCCGGCGCACCGGTGACCTGATGGCACGCATAGGCAACGAGACCGACCGCATCAACGTCTTCCTGTCGCTGCACCTGCTGGACTTCGCGACCGACGTGCTGATGATCCTGATGACGGCCGGCATCCTGTTCTCGATCAACCCGACGCTGGCGCTGGCGACCCTGCTGCCACTGCCTTTCATCGGCTGGCTGATCCATGCCGTGCGCGACCGCCTGCGCACCGGCTTCGAGAAGATCGACCGGGTCTGGTCCGAGGTCACGAGCGTGCTGGCCGACACCATTCCGGGCATCCGGGTCGTCAAGGCCTTTGCCCAGGAGGACCGCGAGGCGCAGCGCTTCCGTGACGCCAACCGCTACAACCTCGAGGTCAACGACCGGCTGAACCGCCTGTGGTCGCTGTTTTCCCCGACCGTCTCGCTGCTGACCGAAATCGGTCTGCTGATGGTCTGGGGCTTCGGCATCTGGCTGGTGTCCAAGGACAGCATCTCGGTTGGCGTGCTGACCGCGTTCATCGCCTACATCGGCCGCTTCTACACCCGGCTCGACTCGATGAGCCGGATCGTCTCGGTGACGCAGAAAGCCGCTTCCGGCGCCAAGCGGATCTTCGACATCCTCGACCATGTCTCGAGCGTGCCCGAGCCGGCCCAGCCGGTGGTGCTGCCCAAGGTGCGCGGCAAGATCGAGATCCGCGGCGCGGGTTTCCGCTATGGCAACCGCGCGGTGATCCGCGACCTCGACCTGACGCTCAACGAGGGCGAGATGATCGGCCTGGTCGGCCACAGCGGCTCGGGCAAGAGCACGCTGGTCAACCTGATCTGCCGCTTCTACGACCTGTCCGAGGGCGCGATCCTGGTTGACGGCACCGACATCCGGCAGATGGGCATTGCCGACTACCGCCGCCATATCGGCCTGGTGCTGCAGGAGCCCTTCCTGTTCTTCGGCACCATTGCCGAGAACATTGCCTACGGCAAGCCCGATGCGACGCGCGAGGAGATCGTCGCGGCCGCGCGCGCGGCGCACGCGCATGACTTCATCCTGCGCCTGCCGCTGGGCTATGACTCACTGGTCGGCGAACGCGGCCAGGGCCTGTCGGGCGGCGAGCGCCAGCGGATCTCGATCGCGCGTGCGCTGCTGATCGACCCGCGCATCCTGATCCTCGATGAGGCGACCTCGGCCGTCGATACCGAGACCGAAAAGGAGATCCAGAAGGCGCTCGACAACCTGGTCAAGGGCCGCACCACGATCGCGATCGCGCACCGCCTGTCCACCCTGCGCAAGGCCGATCGCCTGGTGGTGATGGACAAGGGCCACATGGTCGAGGTAGGTAGCCACGAGGAGTTGATGGACAAGCAGGGCGCTTACTTCCGCCTGTACGAGGCCCAGGCCCGCCAGGCCAAGGTCAATCAGGATGTCTTGCAGGAGGCTGTCGCATGAACACGTTCACATTTACCCTCCATTGGAATGCGGCAGGTCGGCTTGTGTTCACTGCGTCTGATGGCACGGTGCACATTGGCGTGGTCCCGGTGCGCGCGTTTCCGGTGTCGGCAGCGGAAGAGGGGTTGTCCATTGTGGATGTGGATGGACACGAACTGGCCTGGATTGACCGTTTGGTCGATTTGCCTGCCGACACGCAGGTCGCCGTGCGCAAAGGCTTGCAGGAACGCGAGTTCATGCCCGAAATCACCCGCCTGAACAGCGTGGCCAGTTACGCTACCCCCAGCACCTGGGAGGTGGACACCGACCGGGGTCCCTTCCAGTTTGTGCTGAAGGGCGAAGAAGACATTCGTCGTCTCAGTGGTGGCGCGTTGCTGGTGGTCGACAGCCACGGCGTGCAGTTTTTGATCCGCGACTTGTTTGCGCTGGACAGGCACAGCAAGAAGTTGCTGGACCGCTTTCTCTGATCTGACGGCAGACTGAGCATGGCTGAGCCCTTGGTGCTGCAGTACGGCCCAGCCATTCCGCGAAAAATTGGCGCCATGCTGGCCGGTGCCGTACCGGGATTGTCTGCTGACGCGTTTGTGCACGATGCACTCCAGGGGTACGACGCCTTGGCGTTGATGGCGCGTGGCGAGCACATAGCCCACGCCATGCGACGGCATTTGCCTGCAGACGATGCCGAGGCCCTGGCCTGTGTGCGGCTTGCGGCTGAGCAGCCTGTTGACTGTGGCACTGAAAGCCTGGCCCGGTTTGTGTACCTGCCCTTCACATGCTATGTGGCCAAGTTTGGGCTGACCCAGTTTGACGCGGCCTTGGATGCGCAGCACCGTTTGACACAGCTGTTCACCGCAGAGTTTTCCATTCGCCCGTTTTTGGTTCAGTTTCCGCAGGCTACCCTGGATCGGTTGCACCAGTGGGCGAGTGATCCGAGCGAGCATGTTCGGCGGTTGGTGAGCGAAGGCTCGCGCCCACGGTTGCCCTGGGGTCAGCGCTTGCGGGCTTTCCAGCTG
>ERZ1034365.1652-NODE-1652-length-11048-cov-2.735758_pt1 | contig 11048 bp, 13 predicted proteins | sample MGYA00520615_ERZ1034365 | MGnify/ENA primary metagenome ERZ1034365 (study PRJEB33736, sample SAMEA104284505) | Azolla filiculoides | biome: Urban; feature: Water surface; material: Ditch water | place: Netherlands | collected 2015-10-28 | depth 0-0.1 m ... | reverse complement strand
CCTGCAGGACAAGGGCTTCGACGTCATCGGCTGGGACTGAGCTCAGTCCTTGTCGGTGCTGGACCAGGTGCGCACGCCCGAGCTGTAGGCGGCTGGCCCCAAGGCGCGGGCCAGCGCACCCGCTCGGGCCGGACGGCTTGCTCCAGCCTTGCCAGGTCGGCCGGGGTATCGAGGTCGGTGACGTAGGCGCGTTGCTGGCTGATGAAGGGCCCGATCAGCCCGGTATGGTCCTCGAGCCAGTCGCGTATGCCGGCATCTGGCGGCAGGGTGGCGATCTGCCCGACCGCCTGCCACGACAGCAGCACCGGATGGCCGCGCACCCCGGCGACGAGTGGCATCTGGGCCTCGATGCCGGCCGAGCGCCGTTGCCAGTGCTCGAGCAGCGCCCGGACATGGTCGGCCTGCAGCCAGGGCAGGTCGGCCAGCACCAGCAGCAGGTCCTGCCGCTGGCCCTGTGCCTGGCTTTGTGCCAGATGGGCCTGGAGCGCCAGCCGTTGCGACTCGATCAGCCCGGTTTCGGGCCGGCCGTGCGACAGCAACTGCAGCCCGCAGCGTTGCGCCAGCGGCAGCAGGGTCTCGGGGTAGGGGCCGAGCACGATCCGGATCTGCCCGATGCCGGCCGCGCGCAGCGCGTTGCAGAGCCGCTCGAGCAGGCTGAGGTTGCCGATCTGCAGCGCCGCCTTGGGGCGCCCGCCGAGCCGGCGTCCCAGGCCCGCGGCCAGGATGGTGGCGGCGGCCGGGACGGGGGCCGATGCCTGTGTCGGCGCGGGCGCCAGCATGGGCTAGAGCGCGCAGCTCGAAGCCGTCACGGGCGGGCTCATCTGGGTCGCCGGGGTCGCTGTCGGCGTCCCGGCGCTGTCCTGCTGCGACTTGCCGGCCTGCACCGCGGTCGGGGTTGGCCGCTGCAGCCCGTTCTTGACCGCCACCACCTCGGCCATGATCGAGAGCGCGATCTCGGCCGGCGTCTTGCTGCCGATGTAGAGGCCGGCCGGCCCGTGCAGGGCCTGCAGCGCCGCCTCCGGCAGGTCGAAATGGGTGCGCAAGCGCTCGCGGCGCCGTTCGCTGTTGCGGCGCGAGCCGATCGCGCCGACGTAGAAGGCCTCGGACTGCAGCGCCTCGAGCAGCGCCAGGTCGTCGAGCTTGGGGTCGTGCGTCACGGCCACGACGGCGGTCCGCGCGTCGGGCCGCAGCCGCAGGATCAGGTCGTCGGGCATCTCCCGGCTGAGCTGCACGCCGTCGAGCTGCCAGCTCGCGCGTTGTTCCTCGCGCGGGTCGCAGACGATGACCTCGAAGCCGAGCCCGAGCGCCATCTGGCACAGGAAGCGCGACAGGTCGCCGGCGCCGATCACGACCAGCCGCGCCTGCGGCCCCAGGCAGCTGCTGAGCTGGTGCGGGTCGAGCCGGGGCAGGCCGTCGCCCCGGCCCGGGCGCAGTTCGACCGCGCCGGTCTGCAGGTCGAGCCGGCGTTCGGTGCTGCGGCGCTGCTGGCAGGCCAGCAGCAGCTCGGCCAGCCGGCTGCGCGCCGACACCGGCTCCAGCACGAGTTCGATCGTGCCGCCGCAGGGCAGGCCGAAGCGGTGCGCCTCGTCGGCCGAGATGCCGTAGCGCAGCAGGCCGGGCCGCTCGCTGGCGCAGACGGCCTCGATGCCGCCGGTCTGGATGCGCTCGATCAGGTCGTCCTCGATGCAGCCGCCCGAGACCGAGCCGACGGTCTCGCCACGGCCGTTGATGGCCATCAGCGAGCCGGGTGGCCGCGGCGATGAGCCCCAGGTCCGTGCCACCGTGACCAGCACCACGGGCAGGCCGGCGGCCTGCCAGCCGAGCGCGGCGCGCAGGACCTGGGTGTCGAGATCTTCCATCAGCTGACGCTTGCCTGCACTGGCCGGTCGCATCAGGCCAGCTTGAACGGCAGCTCGCGCAGCGGCTTGCCGGTCAGTTGCGCCAGTGCATTGGCGAAGGCGGGTGCCAGCGGCGGCAGGCCCGGCTCGCCCATGCCGGTCGGCGGTTCCGCGCTCGGCACGATGTGGACCGCGATCTCGGGCATGTCGCTGATGCGCGGCAGCGCGAAGTCGCCGAAGTTGCTCTGCTCGACCACGCCGTCCTTGAGCGTGATCGCGGCGCCGGGCAGGCACATCGACAGCCCCATCAGCGCGGCGCCCTGGACCTGGGCTTCCACGGTGCGCGGATTGACGACCAGGTTGCAGTGCACGCCGGCGCTCACGCGGTGCAGCACCGGCTGGCCGTCCTTGACCGAGGCCTCGACCACATAGGCCACCACCGACTCGAAGGATTCGTGCACCGCCACGCCCCAGGCGCGCCCGCTGGCGAGTGTTTTCTTGCCGTAGCCGCTCTTGTCGACTGCCAGCTGCAGCGCGGCGCGGTGGCGCGGGTGCTGCTCGCCGAACAGGCGCAGGCGGTAGGCCACCGGGTCCTGCTTGGTCGCGCGGGCGATCTCGTCGATCAGGGTCTCCATCACGAAGGCGGTGTGGGTCGAGCCCACGCTGCGCCACCAGAGCACCGGCACGTTGAGCTTGGGGTGGTGCACCGTCAGGCGCATCGGCAGCGCGTAGGGCTCGCGCATGCCCTCGACCGCGGTGGCGTCGATGCCGTTCTTGGTCATCGCGCCCTCGAAGAAGGTGCCGGCCGTGATCGACTGGCCCACCAGCACATGGTCCCAGGCCAGCACCTGGCCGCGCTCGTCGAAGCCGATGCGGGCGCGGTGCAGGTGCATCGGGCGGTAGTAGCCACCCTTGATGTCGTCCTCGCGGCTCCAGATCATGCGCAGCGGCGCGTTCAGCCCGGCGCTGCGCGCGGCCTTGGCGATGGCGCAGGCCTCGACCACGTAATCGCTGCTGGGCACGCCACGGCGGCCGAAGCCGCCACCGGCCATCTGCACGTTGACCTTGACCTGCTCGGGCTTGAGGCCCAGCACGCGCGCGGCGGCCATGCCGTCGACGCCGGGGAACTGGGTGCCGAGCCAGAGCTCGGCGCCCGCGTCCGACAGCGCCACGGTGCAGTTGAGTGGCTCCATCGGCGCATGGGCCAGGTAGGGGAAGATGAACTCGGCTTCGATCTGCCGGGGTGCGCTGGCCAGCGGCGCCATGTCGGCATCGAACTGGCGCGGACCGGGTTGCTTGGCCAGCTCGCGGTACTGGGCCAGCTGGCGCACGCTGTCGACCTTCTCGACCGCCGAGCTGTCCCACTGCAGTTTCAGCGCTTCGCGGCCCTGCCTGGCCGGCCAGTAGCCGTCGGCGATCACCGCCACGCCTTCTCCGCCACGGTCAGTCGGCACGCGCAGCACGGCCTTGACGCCCTTGATCGCGCGCGCCGCGCCGTCATCGACTGCGGCCAGCCGGGCGCCGAATACCGGCGGGTGGGCCACGACCGCGGTCAGCTGGCCGGGCCGCTGGATGTCGATGCCGAACTGCTGGCGTCCGCTGCTCTTGGCGCGCGCGTCGAGCCGGTTGGTCGGGCGGCCGATCAGGCGGAATTCCTTCGGCTCCTTCAGCCTGACCTGCTGCGGCACCGGCAGGGCCATGGCGGCCTCGGCCAGTTCGCCATAGCCGATCCGGCGCCCTTTCGGTCCGATCACGCGGCCGGACTCGGTGCGCAGACTGCCGACGTCGACATTCCAGCGCGCGGCAGCCGCCGCCAGCAGCATGGCGCGGGCGCGGGCGCCGAGTTCGCGGTACTGCAGGAAGCTGTGCTTGATCGAGTTCGAGCCGCCGGTCAGGTGCATGCCGAAGCGCGGGTCGACATAGGCGCCGTCGTTGCTGCCGTGGCGGCTGCGTACCCGGCGCCAGTCGGCGTCGAGTTCCTCGGCCAGGATCATCGGCAGCGCGGTCTGCACGCCCTGACCGAATTCCAACCGGTTGATGGTCACCGTGACCTCGCCATCGGGCGCGATCTGCACGAAGGCCGAGGGCTGCTCGGTCGGTTTGAGCGCGCTGGCCGGCTCGCTGCCCGCGGCGGCCTGGGCCGAGGCCAGATGGGGAAAGGCGCCGAGCGCCAGCCCGCCGGCACCGGCGAGCTTGAGGAAGCGGCGCCGTGGCAGCGTGACGGTGGCGTCGGACTGGTCGCGGGCCAGCAGCTGCTGCAGCGCGCGCGGCAGTTCGTGGGAATGGACGGCATCGAGGGGGGGCAGCATGGCGATTCCTTCAGGCGAGTGACTGGGCGGCATCGGCCACGGCGGCGCGGATACGGGCATAGGTGCCGCAGCGGCAGAGGTTGCCGGCCATGGCCGAGTCGATCTCGCTCGCGCTGGGCTGCTTGCCGCGCGGCAAGGACTTGAGGAAGGCGGTCGCGCTCATGATCTGGCCGCTCTGGCAGTAGCCGCATTGCGCCACGTCGTGCTTGATCCAGGCCGCGTGCACGGCGGAGCCGACCTTGTCGCTGCCATCGGTGGCGGCTTCGATGGTGGTGATCTTGCGGCCACGGGCGGCCGAGATCGGCGTGATGCAGGAGCGGATGGCCTGGCCGTCCAGATGCACGGTGCAGGTGCCGCAGAGCGCCGCGCCGCAGCCGAACTTGGTGCCGGTCAGGCCGAGTGAATCGCGCAGGGCCCAGAGGATGGGGGTGCCGGGATCGATGTCGACCTGTTGCTGGCGGCCGTTGACGTGGAGCGTGCTCATGGTGGATCGGTTCTCCGGAAATGGGGGCTGGCGCTGGGCTGGGCTCGAGGTGATGAATGGTAGCGGGGTCGGCGCGCCGCGGATACGCCGCGCTTCATCTGACCTTAATGTGCCCGTCTTTTAATCCATTCCGTGGACCTTGAGTCCCCGTGAAAACCCTGAATCCAACCTCGCAAGGAAACACCATGAAACTGAAGATTGCCGCCATCGTCCTGACCCTGACTGGCTCCGCCGCTTTCGCCGGCCCGACCTGCAATGTGCCGCAAGACAAGTGGATGAAGGAAGCCGACTTCAAGGCCCAGATGGAAAAGCAGGGCTACCAGATCAAGACCTTCAAGGTCAGCAAGGGCCAGTGCTACGAGATCTACGGTTTCGACAAGGCCGGCAAGAAGGTCGAGATCTACTTCGACCCCGCCACCGGCGCCGAACTCGAGCGCAAGTGATCGAGCTGCGCGCCTGACTCCTGCCCTCTGCCCTGCACCCCCTGCCGACCATGAAACCTGACCACCAAGCCGCTCTCGCCCCTGCCGTCAAGGTCTGGGACCCGTTCGTTCGCCTGTTCCACTGGAGCCTGGTGAGCTGCGTGCTGTTGAACCAGTTCATCCTGGAAGCCGGCGAGACCGCCCATGAGTGGACCGGCTATCTGGCCAGCGCGCTGGTGCTGGCCCGGGTGTCGTGGGGCTTCATCGGCAGCCGGCACGCGCGCTTCAGCGATTTTTTTCCCACGCCCAGTCGCCTGTACCGCCATTTCGCGGCCTTGCGGCAAGGGCAGCACCCGCCGTACGCCGGCCACAATCCGCTTGGCGCGCTGATGATGCTGGCGCTGATGGCCTTCGTGCTGGCGCTTGGCCTGACGGGCTGGATGCAGACCACCGATGCCTATTTCGGCGAGGAGTGGCTGCAGGAACTGCATGAGTGGCTGGCCAATGGCCTGCTGATCGCCGCTGGCCTGCATGCGGTTGCCGCGATCGTGATGGGCCGCCTCGAGCGTGTCAACCTGGTCAAGGCCATGGTGACCGGCGTCAAGCAACCCTATTGAATTACGATCCCGGCATGCGACTGCTTTTGCTGGAAGATGACATCACCCTTGGCGAGGGCTTGCGCGACTACCTGCGCAGCGACGGCTACCTGGTCGACTGGTGCAGCACGCTGGCCCAGGCCAGGGCGCTGATCAGCGAACCCTATGACGCCTGGCTGCTGGACTGGAACCTGCCCGACGGCTCCGGCGTCGACTGGCTCCGATCGCTGCGCGCCAGGGGCCTGCGGGTGCCGGCCCTGCTGTTGACCGCGCGCGACCGGCTGTCCGACCGCATCGAGGGACTCGACAGCGGCGCCGACGATTTCCTGGTCAAGCCGTTTGCGCCCGAGGAGCTCAGCGCGCGCCTGCGGGCGATCTCGCGCCGGGTGGCCGGCAGCGCCCTGCGCAAGGCCTTCGGCCCGGTCGAGATCGACCTCAATGCCAAGGCGGTCTGGCTCGAGGGGCAGGGCGTCGAGCTGACCGCGCGCGAATGGGCCATCCTCGAAGCGCTGGTGCTGCGCGCCGGGCGCATCGTCTCCAAGGCCGATCTCGAGGCGCTGGTGCTCGGTTTCGACAGCGAGCTGGCCAGCAACTCGACCGAGGTCCATGTCTTCAAGCTGCGCAGCAAGCTTGGCAAGTCGCTGATCGAAACCGTGCGCGGCCTGGGCTACCGCATCTCGGCGCCTTGAGCGATGATCGAACCCGCCGGTCTGCCCTCGATCCTGCAGCGCGTCACGCGCATGCTGCTGGTCATGGCCTTGCTATGGGCCCTGCTGATGGCGGTCGTGGTGCGTCAGGTGGTGCATCACGAGGTCGACGAGCTGATGGACCAGAGCCTGCGCGAGTCGGCCGAGATCCTGCACAGCGTGATTGCCGTGCTGCACCAGCAGGGGCTCGATCAGACGATGGCGCAGGTCCATGCCGAGTACGAGGAGCATCTGGTCTGGCAGGTCGTCGAGCGCCGGACCGGTGTTCTGGTGGCCCGGTCGCACCGGGCGCCAGCCCAGGCGCTGCTGCTGACGACCGACCCCGTGCCGCGCGACACGCCCGATGGCCTCTGGCGTGTGGTCAGTTTCGGTTTCCAGAACGTCTCACAGCATATCCTGCTGGTGGCGCAAAGCGAAGTCGAGCGCAAGGAGGCTCGCGCCGAGGCTGGGTGTTACACCCTGATCTTCACCTTGCTGATGGGGGTGCTGGTCACGTTGCTGATCAATTGGCTGGTGCGGCGCGAGCTCAAGCCGCTGGCCCGCCTGTCGAAGGCGGTGCTGGCTTGCGATCCGCTGCGGCCCGAGACCCTGCCGCAGTCGCCGGAACGGGCCGAACTGGTGCCGATGCTGCAGGCGATCCGCGATCTGGGCCGACGGCTGGCCCTGCGCATCAGTTCCGAGCGCGCCTTCACGGCCCATGCCGCCCATGCCTTGCGCACGCCCTTGGCGGGCATCGATGTCCAGCTCGCGATCGCGCTCAAGGAAGCACCCGAGTCGCTGCGCCCGCGCCTGATCCGCACCCGCGAGGCAGCGACCCGGCTCAGCCGCGTCATGCAGGCGCTGCTGACGATGTTTCGCAGTGGCAGCGAGCCGCAGCGTCAGCTCATTCGGGTCGCCGAGCTGTTGCCCACCCAGGCCTTCGGCGGCCTGCAGATCGACACCACCCGGGCCGAGCGGCCCGTCAGCGTCGATCCGGACCTGCTGGCGGCCGTGCTGTTCAACCTGCTCGACAATGCGCAGCGTCACCAGGCCCGGCAGGTGCAGCTGTGCGTGACCCAGGCCGACGGCAGCAACCGGCTGCGGCTGCAGGACGACGGCGAAGGCTGTCGCCCGGAGCGGCTGCAGTCGATCCGGACTGTGCTCGAGCGGCAGGACTATGGCGCCGATGGCGGCTCCAAGGGGCTGGGACTGGTGCTGGCCGATCTGGTGGTCCGGGCCCATGGCGGGCGCATGACCTTGCCTGAGGTCGAGACGGGCTTCTGTGTCGAGCTGAGCTGGCCTGAGGCCTGATCGGGCGCTGCCTGTTGGCAGGATCAGGGCGGCACCAGGCTCGCGCGGCCCGACCGGTCTGACTCGATGGCAGAATCGGCCGATGCAAAAGGCCTCCATCGTGATCGTCAGTCCGGCTCTGGCGGATGCCAACAACGGCAACTGGCAGACCGCCCGGCGCTGGCAACTGATGCTGGGCCAGCGCTACCAGGTCCGGATCTGCCGTGACTGGACCGGCAGCGGCCCTGACGCCGAGGACGCCGCCATGATCGCGCTGCATGCGCGCCGCTCGGCCGCATCGATCCAGGCCTGGGCGCAGCAGCATCCGGGCCTTGGGCTGGCGGTGGTGCTGACGGGCACCGACCTGTACCGCGACATCGCGCAGGACCCGCAAGCCCGCCAGTCGCTCGAGCTGGCCCAGCGGCTGGTGCTGCTGCAGGAGCGCGCGCCGCTGGCGCTGCCGGCTGCGCTGCATGCCAAGTCGCACGTGATCTTCCAGTCCTGCAGCGCCCGTGCGCCGCAGGACAAGACCGCCCATCACCTGCGCGCGCTCGTGGTCGGTCATCTGCGCGCAGAGAAATCCCCGCAGACGATCTGGCAGGCAGCGCGACTGCTGCGCGACCAGCCAGGCCTGCTGATCGACCATGTCGGCGCAGCGCTGGAGCCGGCCTGGGCCGAGCAGGCGCTTGCGGTCATGCGCGACTGCCCGCAGTACCGCTGGCTTGGTGCGCTGCCGCACGAGGCCACCCGGCGCCGGATCCAGCGCGCCCATCTGCTGCTGCACCCGAGCCTGATGGAAGGCGGCGCCCATGTGATCATGGAGGCCGTGCGCAGCGGCACGCCGGTGCTGGCCTCGCGCGTCGACGGCAATGTCGGCATGCTGGGACAGGATTATTCGGGCTATTTCGATTGCGGCGATGCGGCTGCTCTTGCCGACCTGCTGCTGCGCTGCCGGGATGAAGGGCAGGCCGGCGCGCCCGGCTCCACCAGCCCGTCGCTGCTCGAGCGCCTGCAGCAGCAATGCGGGCAGCGCGCGCCGCTGTTTGATCCGGCCCGCGAGCGCGCGGCGCTGCTGGCGCTGGGCGCCGAGCTGCTGGCAAGGCCTTGAGCCCCTGGCGCCAGGACGCGTCTGCGAGGCCGGAGCCTGCCCAGCTACTGCGGTCCTCGTTCTGGGTCGAAGCGGGAGGCGGATCGGCGTTTGGCCAGGGCTCCAATCGAATGCTAGGATGCCCGATAGCCATCCATCAGAGTCGCCATGACTGCGCTTGCCTTGAATCGAAGATGAACCGTCCTCCCATCGTCCCGCGCATGAGCCCGGTCTGGCGCGGCGGCCTGCTGGCCTTGCTCGCGGCCACCCTGTTCGGTCTCAGCACGCCACTGGTGCAGCAGCAGGGCGCCGGTCTGGGGTCGTTCAGCACGGCAGCGCTGCTCTACGCGGGCGCGGCCCTGGTGGCGCTGATGCTGCGGCGTTCGCCCGAGCGGGAGGCGCCCTTGGCGCTCTCGGACTGGCCACGTCTGCTGGCGATGGCGGCGACGGTCGCGATGGCGATGAACGACTCCATGCGACGCCTAGGGGACCCGCTTGCCGCGCCCGGCCATTCAGCCTTGCTCCCTCAGCCAGTCGTCGAGCTCGGCGCGTTCGATGAAGGTTTCCAGCCGGTTGATGTTGCCGGGCAGTTGCCGCCCTTCCCACTGTTCGGTCGCCCAGCGCTTGACGTTGGCGTGCAGTTCGCCATGCTCGATCGCGCGGGCCAGCATCACTTCGGCATCGTGTTCGGAGATCAGGCCGGTGGCCATGCGGCGCGCCGCTTCGATCAGCGTCAGCGCGGTCGTCGAAGAATCATTCATGATCGGTTTCGCTCCCTTTTTATCAATATGCAAAGGCTAACGGTTTGCCGGCGCCGATTCAATCCGGCGCGCCTTAGCGAATGACCAGACGATCCCGCTCGCGCCGCACCGCCAGCGCAAAATCGAAGCGGTCGGCGTGCGCGGCGAGGTCGAGATCGGCCAGCGGCAGGTGCGGCCAGGCGCCGGCGCCGAAACGCCGGCCGAAATCCGAATCGCGCACCCGTTGCTCAAAGGGCTCGGGGGCCGGCCGCTCGCCACGCAGCAGCGCCTCGATGTAGTCGGCGCAGGCGATGTCCTCGTCGCCATTGCGATCGACCCATTCGCCGGTGATCACGAAGCAGACCTCCTGCGCTCCTGCCGCGCGGATCGCCTTTGCCGTTGCCGCAGCGCACCCCAGGCAGGCGGCGTAGAGCCGGCGCGCCTGGCGGAAGCGCTGCAGGCCGCGCACCCCGGCGGCGGTGGTCAGCACGACATCGCGCCCGACCAGGTCGGCGTGCGCCAGATGCGACGGCGAATTGCCGAAATCGAAGCCGGGCAGCGGATCGCCGCCGCCCACCGCGCCCACCGACAGCGGATTGCCGACTCGCGCCAGCAGCGCCGTCGCCGCCGCCGCCCCGTCCACCGGATAGATGGCGCGGGCGCCACCGGCCAGTGCCACTGCCGCCGTCGTGAATGAGCGCAGCACGTCGATGACGACCACGGTGTCGGCCGGACTGTGCAGGTTCTGCAAACGGTTGAGGAAGATGCGCGAGAACTTCATGCGGCGCTCGGTCAATCCTGTTGCGGCAACGCAGCGGCGGCGAACTTGTCCGGATTCTTGCAGGTGATGCCGGCGTAGAACGAGCGGATCGCCGCCATGTCGGCGTCGATGTCGCCGGTCGGTTCGAAAATCCGGCTCAGGCCGGCTTCCTTCTTGCGGAAATCCAGGTAGCCGAGAACGATCGGTACGCCGGCCCCCTGCGCGATGTAATAGAACCCGGTCTTCCATTGCCTGACCCTGCTCCGCGTGCCCTCGGGCGGCACGACCACGACCAGGCGCTCGTTGCGCTGGTAGGCGTCGACCGTCGCCTGCACCAGATTCCCGGCCTTTTCGCGGTTGACCGGGATGCCGCCCAGCCAGCGCATGACGCTGCCGAGCACCGGCGGGAACAGGCTGGCCTTGCCCATCCAGTACACCTTGAGGCGCAGCGCGAAGCAGACCATCAGGCCGACCGGGAAATCCCAGTTGCTGGTGTGCGGGGCGGCGATCAGCACATATTTGGCTGCGCCCGGCACCCCGCCGACCACCCGCCAGCCAGTCAGGCGCAGGGCCAGGCGCCCCAGCCAGCACATCAGGACATTGATAATCGGCGTATCGAAGATCGTGTAATGCATTGGGGGGCGCGGCCTATTTGCGGATCGGCTGGTTGCGGCCGGAGAACTGGTCGCTCAGGCGGAAGGCGGCATCGCTGAAGCTGCCATTTGGATTCTGCTTGCAGTAGTTGTTGATGTTCAGCTCGATGGTCCCGCTCGAGATGCTCGACACCTGCTGCGCCTGCTGGCCGTAGTTGTGGCCGGTCAGGAAGCCGCGCACCC
>ERZ1034365.1651-NODE-1651-length-11055-cov-4.274276_pt1 | contig 11055 bp, 10 predicted proteins | sample MGYA00520615_ERZ1034365 | MGnify/ENA primary metagenome ERZ1034365 (study PRJEB33736, sample SAMEA104284505) | Azolla filiculoides | biome: Urban; feature: Water surface; material: Ditch water | place: Netherlands | collected 2015-10-28 | depth 0-0.1 m ... | reverse complement strand
GCGGCACTCGAGCGGCTCTATTGCGGACCGCAGACGGGCCAGGCAGCGCTGGCCTGGCTGGCGCTGCCCGAGGCCGTGCAGTCGGTCGCGTTGCTGCCGCTGCGCCCGGTGGCCGACGCGCCGCCGTTTGGCCTGCTGGTGCTGGCTTCGGACGATCTGCAGCGCTTCCAGTCGTCGATGGACACCGATTTCCTGCGCCATCTGGGCGAGTTCGCGGGTGCCGCGCTGTCGCGCCTGCTGCCGGTCCGCCACAATAGCGCCCCATGAAAACCATCAGACTCAAACCGGCCAAGGAAAAGTCCCTGCAGCGCCGTCACCCCTGGGTGTTCGACGGCGCGATTGCCAAGGGCGGCGCCGATGCCGGCGAGACCGTGCGGGTCGAAAGCGCCGAAGGCGCCTTCCTGGCCTGGGGCGCCTATTCGCCGCAGTCGCGCATCCGCGTGCGGGTCTGGAGCTTCGATGAAGGCCAGCGCATCGACGCGGCTTTCTTCCGGCAGCGGCTGCGCCAGGCGCTGGCGCTGCGGGCGCCGCTGCAGATCGCGAGCGACGGCCTGCGCCTGGTGCATGGCGAGTCCGACGGTCTGCCGGGCCTGGTGGTCGACCGCTACGGCGACATCCTGGTCGCGCAGTTCACCAGCTGCGGCACCGAGCGCTGGAAGGATGTGCTGGCCGACGCGCTGCTCGAGCTGACCGGCCTGAGCCGGCTCTACGAGCGCAGCGACGCCAGCGCCCGCGCGCTCGAAGGCCTGCCCGAGCTCAAGGGCTGGCTGCGCGGTGCGGGCGAGACCGCCTGCGTGATCCACGAGAACGGTTGGCAGCTCGGGCTCGATGTCGAGCTCGGTCACAAGACCGGCTACTACCTGGACCAGCGCGACAGCCGGCGCGACATGGCCGACTACGCGCGCCGCTTCGGCTTCCAGCAGGTGCTCAACTGCTTCAGCTACACCGGCGGCTTCTCGGTCGCGGCGCTGGCCGGTGGCGCCGCGCATGTGACCTCGATCGATTCCTCAGGGCCGGCGCTCGAGCGCGCCCGCGCCAACGTCGAGCTCAACGGCCATGACCTGGCGCGCGCGACCTTCCTCGACGCCGATGTCAACGCCAGCCTGCGCCGCTTCCTGGCCGAGGGCCGGAGCTTCGATGCGATCGTGCTCGATCCGCCCAAGCTCGCGCCGACGGTGGCGCATGCCGAGCGCGCCGCGCGCGCCTACAAGGACATCAACCGGCTGGCCTTCAAGCTGCTGAATCCGGGCGGGGTGCTGTTCACCTATTCCTGCTCGGGCGGCATCGGGGTCGAGCTGTTCCAGAAGATCGTTGCCGGCGCCGCGCTCGATGCCGGCGTCGATGCCGTGATCCTGCAGCGCCAGGGCGGGGCGGCCGATCACCCGACCGCGCTGGCCTTCCCGGAAGGCGAGTACCTCAAGGGCCTGGTGCTGATGCGCCGACCGGGCTGAGCCCGCTGCGGTGGTGGTACGGCCCGGTGTCCGGGCCTGCCCTTGCCGTTACCTAACTTTCGCCAGCTGCACTACACTGGCCGATTGCAATTTGACCGCTGGCGGCCTGTGCCGCCGTGACCTGCTGACCGCGAGAACCCCCATGGCCCTGATACCCGTCACCATCCTGACCGGATTCCTCGGATCCGGCAAGACCACCCTGCTCAAGCGCGTGCTGACCGAGGCACATGGTCAGAAGATTGCCGTGATCGAGAACGAGTTCGGTGAGGAAAACATCGACACCGACATCCTGGTCTCCGACACCGAAGAGCAGATCATCCAGATGAGCAACGGCTGCGTCTGCTGCACCATCCGCGAAGACCTGCGCAGCACGCTGCAGCTGCTGGCCGCCAAGAAGCGCAAGGGCCTGCTCGACTTCGAGCGCATCGTGATCGAGACCACCGGCCTGGCCGATCCGGGCCCGGTGGCGCAGACCTTCTTCATGGACGAGGAGATCGCCGAGAGCTACCTGCTCGACTCGATCCTCACGCTGGTCGATGCCAAGCATGCGCAGCAGCAGCTCGACGACCGCCAGGAGGCGCGGCGCCAGCTCGGCTTTGCCGACCAGATCTTCATCAGCAAGTCCGACCTGGTGTCGGAGTCGGAGCTGGCCGAGCTCAAGCACCGGATCCGGCACATGAACCCGCGCGCGCCGATCCAGACCGTGCATTTCGGCCAGGTCGCGCTGAGCCAGGTGCTGGATCTGCGCGGCTTCAACCTGAACGCCAAGCTCGACCTCGACCCGGACTTCCTCAAGCCCGACGATCACGGCCACTGCGACCACGAGCATGGCCATTGCGAGCATGAGCATGAGCATGGACACGATCACGATCATGGACATGAGGGTCATGACCATGCGCCTGGCGAGGCCTGCAACCATCCCGGTCATGGCCACCATCATCGCCATGACGACGATGTCAAGAGCTTCGTCTACCGCGAAACGCGTCCGCTCGATCCGGCCAAGCTCGAGGATTTCCTCGGCGCGATCGTGCAGGTCTACGGGCCCAAGCTGCTGCGCTACAAGGGCGTGCTCCACATGACTGGCACCGAGCGCAAGGTGATCTTCCAGGGCGTGCACCAGCTGATGGGCAGCGACCTCGGCCCCGAGTGGGGGCCGGACGAACTGCGCCAGAGCAAGATGGTGTTCATCGGCATTGACCTGCCGCGCGACATCCTGCTGCAGGGGTTGGAGCAGTGCCTGGCCTGATGCGTCTTGCGGCACCGTTACAATGCCGCCGCCGCGGGCCGTAGTGCGCGTCAGGCGTTTATCAAGTCAGAAAGATAAGAGTGAGGGCCGGCGGCGTCGCAGACGCCTTGTCCGATCCAACACCAGGACCGCCCCCCCGGGGGCATCAAGGAGAACGGTTTTGAACCTCGACAGCTCGCCTTCCTGCTCCATCGTGCAGGCCGGCATGGCTATTGCAGTTGCCGTTCCCCATTCCCACTCCATCGAAGCCATCATGTCTACCACCGCACCCAAGACCGCCACCCAGGATCCCCAGTTGGCAGACAACTGGAAGACCAAGCCATTGGAGCAGCTGACCGACGCCGACATTCTCGCCATGCCCGAGAGCGAGTACATGAACGAGGTGCAGCTGGCTTATTTCCGCCGCAAGCTGCAGTCCATCAAGGCCGGCATCCTGGCCAACGCTGGCGAGACCACCGAGCACCTGCGCGAGGACACCTCGGTCGTGCCCGACCCGGCCGACCGCGCCACGATCGAGGAAGAGCATGCGCTGGAGCTGCGCACGCGCGACCGCGAGCGCAAGCTGCTCAAGAAGATCGAGCAGTCGATCGTCAGCATCGATTCCGGCGACTACGGCTACTGTGCCGAGACCGGCGAGCCGATCGGCGTCGGCCGCCTGCTGGCGCGTCCGACCGCCAATCTGTCGCTCGAGGCCCAGCAGCGCCGCGAGCTCAAGCAGAAGATGTTCGGGGACTGATGTTCCCAGGCCCGTTCCGGGATCGCTAGCCTGCGTCGCAACCAGCGCGCAGGCCTGCGAGAATAACGGGCATGGAACACAAAGACTCCTCGATCTTCTACGGCACGACCATCGTCTGCGTGCGGCGCCAGACGCCGCAGGGCATCCAGGTCGCCATTGGCGGTGACGGCCAGGTCACGCTCGGCCATATCGTCGTCAAGGGCACGGCGCGCAAGGTGCGCAAGCTCTACCGCGACCAGGTGCTGGCCGGTTTCGCTGGCGCGACCGCCGACGCCTTCACCCTGTTCGAGCGCTTCGAGGCCAAGCTCGAGAAGCACCAGGGCCATCTGGTGCGCGCCGCGATCGAACTGACCAAGGACTGGCGCACCGACCGCGTGCTGCGCCGGCTCGAGGCCATGCTGGCCGTGGCCGACAAGAGCGCCAGCCTGATCATCACCGGCAATGGCGATGTGCTCGAACCCGAGCATGGCATCGTCGCGATCGGCTCGGGCGGTGCCTATGCCCAGTCCGCGGCCAAGGCGCTGCTCGACCACACCGAGCTCGATGCCGAAGCCATCGTCCGCAAGTCGCTCGCGATCGCGGGCGAGCTCTGCATCTACACCAACATGAACCACACGGTCGAGGTCCTGTAACCATGTCGTCCGCCATGACCCCCCAGGAAATCGTCTCCGAGCTCGACGCCCACATCATCGGCCAGCAGGCGGCCAAGCGCGCGGTCGCGATCGCGCTGCGCAACCGCTGGCGCCGCCAGCAGGTCGAGCCCAAGCTGCGCCCGGAGATCACGCCCAAGAACATCCTGATGATCGGCCCGACCGGCGTCGGCAAGACCGAGATCGCGCGCCGCCTGGCCAAGCTGGCCAACGCACCCTTCATCAAGGTCGAGGCGACCAAGTTCACCGAGGTCGGCTATGTCGGCAAGGATGTCGATTCGATCATCCGGGATCTGGCCGACATCGCGGTCAAGCAGCAGCGCGAGACCGAGATGGCCAAGGTGCGCGTGCGCGCCGAGGACGCGGCCGAGGAGCGCATCCTCGACGCGCTGATCCCGCCGCCGCGCGGCGAGGGCTTCGGCTTCAATGCCGAGGAGAAGCCGGCCGACAGCGCCGCGCGCCAGGTGTTCCGCAAGAAGCTGCGCCAGGGCGAGCTCGACGACAAGGAGATCGAGCTCGACCTCGCGGCGGCCGCGCCGCAGCTCGAGGTCATGACCCCGGCCGGCATGGAGGAGATGGCCGATCAGCTGCGCGGCATGTTCAGCCAGTTCGGCGCCGGCAAGAAGAAGGCGCGCAAGCTCAAGATCGGCGAGGCCAGGAAGCTGCTGATCGACGAGGAAGCCGCCAAGCTGCTCAACGAAGACGAGGTCAAGCAGCAGGCGCTGCACAACGCCGAGCAGAACGGCATCGTCTTCATCGACGAGATCGACAAGGTCACCAGCCGCAGCGACGGCCAGAACACCGGCGAGGTCTCGCGCCAGGGCGTGCAGCGCGACCTGCTGCCGCTGGTCGAGGGCACGACGGTCTCGACCAAGTACGGCGCGATCAAGACCGACCATATCCTGTTCATCGCGAGTGGCGCCTTCCACCTCAGCAAGCCGAGCGATCTGCTGCCCGAGCTGCAGGGCCGGTTGCCGATCCGGGTCGAGCTGCAGTCGCTGACGGTGGCCGACTTCGAGGCCATCCTGACCCAGACCCATGCCAGCCTGGTGCGCCAGTACCAGGCGCTGCTGGCGACCGAAGGGGTGCAGCTGGCCTTCACTCCGGACGGCATCACCCGGCTGGCGGCGATCGCCTACGAGGTCAACGAGCGCACCGAGAACATCGGCGCACGCCGCCTGGCGACCGTGATGGAGCATCTGCTCGACGAGGTCAGCTTCGACGCCACCAAGCTCGAGGGCCAGACCGTGACCATCGACCAGGCCTATGTCGATGCCCGCCTGGGCGCGCTGAGCCAGAACGAGGACCTGTCACGCTACATCCTCTGACAGGGCTTGAGTGCTGGCCTGGCGCGTGACGGGGCGCCCCCTTCTTTGTATGATGAAAATCTGATACTTCAAGGGGATGTCATGGTCTTTCGGTGCGTCGTCATCAGTGGCCTGATCGGCTGCGTCCTGGCCGTGGCGGGGGCGGTCGCCCAGGCCGAACAGCCCGGCCAGATCTACCGCTGCCGCGCCTACGGCGGCGGCCAGTTCTGGTCTGACCGGCATTGTCAGCAGCATGGCGCGCTGATCGAGCGCATCGAAAGCGTGCCGGCCGGCATGAGCTTCGAGCGTCAGGTCAAGGTGGCCGAGCAGGGTAGCGGTCGCAGCGCCAAGGCGGTCAGTGTCGGCGATTCACGCCGCAGCGAGCAGGCCGTCATCGAGCGCGAGGCCAAGGCCCGGGCTCGCGAGCAGGCCCGCCAGCAGGCGCGTTGCGTCAAGTGGCAGGCCGAGCTCGAGCGTCAGCAGAGCTTCAGTCGCCAGAAGCTCACGGCACGCCGACAGGAGTTCATTCGCAACAAGCAGCAGGTCTTGCGCCAGCAACGCGAGCAGGCCGGTTGCCGCTGAAGGGCTTGGCCCGCTGCGATGTACCGACTTGAGGTGACATCTGCAGTCTGACGGCTAAGTACTTATGTGGCTTAGGGTTTTCCTGGTCATGCATCAGGTGCTTGATCCTAAGTCTTTGATTTCATTTTAAAAAAACAAACATTTACTTGTTTGGATCACTGTTTTGGTGCTACAGTGGAAAAAAGTGCAATAAAGTGGTGAAAAGTGTTTTCAAAGGCCAGATGCCGTGTTTCAGGGAGCGTCCTCGATCAGCCTCGATGCCAAGGGTCGGCTTTCCATGCCAACCCGGCATCGTGACGTGCTGAGCGCGACTGCGGCCGGCCAACTCACGATCACCAAGCACCCGCACGGTTGCCTCATGATCTTTCCGCGTCCCGAATGGGAAGCTTTTCGCGTTCGCATTGCCGAGCTGCCGATGTCGGCTCAGTGGTGGAAGCGAATCTTCCTCGGCAATGCGATGGACTGCGAGCTCGATGCCTCCGGGCGCGTGCTCGTGGCGCCCGAGCTGCGCTCTGCCGCTGGAATCACCAAGGGGGCCGTGCTGCTCGGCATGGGCAACCATTTCGAACTCTGGGACGCGCAAACCTATGCGGCCCAGGAAGCCGAGGCGATGAAGGGCGAGATGCCCGACGTCTTCAAGGATTTCTCTTTCTGAAGGCACGGCAGTGCAAACTCCGCTCTCACATTGCACCGTCCTGTTGGACGAGGCGGTCGACTCGCTTGAGGTTCGACCGGATGGACATTACATCGATGCGACCTTCGGTCGCGGTGGTCACTCGCGCCTGATCCTGTCGCGGCTCGGGGCCGAGGGCCGCCTGACCGGTTTCGACAAGGACCCGCAGGCGGTGGCCGTGGCCGACGCGCTGGCGCTGGCCGATCCGCGCTTTTCGATTCGCCATGAGGGCTTCAAGTTCATGGCGGAGCTGCCGGCGGCCTGTGCCGACGGCATCCTGATGGATCTCGGGGTCAGCTCGCCCCAGATCGACGACCCTGCTCGGGGTTTTTCCTTCCGGCACGACGGGCCGCTGGACATGCGCATGGACCCCAGCCGGGGCGAGAGCGTGGCCGACTGGCTGGCCGAGGCCGAAATTCCCCAGATGGCGGAGGTGATACGTGACTACGGCGAAGAACGGTTTGCTCAACAGATTGCAAAGGCGATTGATCGTCGCCGACAGGAACGGGGCCCGCTTCGAACCACCGCCGAGCTGGCCGAAGTCGTGGCTGGCGCGGTCAAAACCCGCGAGCCGGGCAAGGACCCTGCAACGCGCACATTTCAGGCTCTTCGGATTTTCATCAATGCCGAACTTGAAGAACTGCAGCAGGCCCTGAGCGCGAGCTTGCGCGTGCTGCGTCCGGGCGGGCGGCTGGTCGTGATCAGCTTCCATTCGCTCGAGGACCGCATCGTCAAGCAGTTCATCGCCCAGCACTCCAAGGAGGTCTACGACCGCCGTGCCCCGTTCGCCGCCCCGAAGCCGATGGCGCTGCGCAGCATCGAACGCGTCATGCCGGGCGAGCGCGAGGTCGCAGCCAATCCGCGCGCGCGCAGCGCCGTGATGCGCGTGGCCGAGCGTACCGATGCGGAGGCGCCGTGATTCGTTTCAACGTGGCCTTGCTGCTGGCGCTGCTGGTCAGCGCCTTTTGCTTGGTGAACGTACGCTATGAAGCGCGCCGGGTCTACATGGCCCTCAGCAAGGCGCAGTCGCAGGCCTCGCGGCTCGAGGCGGACTACGACCAGCTGCTGGCACAAAAGCGTACCCTGGCCGCGCCGGTCCGGGTGCAGCAGCTCGCCGCCGGTCAGCTGCTCATGCGCCCGACCAACCCGGCCGTGACCGAGTATCTGCAGTCCGCAGCGGTGGCGGCGGCCAAGGGTCAGCCGTGAGCCGTCGCAGCATCGCCTACAGCAGCAGTCCGCTGCTGGCCAGCAAGACGCCGCCGGGCCGTAGCAAGGCCATCGTCGGCCTGATGGCGCTCGGCTTTGTCGTCATGGCCGGCCGTGCCGCCTATGTCCAGGTATTGGGCAACGATTTCTTCCTGCGTCAGGGCGAGGTGCGCTACGCGCGCACGCTCGAGTTGCCGGCCAGCCGTGGGCAGGTGCTCGACCGCAACGGCGTGATCCTGGCGACCAGCGTGGTCGCGCAAAGCATCTGGGTCGAGCCGTCCGACATCGAGCTCGATGATCCCAAGCTTGAACAGGCGGCCGAACTGCTCGGGCTGTCGCTGGCAGAGTTCAAGCAACGGGTCGGCAAGGGTGGCAAGAACTTCGTCTGGATCCAACGCCAGGTCGATGAGCCGGTGGCGCTCAAGGTCAAGGCGCTCGGCATCAAGGGTCTGCATCTGCGCGAGGAGTACAAGCGCCACTACCCCGAGGGCGAGTCGGCGGCACATGTGGTTGGCTTCACCAATGTCGAGGATGTCGGACAGGAGGGCATCGAGCTGGCCTTCAATCAGGCCCTGTCGGGCAAGCCGGGCTCGCGGCGCGTGATCAAGGACCGCCTGGGCCGGGTGGTCGAGGACACGCGCGAGGCGATTCCGCCGGTGGACGGCCGCGACCTGCAGCTGTCGATCGACAGCAAGATCCAGTATTTCGCCTACCAGAAGCTGCGCGACCAGGTGATCGCGCACAAGGCCCGCGCCGGCAGCGTGGTGGTGCTCGACGCCCGTTCCGGCGAGCTGCTGGCACTGGCCAACTACCCGAGCTACAACCCGAACCAGCGCCAGAACCTGACCGGTGAGCAGCTGCGCAACCGCGCGCTGACCGACACCTTCGAGCCCGGTTCGACCATGAAGCCGTTCACGATCGGGCTCGCGCTGGAATCCGGCCGTGTCAAGCCCGAGACCCTGGTCCAGACCGCGCCCGGTCGCCTGACGATCACCGGTTCGACCATCTCGGACACCCACAACTACGGCACGCTGACGGTCGAGGGCGTGATCCAGAAGTCGTCCAACGTCGGCACCACCAAGCTCGCGATGCAGATGCAGCCGCGCGAGATGTGGGAAACCTTCACGGCGGCCGGCTTCGGCCAGAAGCCGCAGCTCGAGTTTCCCGGCGTGGTCGGCGGCCGGGTCCGGCCCTACAAGACCTGGCGGCCGATCGAGCAGGCCACGATGTCTTATGGCTACGGCCTGTCGGCCAGCCTGTTCCAGATGGCGCGCTCCTACACCGTATTTGCCAACGAGGGGCGGATCATTCCCGCCACCATCCTCAAGAAGCCCGAGCTCGCCGTTGGCGTTCCGGTGTTCTCGCCGCGCACGGCGGCCCAGGTGCTCAAGATGTTGGCGATGGCGACCGGCCCCGGCGGCACCGGCCAGCGCGCCCAGACCATCGGCTATTCGGTCGGCGGCAAGTCCGGCACTGCGCGCAAGCAGGCCGGCAAGGGTTATGCCGCCGGCAAGTACCGCTCCTGGTTCACCGGCATGGCGCCTATCGAGCATCCCCGCATCATCTGCGCGGTCATGCTCGACGAGCCCAGCGCCGGCCAGGTCTACGGCGGCCTGGTCGCGGCGCCGGTGTTCAGCGAGACCGTGCAGCAGGCTTTGCGCATCCTGGGCGAACCGCCCGACATGAGCGTCAAGCCCCATATCGTGGCGCAGGCGGTGGAGGAATCCTTGTGATCACGACTTTCGATCGGCCCGACGCCGCCTGCCGCTGGCTGCGCGAGCAGGGCGCGCGCGCGCTGCAGTGCGACAGCCGGCGCGTGCGGCCCGGCGATGCCTTCGTGGCCTGGCCCGGTGCGGCGCAGGACGGTCGGCGCCATGTCGCTGCAGCGCTTCAGGCCGGTGCGGTCGCCTGCCTGGTCGAGCGCGCGGGTTGCGAGGCTTTTGGCCTGGGCGATCCGCTCGATCCGCGCATTGCCGCTTTCCCGGGCCTCAAGGCTGCCACCGGCGCGATCGCCAGCCTGTATCAGGGCCAGCCGAGCCAGGCGCTCGATGTGGTCGCCCTGACCGGCACCAATGGCAAGACCTCGACCGGCTGGTGGATCGCGCAATGGTTGGCGGCGCTGGGCCAGCCCGCCGCGCTCGCGGGCACGCTCGGCATGGGTGTGCCAGGGCGGGATTTCGAGCCGACCGGACTCACCACGCCCGATCCCGTGAGCTGGCAGGCTGGCCTGCGGCGCTGGGTCGATGCTGGCATCCAGGCCGCCGTGGTCGAGGCCTCATCGATCGGCCTGCAGGAAGGCAGGCTCGATGCGACCCGCATCCGCACCGCGGTGTTCAGCAACCTGACCCAGGATCATCTGGACTACCACGGCAGCATGGACGCCTACTGGCGCGCCAAGCGCGTGCTGTTCGACTGGCCCGGGCTGCAGGCGGCGGTGGTCAATATCGACGATTCCCATGGCGCTTTGCTGGCGGTCGAGTTGCAACCGCGCGCCGACGCCGGCGCGCTCGATCTCTGGACCATCGCCGTGCGCTCGCCGCAGGCAAGGCTGCGCGTTGTCGACTGGGCCCTGACCGATACCGGTCTGCGCTTTGAGCTGCTGGAGCGCCAGGCCGATGGCCGCGACAGCGCGCCACAGCAGATCAGCGTCCCGCTGGTCGGCGAATACAACCTCTACAACCTGCTGAGCGCGCTGGCCGTGGCGCGCGCGAATGGTCACTCGCTCGAGCGTGCGGTCGCTGCGGTCGCCGCGCTGAGTCCGGTGCCGGGCCGCATGCAGTCGGCCTGGGGCGCCGAGCAGGCCGATCAGCCGCTGGTTCTGGTCGACTATTGCCACACGCCCGATGCACTCGAAAAGGCGTTGCAGGCGCTGCGCCCGCTGGCCGACAAGCGCGGCGGCAGTCTCTGCTGTGTGGTCGGCTGTGGTGGCAACCGTGACGCCGGCAAGCGCCCGCTGATGGCGGCTGCGGCTGAACGCTGGTCCGACCGCCTGCTGCTGACCAGCGACAACCCGCGCTCGGAAGACCCGTTGCAGATCCTGGCCCAGATGCGTGCCGGCCTGCTCGACCCCGGGCCGGTCGAGGTCGAGCCCGACCGCGCGGCGGCGATCGCGCACGCGGTCGCGCAGGCTGGCCCGCGCGACGTGGTACTGCTGGCTGGCAAGGGACATGAGGACTATCAGGAGATTGCCGGCGTGAAATTGCC
>ERZ1034365.1650-NODE-1650-length-11056-cov-2.841060_pt1 | contig 11056 bp, 4 predicted proteins | sample MGYA00520615_ERZ1034365 | MGnify/ENA primary metagenome ERZ1034365 (study PRJEB33736, sample SAMEA104284505) | Azolla filiculoides | biome: Urban; feature: Water surface; material: Ditch water | place: Netherlands | collected 2015-10-28 | depth 0-0.1 m ... | reverse complement strand
GCGGACTGTTTACTTCAAGATTGACAGATATTTTTGATCTACAGACTATTGTAGGAGATATTAACGACGGTCAACAGTATTATATAACCAAAGGAGGTGGAGCTGTAAAAGTGAATGGAAATGTAACAACTGCTGCCAACGGACAGAAAATGTTTACTGAGGGAACAACAATTGAAGGTGGAGGTAATATTGAACGGGGAACATCGGCTACCATTAAAAAAGTATATGCCAAGGAAAACGGTTGTACCTATTTTATTGATGGAATTTTGGAAAATCCTGTAACATCAGTTTTCGGACAATTACAATCGGACTCCCGATTCAGTCGTTTTCTGGAATTATGTAATCAATCAGATATTTTTGTCAGTTTATATTCAAGTACATCAAAGGCTCTGAATAACAAAGTAAAATTCTTCGATTTGTATCACTATACTGTGTATGCTCCAACTAACGAAGCGTTGGATGCTGTCATCGGTACATCTATTTTACCGTCGCAAACTCAGATTGACAATGCTGCAACTATTGAAGAAAAAGCCGCTCTCGAAGAAAAACGACTTCGTTTTCTGAGATACCATTTTCAGGATAATTCCATATTTATCGGAGGAGCTCCAAATACAAACAAATCCTATCTGTCGGCAACATTAAATAAATCGACAGGTAAATTTTATCCACTTTATGTTACAAATAACTCAAACTCACTTACTGTGCGTGATTACAAAGGAAATGATGTTCATGTGCTTAAATACAATAACTGTTACAATTTAATGGCCAGAGACATTGTGGTTAACAATACCGATCTTGAAAAAGCTACGGCAATTTACACATCTTCGTGGGCTGTAGTGCATTTAGTTGATAATGTGTTGAGATTTGAGTAATAGTTTCAGAAAAAGAATTTACAGATAAAATGAAAAAAATATATATAATCATTGTCGTACTGCTTGCAGCAATTGGTGCTTATGCCCAACAAGATGCAGTTGTGTTAACCGGTAAAGTTTCAGCGGCTAATAATGGCGAAACCTTAATGGGAGTATCCGTAGCAGAACTCGACGACAATAATCGTGTTATCAACGGTGCAATTTCCGATATGGATGGAAATTATGTTTTGCGGCTGAAAAGTGCAAAAAACAAAATAAAATTTTCATATATCGGGTATATTCCACAGACATTTAGTAAAAATGACAAAAAACGGCTGGATGTTAAACTAATAGAAGAAACACAGATGCTTACTGAAACTGTTGTAATTGCAAAGCGCACAACAAACGATGGAGCATTTAATATCCCTACCCGCGAAATATCCATGGCTATGCAGAAAGTTGATGCCAAAGACTTTGAAGGTATTTCAGTGGCATCGGTAGATGATGCATTACAGGGACGGATTTCAGGACTGGATATTGTTGGGAATTCAGGTGCACCCGGGTCCGGAGCAACAATGCGTATTCGTGGTACCAGCTCAATTACCGGAAATGCAAACCCGCTTATAGTAGTTAATGGAATTCCTTTCGATGGCGATGTAAACTCAGGATTTGATTTTGCTTCAGCAAACGAAGAGCAATACGCTAACTTGCTGAATGTTAATGTGGACGATATTCAGGATATTGTAGTGTTGAAAGATGCCGCTTCCACGTCTATGTGGGGTTCAAAAGGGGCCAATGGTGTATTGATGATTACAACAAAAAAAGGGGCAAAGGGTAAAACCAAGGTACAATACACCTATAGATTTACTCAGGCTTTTCAACCTCAGGGAATGAAAATGCTAAGTGGTGATGATTACACCATGCTTATAAAACAGGAATTGTTTAATAAAACGCTGGCAGCTAATGAAACCCGTTTGTCGTTGGAAGAATTAAATTATAATCCATCGTTTGCCGAATACGAAAACTTCAACAATAATACCGATTGGATTTCAGCTGTAAGTCAGGTAGGTTACACTAATGAGCACAATATTAGTATAGCAGGAGGTGGAGACAGAGCTAAGTTCCGTTTATCGGGCGGCTTTTATAATCAGACAGGTACAAATATTGGACAGGAGCTCAAACGCTTTTCTACCCGATCGCAGCTCGATTATCAGGTTTCCGATCGCTTACGTTTTACATCGGAGTTTGGATTTACCTATACCAACAATAACCGGAATTACGATAATTTGCTTGAAATAGCATACAAAAAAATGCCAAATGTGAGCATTTATGCTCAGGATACAAATGGAAACAATTCAGATGTGTTTTATAACATCTTGTCATCCTCTAAACTGGATGGAAGTCAGAAAAATCTCATGAACCCTGTTGCTCTGGGTACACTTGCTTATGAACGCGAATTAAGCTACCGAATTTTGCCGACTTTCCGCCTGATATATGATATTTTTGACCCGAATGACCATTACCTACGTTACAGTGCATATGTTACATTTGATATTAATAATGTAGAAACAAATAATTTCCTACCTTATAATGTAAATAGTTACGATTGGGGAAATTCCAGTGTTAACCGGGCAGAAGGCGAAAATACGGAGAAAGTTACAGTAATGACTGAAAATCAGTTAACATGGCAATTGCCAAAAAATAAAATTCATCAACTAATGGTTGATTTAAAACTGAATACAAGCAGCAGTTTTTCTTCGTCTCAGGCATTTGTTTCGTATGGTTTTCCCGATACAAGTATAAATGACCCGACTGCACTTGGTTACCTTGAATCAGAAAATTCAGGAACAATTAAAGCCCGATCCATTGGTTTAACCAGCAGGGTTCATTATGCTTTACAGAACAAATATATTGTGGATTTATCGTATCGCTTGGATGGTAGTACCCGTTTTGGGGCAAATAATCGTTTTGGGAGCTTTCCCGGTGTAGGTTTAAAGTGGATTGTTTCTGATGAGGCATTTATGAAACCACTCGAAAAATGGGTGTCGTTACTGGCAGTACGTCCAAGTTGGGGAATGGCCGGAAATCAACCCGGAGCCGAATATCTGCATTTTAGTAAATATGTTGCTGATAAGTTTGGATATATGTCAGGTACTTCTGTTCGTCCTGATAATCTGGAACTTACTGACTTACGCTGGGAAACTGTATCATCCACCAATATAGGGAGTGATATAGAGTTTTTAAAGGGAAAAATAAATCTTACACTGGATTGGTATCACAAACGTACCAATGATCTTTTGTTTGCCAATTTGCCAATTTCGCCAACTTCCGGTTTTACGTCGATACTCTACCGCAATGCGGGCATTATGGATAACGATGGTTGGGAAATTAATTTTGATTTCAGAAATCTGATAAAGAAAGGAAAATTTAGTTTGGATTTCAACTTTAATATATCAAATTATTACAATCGCATTATAGAGTTGGATGATGCTGTGGAAAATCAGTATAATAATAAAGCAACATCCATCGGTAACGGAGTTTATCTTACCATGCTTCAGGAAGGAAACTCATTTGGTTCAATTTATGGGTTCAAATACAAAGGCGTTTATCAATACAGCGAATTTATAGCAGGTGAGCAGGAAGACGCACCAGTGGCACGTGACGCAAATGACAATGTCTTACTGGATTATGAAGGTAAACCTAAGCCCATGTACTATAATTACAAATCTACCAAATATAAATTTCAGGGTGGCGATGTTCAGTATGAAGATGTAAATCACGATGGCTCCATTGATCAATACGATGTAGTATATTTGGGCAATTCAAATCCAAAATTTAGTGGAGGTTATGGAATTAACCTCAGATACGGCAGCTTTGCATTGCGCACCTTATTTACATTTAGAGTGGGAAGTAAAATTATTAATATCTCACGTATGAATGCCGAAAATATGTACACCTTTAATAATCAGACTGTAACTACCAATTGGCGGTGGCGCAAAGAAGGCGATGACACTATGGTTCCACGGGCTGTTTACAATCAGGCTTATAACTGGTTAGGTAGCGACAGATATGTAGAAGACGGTTCGTATATGCGAATGAAATATATGCAATTAAATTATACGGTACCTGATAAGTTTGTAAAGAAATTGAAATTGTCTCAATTAATAGTATACTCCAACTTTAATAATTTATTTTGTTTATCAACCTATTCAGGTGTTGACCCCGAAGTTGCTTACGGCACATTTTTACGCGGAATTCCGGGTGTAAGTATTGATTATTCGCGAACTCCACGTTCCATTGACTGGAATTTGGGCGTGACTGTTGGTTTTTAATTTGAAAAATGAAATTGAAAATGAAAAGAAATTTTAGAATAATTGCCTTTCTATTCGTATTAATTACTTTACTTAGTTCGTGTGTAAACGACTGGTTAAATTTGCCCCCCGACGATCAGATTGTAATTGATCAGTATTGGAAAAGTGCGTCTGATGTAGAAGCTACAGTAAACTCTTGTTACCGTTATATGATTGCAGATGATTTTATGTATCGACTTTTTTACTGGGGCGAAATGAGATCTGATAATATATCGCTCAATAGTGCGAATACCGATGAAACAAATCTTTGGAATTGCAATATCCAAACCGACAATAATATTACCAAATGGAATTCCTTTTATCAGGTAATAAATTACTGTAATACTGTAATTTATTACGCACCTGGAGTAATGAGTGTTGATGCTAATTTTAAAGAGTACGAGTTGAGGGCTTATTTGGCCGAAGCGCTGACCATACGATCGTTGTGTTATTTTTATTTGGTGCGCACATTTGGCGACGTACCGTTGGTACTGAATCCAAGCAAGGACGACTCTGAAAACTTTAATGTGCCACAAAGTTCGGAGGCTATTGTTATACAGCAAATTATTGCCGATCTTAAAACCGCAGAATCTTATGCCCGCGATAAATGGAATACCAATGCAGAAACAAAAGGTCGCGTAACAAAAAATGCAGTCAGGGCTTTGCTTGCCGATGTTTACCTGTGGAATAATGAGTACCAAAATTGTATCACCACTTGCGATGCTGTACTGACGGATCAGATAAACCCAATTCTGTTGACCGAAAGTGATTATATGTTCAATAGGGTATTTTATAGCGGAAATTCACCTGAAAGTATTTTTGAATTGAATTTTTCGAGTGGAGTAAAAAACAACATGACTGCTACACTTTTCGGTAATACCGCCAAAAATATTACGCCACGTATTAAGGGCTCAAATATGCTGGTTGGTGGTAGTGGAACCGCCGGAGCTTACGATGTAAATGATATCAGAGGCGATGCGTTTTTTGAACCTTCGGGCAGAATATTTAAATACGAAGGAATGAATTATGCAACCGTAACGGGTGGAGCATACTCCTATCGAAGTTCCGGAAGCACGTCAAACTGGATTTTATACCGGCTCCCCGATATTTATTTAATGAAGGCTGAAGCATTGGCACAATTCGATGATGCTGTGAGTCTGAATACGGCTGTTACGCTCATAAATTATACTTATTATCGGGCTCATTCTGAAACCGATTCTTTGCGTCACGAAGATTTTAGCACCAAAGCAAAAGTACTAGAAGAAGTATATAAGGAACGAAGAAGAGAGTTTGCCTTTGAGGGAAAACGATGGTTTGATTTACTTCGCATGGCTCGTCGCGAAGGTTCTACAGCTAAAGCGGCAGAATTTGTTTTACCCGGCTACTCCGATGCAACACTAATCAGCCAGAAATTGTCGCAGTTAGGTGCCTGGTATTTGCCAATTCATGTAACACAAATGGCCATAAATGACAAATTATATCAGAATGAATATTATAAATTAATTCTGGGAGGAAATTGATAAGCAGTATGAATCAAGAAAAGTTGATAAACTATATGTACACAAATAAAAAAATAAAATATACACTTTGGTTGCTTGTAGTAGCAGTTTTTGCTTTTACTTCCTGCAAAGATGAATTGTGGAATGAGCATTATAATACGGAACAAAATACGTCTACAGTTACATTGATGGAGGCAATTGATGCTAAACCTGAGTTAAGCAAATTTGCTGAGATTCTGCGCAAAACAGGTTATGACAAAGTTCTTGCATCATCACAAACTTATACGGTTTGGGCACCAACTAACGATGCTTTAGCAGCTGGAATAGATACAGACACCCTGGAGCGTTTTGTGAAAAATCACATTGCCCGTTTCAATTATTCAACGGCCGATTTAGTTGTAAAAAATTCAGTTAGAATCAGAATGCTGAATGGGAAAGGAAACACATTCAGTTCGCTGAACGGAATTGTAACTTTTGGCGATGCAAATCTTATACAAAAAGACTTTGTGACCAAAAACGGTGTTTTGCATACCATTGATCATCAGGTTAACTTTTTTCAGAATACATGGGAAAATATAAAATCAATAACCGGCCTCGATTCCATTAGCAAATACCTTACTTCGTTCGATGAGTATCTGTTTGATGCAGCATCGAGCACTGAAATAGGAACGAGTCCACAGGGTATTGTTTACGACTCCGTGTTTTTATATTCAAATAACTGGTTGTCGAAATACGGACGTCTGCAGCTCGAAGATAGTGTTTATACTATGATTTTACCGGATGAAACAGCCTGGAATGAGGCATACTCAAGGGTGAAAACCTATTTTAAAACCTATGGTGAAATGACTGCCAGCACCACCACTACCAAAACCTTTAAGCCAAAAAGTATTAGTTCAGACTCTGTGCAGCGTGTGCATACAATTCAAACCATAGTACAGGATTTAATTTTCAGAGGAAAACTTGAAACTTTTCCGCCCGACTCGTTGGTTTCTACAAACCGGAATGTTTTTTATCAGCCGGCATATCTGTTTGATGGAGCCATTAAAATACCAACCAGCAATGGTTTGATTTATAAAACATCACGTCTGAAACACAATCCCTTACAGTCGTTCCACAAAAGAATTGTGGTGGAAGCTGAAAAAAGTACGGGTCGAGAATTTGCCAATGCAACTTTATTTACACGGCTTTCCACCAACGAATCATTTATTTCTCTGATTTCAGAAAAAAAATACATTGAATTACAACCATCGGCAAACAATCCGAACTTTCAGCCTGAAGTATCGGTAGAAATTCCGAATACTCTTGCAGCAAAATACAATATTTACTGTGTTATGGTTCCGGCTTATGAGAGAGATACCGCCATGGTTTTCGATACAAAATTAAACAAATACAGATATACAAATGATAGTACCAAAGTTTCGTTTCAACTAACATACGTTGGTGCCGATGGTATTATGAAAACAAATTCAGCCATCACTGTTGACCCGGTAACTAATCAGGCTTTTGTAACAAGCTCTAAAAAAATGTCGACCTTTTTGGTTGCCAAAAATTTTGTATTTCCTTTTGCAAACTTTAATGCATCACCTTTCTGGCAATCGGGTACAAAACTGAATACCGTAAAAATTAAAGTAAAAGCAAATGTAAACAATACGGATTTTACTGCGGGAAAATATACCCGCAACCTTCGCGTGGATTGTTTTATTCTTGAACCTGTAAACGAATAAGAAATATGCAACTGAAATTTAAATTTTATATACTTATAGCACTTTCTACTGCAATTTTTAGAATGACGGTAAACGCTGCAGAAAAAACGGATACTCTTTTTGTTACAGGGAAAATAACTGAAACCGGAAAAAATGTGCCATTCCAGGGAGCACGGATTCAGATAGAAAATTTCTCGTCGGCCATAACGAACGAAAACGGAGAATACCGCATACGAATTCCCTTTTCTACGGCATTACTGAATGTATCAGCTATTGGTTATGCTAACCGTACAGTGCCACTTCAGGGATTTAGTATTCGCAATATTACCTTATACAAGGATGCATTTTCATCTCCAAAGAATGAGGCCGGAGCTTATCAGAAAACCGAAGCCATTACGGTTGACGATGAATTGTTGACCCGTTTCAGTGGCGATATTCGCGGAATTCGTCGCTCAGGACTCGAAGGTATCGGTGCAAATTTGTTTATCCGCGGGTATAATACCTTAAATGTAACGGCAAAACCACTTGTTATTGTGGACGGTGTTATATGGGACGATTTAACCGATGTTGCTTCGGTACACAACGGATACTTTATTAACCCGTTATTGTGTCTGGATGTAAATAATATCGAATCCATAGAAGTAGTGAAGGATGCCAACTCATTGTACGGTAGCAAAGGCGCTAACGGAGTTATTCTGATTAAAACGGTTCGGGGCAGAAGCGAAGCTACCAAAATTACTTTTGATGCATCGATGAGCGTGTCGGAACAACCCGAACAATTACCAGTAATGAATGCCTTTCAGTATCGTACGTACGTAACCGATGTGTTGAAAAACGCCGGCTACAGTCAGAGTAAGATTAATAGCCTCACTTTTTTGCAGGACGACCCCACAAGCCTGACTTACAACAAATATCATAACGATATGAATTGGGGAAATCAGGTATATGAGCAGGGAATTTCTAATCGATACGGAGTAAATGTTACCGGAGGCGATGAAATTGCTCTTTATGGTTTTTCGGTATCGTACACCAATGTAAATGGAGTAATGAAAGGGACTAATATGGGGCGATTAAACACATTGTTTAATTCTGATATCAAACTATCCTCAAAACTGAATGTGGCTACAAGCATTCTGCTAACACAAATCGACCGGGAATTACGCGACGATGGTATGAGTGCACGCACAGCTCCGGGATATATTTCGTTGATAAAATCACCATTATTCAATCCGTACAAATTTACCACATCAACCGGAGTTTTGACCGATAAGCTTGAATCGGTTGACGATTTAGGCGTTTCAAATCCATTGTCGATTCTCGAAAACGGAATTGGTATGCACAAAAACTATCGTTTTGCCATCAATATTAAACCTGAATGGGAGTTTAATAAAAACATGAAATTATCTTCTCAAACAGGATATTCTATCAATAAAATGAAAGAACATTATTTCATACCTGTCAACGGAGTATCATCTGTAGTTATCGAAAACCGCGGAACATCGCTTAATATGGTAAAAGATCAGGTGATGCAACAGGTTTCGGTATACAACGACACGCGACTTTCATACGATAAAATTTTTGGCAAATCGCACAAAATAAATGCATTTGGTGGTTTCAGATATATCAACAACCGATACATAAGCGATTATGGTGAAGGTCATAACACTGGTGGCGACTACGTAACGAATTTGCTGGCCAGTCTTGCATTTAAGAAAATTGCCGGACTGAACGACAATTGGATTTCGCGTTCGGCGTATGCACATGCCACATACAATTACAATCAGTTGTATACAGTATGGGCAACTGCTACTATGGACAATTCATCCCGTTTCGGATCGGAAGCCAACGGTATAAACCTCTTAGGTAAGGTGTGGGCGGTTTTTCCATCGGTAGGTGCTGAATGGTTAGTTTCAGGCGAGAAGTTTATGAAAACTCTGACTTTTATCGACCAATTGAAAATTCATGCAAGTTACGGACTTACGGGTAACGATAATCTTGGAAACAACGATCGTTTTGCGTATTTACAATCAGTAAATTACATCGACAAAGCAGTGGGATTACAACTCGCCAATCTGAACAACCCTGAATTACAGTGGGAAACCACGCGCAAATTGGATGGTGGTGTTGATATTTCGTTGTTCAACGATGTGATAAATATTGGAGCAGGCATTTACAAATTCAATACTTCCAACCTGCTCACCCTGAAACGAAACTCAGTGGCAAGTGGCATGGGAAGTTACTGGACCAACGAGGGTGAAATACAAAACACCGGATATGAAGTTTCGTTGGGTGTTAAGTTGTTGAACATGAAATTAGTAAAGTGGAATCTGACAGCTACTGCAGCACATTACAACAATAAAATTACAGCTTTGCCCGATGGCAGCTATACAACATCAGTGTACAACGCCGAAGTACTGACTTCTGTGGGTCAACCTGCGGGTGTATTTTTTGGATATAATGCACTTGGTGTTATATCGTCGACGGAACAGGCAGCAGAACTATCGTTGGAAAAGCAAAATACAAATGGCACACTTAGTCAGTTTCAGGCAGGCGATATGATTTTCGAAGATGTTGATAACAACGGAATTATAAACGAGAAAGACAAAAAAATTATAGGCAATCCAAATTCCGATTTTACCGGTTCAGTTTTCAATAGCCTGACTGTTGGTAATTTCAATCTCGACTTTGTTTTCACTTATTCAGTTGGGAACGATATCTACAATTATCAGCGTTCGCAACTCGAAAAAATGTCGAACTTTTACAATCAGAGTACGGCAGTGTTGGCACGATGGATGGCTAACGGACAACAAACTGACATACCCGCAGCTGTTTATGGTGACCCAATGGGCAATGCCCGTTTCTCAAACCGGTGGATTGAAGATGGTTCGTACCTGAAACTTCAGAATCTGAAATTATCCTACAAGTTACCTTTGAAATCGAAAATTTTTGAAGACATCACTTTCTGGACTTCTGCAAGTAATCTGCTTACATTTTCGAAATACTTAGGTTGTGATCCCGAAACTTCGGCAAGTGAACTGGTACTTTATCAGGGAATTGACACGGGATTGTTACCGGCTAGCAGAACCTACAATTTTGGTATAAAAGTTAATCTGTAAATTGAAAACACACAACGGAAAATGAAAAAACTAATTTATATAACAACTTTTATTAGCCTGATATTGTCATTCAGTGCTTGTGAAAATGATTTGAATAATCGTATACTGCCCGAAGATGAGCAGTTGATGAATACCGAACGCAGCGCTTTTTACGCCATGATAGGCATTTTGCAATTGGTGCAACAAGCGGGAGATAATGCGGTATTGCTGGGTGAATTGCGTGGCGACCTAATGGATGTAACACAAAATTCATCGCAGGATATGCGCGATATTGTTGAGTTTAAAGCCGATTCTGCGAACGAATATATTCAGCCACAAAAGTTTTATGCAATAATTAATAATTGCAACCTGTTAATAAATAAAATTGATACCAGCCTAATTATAAGTGGCACTAAAGTATTGCAAAAAGAAATGAAAGTAGCTAAGACTTTCAGGGCGTGGGCCTATATGCAGCTTATGCAACAGTATGGTAAAGTGTACTATTATGCGGAACCAATGTTATCGGTATCGGACAGAAACAATTATTTGGTTATCGAC
>ERZ1034365.1649-NODE-1649-length-11057-cov-2.324681_pt1 | contig 11057 bp, 10 predicted proteins | sample MGYA00520615_ERZ1034365 | MGnify/ENA primary metagenome ERZ1034365 (study PRJEB33736, sample SAMEA104284505) | Azolla filiculoides | biome: Urban; feature: Water surface; material: Ditch water | place: Netherlands | collected 2015-10-28 | depth 0-0.1 m ... | reverse complement strand
GTTTATATATCAGCACAAACTCCATACAAAACTCAAACTTTTGCAGAGAATATAAAAACACTACAAATTGGGGTAAACGACGATAAATACCTTTTGCCCATTATTGACATTGACGGTCATGATGTTTTGCGGATTCGATTTGATGAAATGTCGCACGAGGCACATTCTTATGGATATAAAGTCATTCACTGCAATGCAGACTGGACTCCTTCAAACTTATCTACAAATGAATACCTTACCGGTTTCACTACAGGAAACATCACCGATTTCAACCTGTCGCAAATCACGACTTTTTTGTATACACATTATAAATTTGAACTACCAAACAGCGATATCAGTTTTAAAATCTCCGGCAATTACGTGGTTATCATTTACGAAGACAATGATGTAGACAAACCAATTGCTCAGGCTTGTTTCTCAATTGTGCAACCTAAAGTAAGCGTAAATGCAACCATCAGAGGCAATACAGACACAGAGCTGAGCGGAAGATTACAGCAAATTGACTTTGATCTGATGCTTAACGGCTACAATGTACGCGACATAAACAGCGAACTAAAAGTCATTGTCAGACAAAACAATCGTTTTGATAATGAAGTTACAGGCATTCTACCAACCTATATTTCAGCCTCAAAATTAAGCTATAGCAACAACAAAGCACTCATTTTCGAAGGAGGGAACGAGTATCACAGATTCGACATCTCGTCGGTATATGCAGCCAGCGAAGGCATAGCAACCATCCGCTACCAACAGCCGCACTACGAAGCTTTTCTGACTCAGGATAAAGTTCAAACATCAAAAACATACATGCATAATTTTGATGTAAATGGAAAGTTTGTTATTAATTATCAGGAATCTGTTGAAAACAGCGACATTGAGGGTGATTATCTGTATGTTCATTTTATGCTACCCATGAAAGAACCATTTCTGGATGGACAGATTTACCTTGGCGGCGATTTAAACAACAATTTATTCAACGACAATTCACGTTTACAATATGATTTTAATGCAGGCACTTATTATAAAACCATGCTCTTAAAACAAGGTGGCTACAACTATCAATACTGGTTTGTACAAAAAGGCGCAAAAAAAGCCAATGTAGAGAAAGTGGAAGGAAGTTACTGGCAAACTGGCAACGAATATACCATCTACGTTTATCACCGTCCGTGGGGTGAAAGATACGACAAACTGGTTGCCGTTAAAAGCATACAATAAACAACAAAAAACGCATCCGGATAACCTGATGCGTTTTTTGTTGTAAATGCGAAATTCTTACTAAACAATGCTTCAAAAGTTCCTGCTTTTATGTCTCCAGCAGGAAATGTTAGCCCTCCTGTTTCGTGATCAGCAGTAATAACAACCAGCGTGTTGCCCTGTTTTTCGGCGTAATCAAGCACACGACCAATCGTTTCATCAAAATCAAGCACTTCACGCACTATTTGCGCTGCATTGTTATCGTGAGACGCCCAATCAATTTGCGAACCTTCAACCATCAGGAAAAACCCTTTCTTGTTATTATCCAGAATATCTATAGCTGCCATTGTAGCATCAGGCAACATTTTTCCGCGCTCAGGCATAGCAGGATTGTGATCTTCGTAAAGTAACCCTGCCAATTTTCCGGCTTTGGTAGCCTTTACTTCGTCGAGCGTATAAGCTACCTGATAATTTTTGGCTTTCAGTTCATTGCTCAGGTTGCGATTATCTGTTCGTTGTTCAAAGTATTTGCGGCCTCCACCAATAAAAACGTCAATATCGGTCTTCAGGTAATCAGCTGCAATTTCTTCATACATATTGCGATTTACCTGATGTGCAATAAAATCTGCAGGAGTGGCGTGCGTTAATGCACAAGCTACAACAATGCCTGTGGATAAATTATTATTATCAGCTAATTCTAAAATCGATTGTACCGCCACCGAGTCAGGATTCATCCCAACCATGTAGTTTTTGGTTTTCACACCGCAGGCAAGGGCTGTACCACCCGCTCCTGAATCTGTAGTAAAATTACTGGCAGAATATGTTTTCGAAAAACCAATGACTTTACAACGCTCCAATTGCAGTTTATTGCCATTGGCTACCATCCCGGCATACATTTGAGCCAGCCCCATGCCATCGCCAATCATAAAAATGACATTTCGGGGTTTGTCCTGAGCCCCTATGGCATTAGACACAAGCAGCAACCCTGCAAATAAAAATATTACAAGTTTCTTCATATTGTTTTATTATAAGGAGATTTTATGAAAGAGCGTCAGCAATGCCCTTTAATTCTTCCCGAATAGCTTTTAAACGTTCAACAAGCACCTGTTGTTTACTGACAACATCCATTTTTTGGCTCATTTTTCGCTTAGCACCTTCCAGCGTAAGTTTTTGTTCTTCAACTATAAATATGATTTTTTTAATAGTGGCTATGTCGTCGTTAGTATAAAAGCGGGTACCTTTATCGTTACGACGGGGTTTCAGTTGTTTGAATTCTTTTTCCCAAAAGCGCAGGTTCGACTGGTTCACATTGAACATTGTCGCCACTTCTGATATTGAATAATACAACTTTTCCATGCGGGAGTTTATTGTTTTTGTGTAAGGTAAGAGTAACTCCGATTGAAGTTACTTGATAATTTTAATGCGTTGACCCGGCTGTATTCTTGTGCTGCGAAGATTATTCCACTTCTTTAGCTTATTCACCGAAACTCCATATTTATTTGAAATATAGCTTAAAGTCTGTCCACTTTTCACCTTGTGATAGGTTACTCTGCTATTGCCACCCGGAGCCACAGGTTTTGTAGCCTGAACTATCTCAATTTCACTTCTGCGATTATTAACCAGCGAATCTGCTTTGTACAAAGCTATTTCATCATGTTTATCAATAAATGAGTTAGCGTAATTAAGCGGTAAGCACAATGAATAAGGTTTGATATTCCCTGGAATAATATCTTTGCGATACTGTGGGTTTAATAAACGGATTTGCTCGATAGGCAAGTTAAGCACCGCAGAAACCTGCTCTAAATGCATACGTTCACGCACCATAATGGTATCGGTAATAACAGGCATTTTCACGGTAGCTTTGCAGATATTGTGTTGAGCAGCATAGTGCATAGCATAATTAGCTGCAATAAAGATAGGCACATAACCACGTGTTTCGGCAGGCAGATAAGGATAAATTGCCCAATAATCACGCTTTCCTCCGGCGCGACGAATGGCTTTGTTTACATTGCCCGGTCCACAGTTGTAAGCTGCAATCACCAAATGCCAGTCACCATAAATAGAATATAAATCTTTCAGAAATCGGGCAGCAGCGTTGGTTGCTTTTATCGGATCAAGGCGCTCGTCAATCAGGCTGTTCACCTCCAAACCATACATGCGTCCGGTTGGAATCATAAATTGCCACAAACCTGCAGCACCCATGCGCGAAACAATGGTCGTATTTAAAGCTGACTCAATTATTGGAAGATATTTTAGTTCGAGTGGTAAATTATTAGCACCCAAAACCTGTTCGAAGATTGGGAAATAATAATCGCTCATGCCCATCATATATTCCACCTGACGACGTTTGCGAACAGTATAAAGTTCGATAAATGAGCGGACAGTATTATTGTAGGGCATTTCCATCAAACAAGGCATTTTGGACAACCTTAGTTTATAAATGGAATCTGGAATAACCACAGGATCTTCACTCGACTGACAATTAGAAGATTCTGCACGCTGAATAACCCAGGTATGCAATAAATAATCGAGTGTATTGTCTATTTCGGCAGGAATTGCAACAGTAGAGTCTGCTTTTATTTCTTCGGGATCTTGTGTATCCTCCGTAAATAAGTTAACTCCCTGTGCTGACATCATGAAAGAGGTCAACAACAATGCTCCGGTCAAAATAAGGCCCTTAAAATTCATCCTATCTTTTGTTTGTATATTTTTACTAATTAATTATTTCAGGTTCAGGCTAAACTGAACTCCTGCGGAGTTATAAACTCCATATTTATTCTCTATCAATGTAGGACGAACGTGTAATGATAAATCCGTACTGATATCGAAATCAAAAAGTTGCGCATCAACATAAGCTTCAACCAACACAATTGCATAATAAGCTACAGAACCGATAATACTTAAATCGCGGTAACGGCGGTACTGCTGATAAGCAGTAGAAAGATTGTTTTTTAAACCCGACTCACCTCCGGGATAATTCTCAATAGTGTAACCTTCAGGAAACAAATCAATATAACTTTTCGTATTTACATTATCGTCAGCAATGTCTTTATAAGCCAGTTTATATGTCTGATAACGAGTCGAATTCAAGTTTACAGCATATGCACAACCTAAAAACCCGGCATAAACAATAGGTAACTTCCAATAACTTCTGTTTAATATCTGCCCGTAGCCCGGAATAATAGCTCCCATCCACACAACACGTATGGGATCGGGTTTATATTCCAAAACCGTATCTTTCTCCTGAATCTTTACTTTTCTGGCAGCCGACTTTTTAATTACACTGGTCACAGAATCCGGCTTTATCACCAAACTATCAACATTGTTTACCTCTGCATTAACTATGCCGGCAAACAAAAAAGCAACAAGTAATATCCCAACAATCCGTTTCAAGTAAGCCGCTATTAAATTTTGTCAAACAACTCCATAACTCTGGCCAATTCTTCATCATTACCAAACGGAATTGAGATTTTCCCTTTTCCGTCAGGATTACATGTGAATTGTACTTTGGTGCCAAAAAGTTCACTCAGACGACTTTTCAACTCATCAAACTCTTTGAGTTTCACCACAGGATTTCCTTCCTGTTTTGGTTTCAGGTCAAGGGCTCCGTTTTCGATATACTGGCGTACAAGTTCCTCCACTTTACGTACAGAATAATCGTCACGCAGAATAGCTTCGTATAAATGCAATTGCGCAGCAGGATCATTGATTCCTAAAATAGCACGGGCATGACCCATATCAATTTTTCTATCCTTGATACCCATTTGAATTTCGGCAGGCAAACGTAATAAACGAAGATAATTGGCTATTGTTGTACGCTTTTTACCTACACGCTCACTCAAGCGTTCCTGCGTAAGTTTGTACTCTTCCATCAGGCGGTAAAAAGTCAGCGCAATTTCGATGGCATTCAGGTCTTCACGCTGTATGTTTTCAATCAGCGCCATTTCCATTACCTGCTCATCGGCAGCTGTTTTCACATAAGCAGGAATCGTTTGTAGCCCAACCAGTTTCGATGCTCTGAAACGACGCTCACCGGCAATAATCAGGTAAGTGCCGTTATCATTTTTGCGCAATGTAATTGGTGAAATAACACCCAATTCGCGAATAGATGTTGCCAGTTCGGCCAATGCCTCTTCGTCGAAATGTGTACGTGGCTGATGAGGATTTGCAAAAATCAAATTCATTTCCACTTCGTTGATTGAAGAAGAACCACCCGTGCTTATATTTTCGGTATCAATCAAGGCTCCTAAACCTCTGCCTAAACCTGTTATGTTTTTTGCCATAAATTTGTGTTTTTCAGTTCCGCGTTTTGTATTCCGCGTTTTGCGTTTTAAATCACCATTCCCGATAAACACCGGAACATATCATCATATCAAAATCAAGCTTGTTTAGCTATCAATTCTTTTGCCAAATCCATATAATTGCAAGAACCTTTCGATTCAGGATCGTAAAGCAACACGGGCTTGCCGTGACTTGGCGCTTCGCTCAAACGCACATTTCGGGTAATGACAGCTTCAAAAACCATGCCCTGAAAGTGTTTTTTCACTTCGGCAAAAACCTGATTTGCCAAACGCAAGCGATTATCGAACATCGTAAGCAAAAAGCCTTCAATTTCTAATGCTGGATTCAACTTACTTTTAATTATTTTTATTGTATTGAGCAATTTACTAATTCCCTCGAGAGCAAAATATTCGCACTGAACAGGAATAATGACAGAGTCAGAAGCAGTTAGTGCATTCACTGTTATTAAGCCCAAAGACGGTGAACAGTCAATCAGGATATAATCGTAAGCTGGTTTCAGTGGTGAAAGCAGGTTTTTCATCACATGTTCGCGGTTGTCCATATTCAACATCTCAATTTCAGCACCCACTAAGTCGATATGCGATGGCAATACAAACAAATTTTCAACCTCAGTAGGATGTATAGCCTGTGTAGACGGCACACCATCAATCAAACATTCGTAAATGGTGAACTGAAGCGTACGGATATCAATACCCAAACCAGAAGACGCATTGGCCTGCGGGTCAGCATCAACCAACAGCACTTTTTTTCCCAACGATGCCAACGAAGCAGCTAAATTGATGGCTGTGGTAGTTTTACCAACTCCACCTTTTTGATTAGCTAACGAAATAATTTTTCCCATATTTTGGAGAATGAAATGTGTATAAACTCTGACAAAATATACCTGCCAGTAAGTCAACGTAAAATGCTTTATTAAATTGCCTACATGCAATTTAACCTTTAATTATAAAGCATTTAAAAGTAAAATCGGAATATTTAGTCGAACTAAAAAAACAAAATTCACTCAATATATTGAGCACCATTTACATTAGCGATTAAAACACTTCATATTTTACCGAATGGCAAAGATAATAAAATAAATCGACCCATTCAAGTGAGAAAACAAGCCCTAAAAAGAAATAAGGTTTTTTAATAAATTTCATTTTTCGTGTTTAGAAAACGTATCAATCTTTAAAAAAAACTGGAATGAGAGTCTATTTTATCACGAGTTTGACGCAAGCAAACAACCTGCAATCAATTAAAAGTGGATTTTAGAATTCGGAAGGATGGGCTGTAGGAAATAACGATATATTTTGCTGAAACATCGTTCTAATTTAGATGACAGGGCTACGCCCCTTTAAAACATAGGTGCAATTTTACTACAAAGATATCACAACTACGTTGCTAAAATAGGGGTGTAGCCCTGATGTCTTCATAAAACAAACAGCAAATACAAAATCAAGGGGCGTAGCCCTGTCATCTAAATTAGAAAGAAGATTATTATTGTAAATATCAAACTTTTAACAACTTCGCTGAGTGGATTCAAAAGAATCTTATATCGAACTCACGTCATCTCACGCTCTTAACAACTTGATTTATCTGTAAAATCTAAAATTGTTATAATCAAAATGATTATCTTTGTTTCGGCAAAAAACAGAGAGTAGTTATAACTGCTGAATCTGAATATAATCAGACTGGTATCAAATACTGAAATCAACATAAACCTCAAACGAAAAAACACAAGTATAAATAAAGATGAAAAATATCTATTCTATTGTCCTGTCTTTGTTTTTACTTTTCTGCATCACACCAGGTCGCGCACAAGATTCTTTATTTATCTGCAAATCAGGAAATATCATTTACCAGAATGCCACAACCAATATCGACAGCATTAATTTCAGTGGCACTACAACCCAATATCTCAATTTTTACAAATCGGGATTGATGATTTTCCAAAACAAAGTCAGCGACATTGACAGCATCACTTTTTCAAAACCAAAAATCAAGGCGCTTGCATATATTTTTGATATCAAATCGGTTCCTGAAACAACCATAGAAATTTCGACCGTTGAATGGAATAAGCTACTTAACTACTTCGACCAAAACCCTGATAACGAAGAGTATGTGATGTGTAATTTTTCATTCAACAAAAACGGCTTTCTCACTTTTGCCGACAGTACAGGTCTGCGCATAAGGGGCAACACCAGTCGCCGCCGACCTGAAGGTGCCAAAGGCGAAGTACATAATGCAGTCAGTCCCGACTGGCATCACGCTCACTTTGCACTGAAGTTTAACAAATATGTAAAAGGTACAGATATAAAGGGCATTGAAAAAATAAACATGAAGTGGTTTAAAGACGATGCCATGTACGTCAGAGAGGTATATTGCTACGATCTTTTTGAGCGTTACGGAGTTTGGACAGCACCCCAATCGAGCTATTGCCGATTGAATATCAAAATCAAAGAAGATACCAAAACAGCCTCTTTTGGCACTTACGAAATGGTAGAACCTATCGACGAGGATTATCTGAAACACCGCAAAGACAAGTTTATCAGCACCAAAGGATTTCTGTGGAAAGCATCGTGGGGAGCCGACCTTGTGAATACCGACAAAAGCAGAATGGGCATTGAAAACGTTACATTAACTTCGGTTTACACACCGGTTTACGACCTGAAATCGAATGAACTGTATCTTGATTCAGCCAAAAATCAGTTGGTGGATTTTATGACCAATCTCAACGGCAAAACCGGCGAAGCCTTTAAAACATGGCTAACCTCAAAAATGGATGTGGAGCTTTTTCTTAAAACCTATGCAGTAAACGTAATGTGTGGCATGTGGGACGATTACTGGGGAAACAAAAACAATTATTACTTTTATTTTGATGCCGACGGTAAGTTTTATTTTATTCCGTTCGATTATGACAACACGCTCGGCACATCGCAAATCATCACTAATTCGGGCACACAGGACTTACTTAACTGGGGTAGCAGTGCAAATCCGCTGGTCAAAAAAATTATCAGCATACCCGAATACGCAACACTTTATAAATCGTATATAAAAGAACTGGCCAACAGCAACAACGATTATTTTCATTTCGACAAAAGCACCATACGCATTAAAAACTGGCACGACATGATTAAAGGCTACATATCCAACGATACGGGCGAAGACATGACTATTGTTGATAAACCTGCTTCGTGGGGCAATTGTGGTTTCTACCGCTTACTCGAAGTCAATAATAATTTTTTCAAAATCAGAGGAGCCAACATTCCTCAATAAATATTGCTAATTTTGCAAGCTCAATCATTGATTTTTTCGAAAATGAAATTAAAGATCAAACAAAACATAATTTTCTCAGGCATATTGGCAATCATCGTATTGCTTTCGTTTTTCTTCTTTTTCAGAATAGACCTGACTACCGACAAGCGCTACAGCATCACTGCACAAACCAAACAATTGATGCAAAAAACCGAAGCACCCGTCAACATCACCATTTATCTTGATGGAGATTTGAATCCGGGATTTTTGCGTTTAAAAAAATCGACCGAAGATTTGGTTGATGAAATGTCGGTTTATGCGCAAAAAGGCATGAACATAACATTCGAAAATCCTTCGATAGCTGAATCAGGTGCAGAACGTGAGCAGAAATATGCCGAACTCGAAGCGCAGGGAATGACACCTACAGCCATCTACGAACGCGACAAAGAAGGCAAATCTATCCAGAAAATTGTATTCCCCTGGATGAAAATGACCTGCAACGGCAAAACCGCTTACGTGAATTTATTGAAAAACATTCGTGGAAATTCGGGAGAAGAAAATCTGAATATCTCTATCGAAAACCTGGAATTTGAAATTACCGACGGCATACGCAGACTGGTCAATAAAGAGGTGGCCAAAATTGCATTTATCGAAGGACATGGCGAACTTACCGATGCCGAAACCTACGACATAAGCAAAGCGCTGAGCCGTTATTTTCAGATTGACCGAGGCACGTTGGCTTCCGATGCCACCATACTGACCGAATACAAAGCCATTATCATAGCCAAACCTACGATGCCGTTCAGTGAGTCGGACAAATACATTATTGATCAATACATAATGAATGGCGGCAGGGTACTTTGGGTGCTTGATGGCGTAAAAATAGCGCACGAAAGTCTGTCGAAAAGCGGATTATCACCAGCCATAGAACTCGACCTTAACCTCGGCGATCAGCTTTTTAAATACGGAGTTCGCATAGCACCGGTTATTTTGCAGGATGTGCCACCTTACCTGATGGCCGCAGGGAATACTGCGACGCCCTATGGTATCAACGTCGAAGGCTTGAAGCGTCGAGGTTTTTCTGCCGATGCGATTACCTCGCTCAAGCGCGGTTACCGTACGCTTTACAAGTCCGGTAACTTGCTAGAAGAAGCCAAGGTTATGCAGTTTGGAGTTGAGAAATATTTTTAGATAAATCCGCCAATTCCGACTCTGCGGTTCTGAGCGGCATAGAGAGACTCTTAGCCACTGGGAACGCAATCATGGCGGCCATGCGATAAGTTTCAGCTTCAGCAAGGGCTCGCGCTATACGACCAGCCTGCCGGGAGCCCAAAATATCATGCGGAATAAAGTAAGAAATATAGCCATCTTCATCCAAACGCAAATCCGTCCACAACTGGGCTTTTTTACTCGATAGGATGTAACTACCCAGTACGGTATTTCCACTAAAAATAGCAGACACCTCTTGAGCCTCTGCGAATAGAGGGCGATGCTCAAACACGAGATCTAATGCAGAGATTCTTTCGCCCCCTGCTTCGACAATGATTGGGCAACCCAAGCTTTGAAACAACTTATCTAAGCTCTTCTCAAGAACAAGACGAGACTCTAATAGTGGTCCAGTAATTTTGACAGGGTTATGGGTAATGGCTGCAATGGTTGCAAATTCACCATGCAATTCCCATTTAATCAGAACTCTCTGGGGCTCAGGAGCTAATGTCAATATTTTGAAAGAATGGTCCTGCTCATCATCATGAGGTACACCCAATGCAGCGCTTAACTTTTGAATCCACTCAATTTGAGTCCGACGAGATTCTGCATCAAGTAAAAAAGATTGGGACAACACCCTCTCATTTGGCCAAAGCGCAATAGGCGGTCGGGCATGCACTTCTTCATGCAACTGTTTTCGAGCGGGATGATCGTAAGGTTTCATAGGGGCCGCATATTCATTAGCATTAACAAACTATACGCCATCAAAATTTTCTTCGAGTTGGTAAGGCTGAACACCTCGATTGAGGCAGTTTGCCAATAATTGAAAATTCCCTGTTAGCTCTTGCTCGTAAGTCCTCAAGGTGCCGTACAGTCGATCAATTTTTCGACGTAAACGCTTATTACGGTAGCCTGGCAAAGTGAGAAGAATTGGGTAAGCAATCGCACAAAATGGCAGCAATACAAATACCAAACGATTAATCATTTCAGCTAACCAGAATGGGAAATAAAGCATCAACAAGGGTGAGCCATTTTTTTCATAATGCAAAGCTACTGGGCTTTGCGGCAGGCCGGTATTTTTGAAGGCAGGAAATTCACCATGCTCCGAGAAGAAAGTGGTC
>ERZ1034365.1648-NODE-1648-length-11061-cov-3.110798_pt1 | contig 11061 bp, 13 predicted proteins | sample MGYA00520615_ERZ1034365 | MGnify/ENA primary metagenome ERZ1034365 (study PRJEB33736, sample SAMEA104284505) | Azolla filiculoides | biome: Urban; feature: Water surface; material: Ditch water | place: Netherlands | collected 2015-10-28 | depth 0-0.1 m ... | reverse complement strand
TTGTAGCCCATCGTACATTGATGACTCGTTCTGATCTTGTTGCAATGGGATTTGATCCAGAGCAAGTAGACACTATTCCTACTAGCAGCTCACTAACATTCTCACAAGAGCGTGTAAGTCGCTTTGACCAATCCGAGAATCCAGACGATCAGTCTATGGATGAGTCAATGGAAGAAGTAGAAGTCTATGAGTGCTATATTCGTGCAGACATGGATGATGACGGAATTGCTGAATTGCGTAGAGTAGTCTATGCTGGTAGCGAGATCCTATCAGACGAAGAAGCAGACTACATTCCGTTCTACTCTATCTGCCCTATTCCTATTCCACACAAGTTCTTTGGTAACTCGTTGGCTGATCGTGCAATGGACATCCAGTTGCAGAAGTCTACAATTACTCGTCAGATGTTGGATAACTTGTACCTGACAAACAATGCTCGTATGGGTGTAGTTGAAGGTCAAGTAAACCTAGACGATATGTTAAGCGTTACTCCAGGTGGTGTAGTTCGTATTAAGAATCCTAATGCCATTGTTCCGCTAACAGTTCCAGCCGTAGCTAACCAAGCCTTTCCAATGTTGGAATACTTGGATGGTGTACAGTCTAAGCGTACTGGTGTTAGCGATGCTCAACAGGGCTTAAACCCTGACATTCTACAAAATGTAACTGCTGCTGCTATTGCTGCAACTATGTCCGCAAGCTCTGGCAAGATCGAGTTAATTGCTCGTGTATTTGCTGAAACTGGTGTTAAGAGTTTGTTTAAAGGCATCTTGCATCTAGTTACTAAGTACCAAGACAAGCCCCGTATTATTCGTTTGCGTGGTAAGTATGAGCAGATTGATCCTCGTAGCTGGTCTAACCAATACGACCTATCTATCTCAGTTGGTCTAGGTACTGGCAACAAGCAAGAGCAGATGGCTATGCTTCAGATGGTTATGTCTAAGCAAGAGCAGATCATTCAACAGTATGGCGCTGCTAATCCGTTGGTTACAGTTGGTCAATATCGCACTACACTTAGCAAGTTTATTGAGGCTGCTGGATTTAGCGACACTTCTCAGTTCTTTAAAGAGATCACTCCTGAGATGGATCAACAGCTATCTAATCCACCACCACAAGAACAACAACAGCCAGACCCAGCAGTTCAAGCAATGATTCAGCAGTCACAAGCTCAGATTCAAATTGCTCAACAAAAGGCTATGGCAGATGTAGAAGCAAACAAACAAAAAGCATTGGCTGACATTCAGTTGGCTCGTGAGAAAGCTGCTGCTGAGATTCAATTACAAAGAGAGAAAGCTGCTGCTCAGTTAGAGCTAAAGAAAGCAGAGTTTCAAGTAGAAGCGCAACTAAAAGCAGCTAAAGTTGGCGCTGGCATTACATCCAACATGGAGATACCTGGATAATGGCACAATTCGATGATTTAATTAATCAGCTATATCAGGAGCAATTAGGTCGTGCGCCAGATGTAGAAGGCGCTCAGTATTGGGCTAATGCTTTAGCTAGTGGCACATCTCAACAGGATGTATTAAACGCTATTAATCGTAGTCTTGAAGGTCAAAACTTTGACACTCAGTACATTACTAGCCTGTATCGTCAAAACTTAGCTCGTAACCCAGAGCAAGAAGGATTTCAATATTGGTTATCTGAAGCTCAAAAGGCTGGATACACACCAGCACAAATTCAAGCTAATATTGTAGAAGCAGCAAAAGCAGAACAGGGAACTAGAAATATTACTCCTGGCACTAACTTTACAGAAATGCAATTAGCAGACTTAGAAGCTGATCCGTATGGTGGTCGCTATATCACTAATAGTATTTATGACTTGTTGCCTGATGCGGTTAATCTATCAAAAATTGGTGATTTAACTGCTCAATTTGTAAGCCCAGTTACTCAACAGCCAGTAATATCAAATTATGGTCAAGGCACATGGACACAAGGTGCTGGACTTGATGTGCTTAACAATGGAGCAGTACAAGCTGCCGTACAGCGAGCATTAAGTAGTGGCGCAATGACTCAAGATGAATATAGTTCAATGGTAGGCGATCTTACCAAAGCTACTAATATGAATGATGTGTATGCTGCATTTAATAAGCCACAAGCTCAAGTAATTGTAGATGCAATATATGGTCAGCAAACAGGCGAAGCTAATACATTAGCTCAAGCACAAGCTGAAGCTGCTCAACGACAGGCAGTGCTAAATGCCAATAATGTAGGTTATTACCAAGCAAATCCTGAATTAGCTGCACAATACGAAGCTGCTGGTATTAGCTATCCATTTGGACAAGAGGCTTATTCTGGTTACGATACTCGTACTGGTCAAGGTAATGTAGTAACAGACGCAAACTTTAATGAGCAACTAAACAATACATTGCGTACTCTTTATGGTAGTTTTGGTGGCACTCAGGATATGGCTACACCACTAACAGGACAGTATTACTCTGAGGCTGGATTACAGCCAGGATATACACCAGTTGGCACTCCAGGAACTACATTCCGTAGCGGTGTGGCTGGATATACTCCTAACTTACCTACTTCATTCCAGTTTGGTGCTGCTCCTGTAAATGCTACATTCCAGCAGTATCGCCCAGGCGCTTTCCAGCCATCAGGAGTAACTACTGGTGGATTCATTACAGGATATAACGCTGATGGCACACCAATTTATTCTACATACTCTAATCCAAATGTGAATGTTGGTGGAGCTATGTCTGCATTAAATCCATTTACACCAGTACAAGCTACTGCTATTGCTGATTTACAAGCCCAACTAGATGCAATAAATGCAGCTAAAGCAGCATCAGAATCATCATCAAATATGGGTTAAAAATTGAAATCTCAAAGAGCTAGAAATTTATTATTAGATGACTTTTTTAAGTCTGAAATGGCTGGATTAGAGCAAGCACAGATGGACATTATTGTGAACTCTGCTCCACATGAATTAGAAGAACGGGAAGAAGCATATCGTATGCAACGAGCCGTTCGAGCAATTATGTCGCACTTTGAATCTCTATCTCAAACAGACGAGATTGAAAAGAAGCGATGGAAGATTTTGTGATATAAATCACAAAAGCGTGTATAGCGTTACTATACGGACAACTAGGGAAATAGAATGAGTGAAAACATCACCCCGAATGGGAATGAATCGCTTACAGTAGATCAAGCTGCAAGCTCGCTACTTGGTATGATGAACGCAGAGGAAGCCTCGCAAGAGCAAACGGAATCGCATGAGTCAGATCAAGTAGAGGCACAAGCTGAAGGGCAATATGAATCATCGGAAGATGAGGAATACGGCTCTGAAGAATCTGAGGAAACTGAGCAAGAACAAGAGCAGCCAAAGTATCGTGTCAAGGTTGATGGACAGGAATACGAGGTAACGCAAGATGAACTTGTAAAGGGATACCAAAGAGAAGCTGACTATACTAAAAAGACCCAAACACTTGCTGAACAGCGTAAAGCTGTAGAAGCTGAGAGATCAGCGGTAGAGCAAGCGAAACATTTACGAGATACCTACGCACAGAGGCTACAGATTATTGAGCAAGCGCTCAGATCACAGACTCCTAGCGAGGACTTAGATGCTTTAAAGGAAGTAGACCCTATCGGTTATGCCGTTAAGGTTGCTGAAAAGTCAGAAAAAGAGAAGCAACTAAATGCTATTAGAGCAGAGCAGAACAGAATTGCACAAATGCAACAATCTGAGCAAGCCGAGCAACTACAGCGTGTAGTCGCTACTGAAGCTGAAAAGCTAGTTAAATTTCTGCCTGAGTACGCTGATCCTGAGAAGGGTGAACAAGTACGCTCAAACATACGGAAGTATGCTGAAAGTATTGGTTTCCAAGCTGATGAGCTATCTAAAGTCTATGATTCTCGTGCAGTTCTGACTTTATACAAAGCCATGCAATACGACAAGCTGATGAGCAACAAGGGAGAAGTTACCAAGAAAGTTGGTCAAGCTCCTAAGATGATTAAAGCTGGAGTCGGAAAGCCAATGGGTAGTTTAGAGGTAGAACAAACGAAGCGTATGCGACAACAACTTAGACAGACAGGCAAGGTGTCTGATGCTGCTAAGTTATTTGAAAAATTTATTTAAGGAGTATTAAATCATGGCTGCACCTATCGGTACTTATGTAGTAAGCGACACATCATCCACTCGTGGTGGTTTGCGTGAAGATTTATCTGATATGATTTACAACATTAGCCCAACAGACACTCCATTGATGTCTACTTTGGCTAAATCTAAGGCTACTGCTGTTTATCACGAATGGCAAACAGACAGCCTAGCTTCTGCAACTTCTGCTAACGCATTGGTTGAAGGCTATGATGCTGTAGCTACAACAGCTTCACCAACATATCGTTTAGGCAACTATACACAGATCGTTGGTAAAACTGTTTCTGTATCTGGCACTTTGGAAGCTGTAGACAAAGCTGGTCGTAAGTCTGAAAAGGCTTATCAGTTGGCTAAAGCATCTTCTGAGATCAAGCGTGATATTGAAACTATCCTTTTTGCTAACCAAGGCAAATCTGCTGGTTCAAGCTCTGCTGCTCGCACAATGGGTTCAATGCTCTCATGGTTGAAGTCAAACACAGCATACAATACTAGCGATGGTGGCGATCCTACTACTGCTGGTACATCTACTCGTACAGATGGTACTACCCGTACATTTACAGAAGATATGCTCAAAGAAGTAATCCGTGAGTCATTCATCAATGGTGGAAATCCTAAAGTTTGCTATGTATCAGCAATCGGCAAACAGAAGATTTCTACATTTACTGGTATCGCCCAACAGCGTTACCAAGCTCCTAGTGATGCTCCAACGACAATCATTGGCGCTGCTGATGTGTACTTGAGCGACTTTGGTTCAATTTCTATTGTTCCAGATCGTTTCATGCGTACTCGTGATGCAATCGTAGTTGATCCTGAATATGCAGCATTGGCATACTTGCGCCCATTCCAAACAATCGAATTAGCTAAAACTGGTGACTCTGAGCGTACCCAGTTGATCGCTGAATTGACTTTGGAAATGCGTAATGAAGCAGCACATGGTATCGTTGCTGACTTGGACTTCTCGAAGTAATAGTGTAGAATTAGGGGTGGGGAAACTCACCCCTTTTTTCTGAGGTCTTATGAAACAGCTTATTTCAGCCGATGCTTCAGCTCTAAAGAAAACAGAGGCAGCAGCAGATGGTGATGGCGGTCTAATAATTAGGACTAGCCAAGATGTAACAGATATTGTAGAACAGAACAAAGCGCAATATAATGCTGGATCAGTCCATGATAAATGGGGTGATTTGACAAAGGTTGCGAGCTTGCCGTTTACGATTATTGATACATTGAATCGAAAAGGCATTATGCGTGGCTTTGCAGTAATAAACGAGAAGGAATTTAGGGTTTTCCTAAATGACCCTGAGAATCGCTTTTTTCGGACAAGACCAGGCAGAGTTTAATGAGCAAAAAGAAAACTAAAGTAGCAATCTGTGTCCCATGTAGGGATGAGTTAATGTCAGGCTTTTGCTTTGACTTGGCTAAGTTAGTTCAGTATGAGGCATTAAGAGGAAAAGTAGAGATTGAGCTATTGCAAATGCAAGGCACTCTTATCTTTACCCAGCGTGAAAGACTTGGAGAGGAAGCTCTAGCTTGTGGAGCAGACTACCTAATGTGGGTAGACTCTGACATGAGATTCCCTAAAGATACGCTAGAAGAAATGCTCAAACACAATGTAGATATTGTTGGTGTCAATGCGACAACTCGTAGAGAGCCAATTAAACCTACAGCAGTAAACCTAGTATTAAAAAGTGAAACAGAACATAGCTGGATTCCGATTGATTCATTGAACTCAAACGGCATCGAGAAATGCACAGCAGTAGGATTTGGATTAACAGTAATCAAGGCTGATGTATTTAAGAAAGTATCTCGCCCTTGGTTTAATGTTATTTGGAGCGATCATGGTGCAATCATTGGTGAGGATATTCACTTCTGTATTAAGTGCCATGACACAGGATATGATGTATATGTAGATCACGATACATCTCGTCAAATAGGACACATAGGCACTCGGTCATTCGGGTGGAAAGATATACAAAATGGCTCTCTCATCGTACAGCGACCTAAAGACAACAGTAGCGAGTTATCTGGGAAGGTCTGATTTAACAAGTCAGATTCCAGATTTCATTCGTTTAGCAGAAGATAGACTACGCAGAGAATTGCGTGTTCGTCAGATGCTTAAAGTAGTAACAGCACCAACAACGGCTGGTGATCCAACAGTTTCGATCCCAGCAGACTTCTTACAGATTCGTGATATTCATGTTACTGGCAATCCAGTATTTACATTAGAGTACATGAGTCCTTCTAGTTTTTATCGTAACTCTCGCTCAGTAGAATCAGGTGTACCAGTTAATTACACTTTACTAGCAAGCGAGTTTATATTTGCTCCACAGCCTGATGCAGCATATTCGCTAAAGATGCTTTACTACGCTAAACCAGATTATCTTAGCGACTCAAACACAAGCAATGTATTTCTTGCTAATTTTGCCGATGCTTTGCTATATGGAGCATTAGGAGAGGCAGAGCCTTACTTAATGAATGATGCCCGTATTGGTGTATGGGCTAGTTTGTATGACCGATCTATTGCCAACATTAATGTATCCGATGAGGGTGCTGAGTATGCTGGTGTTCCATTACGAATGAATGTATCTTAGGAGATATAAATGTCTGAATTTTCAAACTACTTAGAGAACGCACTATTAAATGCAGTTCTACGAAATACTAGCTATACAAGCCCAACTACTTGCTATGTTGGTCTGTTTACATCTGACCCTACTGATGCTGGATCAGGAACAGAATGTTCTGGTGGTGCGTATGCTCGGATTGCTGTTTCGTTTAATGCTCCTAGTAATGGTGTATGTACTAATAGTGCAGATGTAACATTTAATCAAGCTACTGATAACTGGGGAACAATTAGCCACATCGGTCTACATGACAATGTAACTACTGGCAACTTGCTATTCCATACTATCCTCAATTCTTCTAAGGCTAATGGTACAGGCGATCAGTTTAAGATTACTGCTGGCGCACTTACTTGCACCCTTGACTAATGCCTTTAAGCCTAGAGCAGCTTGATGTCTATGGCTCTATTGAGAATGTCCCGTTTTCTCTTGACAATACCTTCTATGATGAAAAGGTATGTGGATCGTGGACATTAGAGCAATTAGACAACTTTGGTAGCTTAGACTCTCTAGCATTTTCGCTCGACTCGGATTTATGGGTTACAGGCGCTTGTGTTAATTTTTCATATCAAGAAGTAGCTGGCACAGCAGTAATAGATGCCAATGCACTAAGAATCGCTTTAGGCGATGCTGAAATAACAGGCAATGCTAATGTACAAGCAGATAGTCTAAAGACTGCGTTTGCACAGGCAAGTGTTACTGGTAACGCATCAGTAGAAACCCTAGGTTTTGCAGTAAGAAACACTAGCGCAGATATTAGCGGTTCAGCAGTAGTCGATGTAGATGCTATTCGTAACCTTATCGGAAACGCTGAGATTGCTGGTAGTGCCAATGTTGCTACAAATGCGTATGCTATCCGTAGCACAGAAGCAGCCATAAACGGCTCTGCAAGCGTTGAATCAGGATCAGTTAGAGTTAGGTATGCCGATGGTGAAATAAACGGCACAGCAAGCGTAGAAAGCGATTCTATTAGGGTTGCTCTTGCTAACGCTGATATAGTTGGCACGGGATCAATGGCTGGTCTTGGCGGTATGACTTACCAAGGTTATGCCGACATCAATGCTACTTCTGTAGTAACAGCACAAGGCAAGTTAATTGCTGGTGCTTATGTAGAGATTACAGGAAATGCAAGCGTTAATGCAAAAGGCTTTAAGTTTGGCGAAGAATGGACAGTTGATCCAGCAGAAGATGACACATGGACAGTAGAAACTGCTGGTAGCCCTAATTGGACAGTACAAAGTGCTGGCTCTGATACATGGACACCAGTAAACGCTGACTCAAATACTTGGACAGAACAGAACTCAGGAAATAACCAATGGCAACAACAAGGATAAACTTTACTGAATGGCTGCCAGATCAGCCAGGAGTAGCTGGAGTAATGACAGAAGCAAAGAATGTCTACCCAGTTGCTAATGGGTATAGCCCTTTGCCTATGGAATCTGATTTGTCTGTAGCTGCATCTGAAAACTTAAACAATATTTTTGCTGCTAAGAAAAACGCTGTATCGTCTTTATTTGCATCTGGCAGAACAAAGCTATTTAAGTTTGATTCTTCAGACACATCTTTAGATGATGTATCAAAGTCTGGTGGGTACTCCACAGCAGTTTATGATCGCACTTATTTTACTCAGTTTGGCGATGTTGTTATTGCAGCCAATGGCGCAGATAAGCTACAAGGCTGGACACTAGGATCGTCTACTGCTTTTGCTGATTTAGATGCTGCTGCTCCTACTGCAAGATATGTAACTGTAGTTCGTGATTTCGTAGTAGCTGCAAGCACACCAACTTATCCTAATCGGGTTTATTGGTCTGATTTGAACGATGAAACAGATTGGACTCCTGGCGCAGCTAGTCAGTCAGACACACAAGATATTGCCGATGGTGGCGATGTTATGGGGATTACTGGTGGTGAGTTTGGAGTAGTGCTTACGGCGCGTTAAGTAGAGCGTATGCGCTATGTTGGCTCGCCATTCTTCTTCCAGTTCGATACGATTGCTCGTGGAATTGGATGTATTACCCCTAACTCTGTAGCCCAATACGCATCCGTTACATTCTTCTTGTCTGACGATGGATTCTATAGCTGCGATGGTCAAACAGTTAAAGGTATTGGCACAGAGAAAGTAGACAAGTTCTTCTTTAGCGATGTCAATTTAAGCAAGTTAAGCGAAATGTCTGCTGCGGTAGACCCATTGAAAAAGCTAGTAATCTGGAATTACACAGACGGATTTGCTCAAAAGAAACAATTAATTTATAACTTAACTCTTGGCAAATGGTCTTATGCAACAACTACTGCTAACTTTATCAATAATGTATATACACCAAGTACAGCACTAGAATCATTGGACTTATACGGAACAATGGACTCTTTAGGGGTTAGCTTAGATTCTCGTCAATGGGCTGGCGGTGCGCTGTTATTGGCTGGTGTTACAGGATCTAAAGCAATCTCCTTTACAGGAGCTAGAAAAACAGGCTCGCTTATTACTGGTGATTTTGGATTGCCTAATAGCAGATCAGTAGTAACCCTAGCTAGACCTATTGTAGATTCAGGATCAGGAAGCGTAGCGATTGCATCTAGGGTTAATCTTGATGATGCTATTACTTACTCTACTCCTGTAGCTGCGGATGACGAGAATCGCATAGGATTGCGTTCTGCTGGTAGATACCATCGGATTCAGACAATCCCTAGCGGTTTATGGACATTCGCTTTAGCAACAGATGTAGATATTGCTCCACAAGGCACAAGATGATGTTTCGTACGCTCCCTCAGTTTGGAGCAGACCCTAGAAATGTAGCCGAGATTGTTCGGGGCTTAATGAACGGAAAGTCTAACAATACTGGCACTATTACATTAGCAACTGGAAACGCTACTTCTACAACTTTGTATGATGAGCGTATCAGTCCTGATACAAAGATTGTATTAATCCCATTCTCTGCTGCTGCACAAGCTGATTCTGCGCCTTATGGCTCATTTTCCAACAATACAAACCAGCTTTCTCCAAGTGTAGGAAGTACAGCAGTAGTGGAGTTTGATACTACAGAAGAATCTAATGGGGTTTATTTAGACAGTTCTAGTCGTATTTATGTTCGTAACTATGGAACTTATAATTTACAGTTTTCTTTGCAGCTAGTTAATAGCGCAAACAGCATTGAATACGCAGATGTATGGTTTAGAGTAAATGGGGTAGATGTACCTAGATCAGCTAGTAGATTTGGTTTGCCAGTAAGAAAAGGTGCTGGTCAGCCTAGCCATGTTATAGGATGCGTAAATATATTTTTAGAATTACAAGCTGGAGATTATGTAGAGATTGCTGGCACTACTTCTAGCACTAGCGTTTCTTTAGAGTATTATGCTGCTGATACTGGAATACCTAGACCAGCTATTCCAGCCGTTATATTCACAGTAAATTACATTGCTCCACAGGCTTATAGCAATATTTATGTTAGTGCACAGACACAAGGTTCGGCAACAATTAGCCATTATGCTAATAGCACAGCAGATAAAACTTATGGGTATATTTTAGTCGGATAAAGTTGTAAAATTGCAACATGGAAAAACTCTACATTGAGCCACATGATTTAAGAAACTGGTGGAAGTTTGTAAGACCAGGGCTTGAGGATATATTAAAGAAATCTCCTGAGTATTGGATTCCAGAAGATATATATGCAGACTGCTATAGCGGTAAAGCAATGTTGTGGGTATTTTCTGTAGATAAGTACCCAGTAGGATTTGCAGTATTAACTAATCGTGGAGAGTCGCTCCATTGTTGGTGCGGATGGGCAAATAGCGTTGGACATTTTAAAAGCGCAGTTGAGTGCGTTTCTGAAATAGCTAAAGAAAGCGGTAGCAAATTTGTTACCTTTGAATCGTGGCGGTCAGGATGGGAAAGACTAGCCCCTAAATTTGGATTTAAACCTAGGACATGGGTTAAGGAGATATTATGAGTGGTGGCGGAAGCGGTGGTGGTGGTACAACTACCTCAATTCAACAAATTGATCCAACAATGCGCCCTTTTATCCAGTATGGATTAGAGGAATCAACAAGGTTATATCAGAATCCTGATATTCCACAGTATTATCCTGGTCAAACATATATAAGCCCTTCTCAGCAAACTCAAGCTGCTTTGGCTGCTGCTCAACAAAGAGCTGTTACAGGAAATCCATTAGTTCCAGCAGCTCAACAAACTGCATTAAATACAGTACAGGGTAATTACTTAGGTGGAAACCCTTTCTTTGAAGGTGCGTTTAAGGCTGCCACTCAAGGCGCTCAGACTACATATCAAGACACAGTTAATACTGCATTATCCAATGCTAGTCGTGCTGGTCGTTATGGTTCTGGCGCTATGGGTACTGCATT
>ERZ1034365.1644-NODE-1644-length-11080-cov-2.611106_pt1 | contig 11080 bp, 11 predicted proteins | sample MGYA00520615_ERZ1034365 | MGnify/ENA primary metagenome ERZ1034365 (study PRJEB33736, sample SAMEA104284505) | Azolla filiculoides | biome: Urban; feature: Water surface; material: Ditch water | place: Netherlands | collected 2015-10-28 | depth 0-0.1 m ... | reverse complement strand
GTGAATCAACGCGAACGCCAGGACCTCCTGGCATGTGCCAAGATTGAATGCGGCCTGGGCTAGGCATAAATTTAACTGGATCTTCCGCGTTGATACGACATTCAATGGCGTGACCTTTGAATTCGATGTCTTTTTGACGGAATGGTAATTTTTCGCCAGCAGCAATATGAATTTGCTGTTGAACAATATCAATACCAGTAATTAGTTCTGTAACAGGGTGCTCAACCTGAACACGTGTATTCATCTCGATGAAGTAGAACTCATCGTTTTCGTACAAGAATTCAAATGTACCGGCACCGCGGTAACCAATCTTGCGACAGGCTTCAGCACAACGTTCACCAATCTTGGCAATAAGTCGGCGGTCAATGCCTGGAGCTGGCGCTTCTTCAATTACTTTTTGGTGGCGACGTTGCATTGAACAGTCACGCTCACCTAAATAAACAGCATTCTTATGAGTGTCGGCCAAGATTTGGATTTCTACGTGGCGAGGATTCTCTAAGAATTTCTCCATATAGACTTCTGGATTGCCGAATGCGCGACCAGCTTCTTCACGAGTCATGTTGACAGCGTTAATAAGGTGCGCTTCTGTGTGAACAACACGCATCCCGCGTCCACCACCACCACCGGCTGCTTTAATAATGACTGGGTAGCCAACCTTCTTAGCAGTAGCAATAATTTCTTTTGGATTGTCAGGTAGTGCGCCTTCTGAGCCTGGTACGCAAGGAACACCAGAACGAATCATGGCTTGTTTGGCGGACACTTTATCGCCCATCAAGCGGATAGACTCAGCTGTTGGACCAATAAAAACAAAACCAGATTTTTCAACACGTTCAGCAAAGTCAGCATTTTCAGACAAGAAACCGTAACCTGGGTGAATCGCCTGAGCATCAGTTACTTCAGCCGCAGAAATAATCGCTGGCATGTTCAAGTAGCTAAGTGCTGATGGTGCTGGACCAATACAAACAGCTTCGTCAGCTAATTTGACATATTTAGCGTCGCGATCAGCTTCAGAGAAAACCACCACAGTTTTAATACCCATCTCACGACAGGCTCTTTGAATACGTAGAGCAATTTCGCCACGGTTGGCGATGAGGATCTTTTCAAACATCAGATAACCTTTATAACTCTTGAATTAGCCAATAATGAAAAGAGCCTGACCAAATTCAACGCCTTGGCCATTCTCACAAAGAATTTCTTTCACAACACCAGATTTGTCTGATTCGATTTCGTTTAGTAACTTCATCGCTTCAATAATGCAAAGTGTTTGGCCTTCTTTTACTGAATCGCCAATTTTCACGAAAGAATCTGCACCAGGTGTTGGTGAGCGGTAGAAAGTACCAACCATTGGTGATTTCACTGCATGACCAGTTGGTTCAGCAGGAGCAGCGGCTGGTGTATCTACAGTAGCTGCTGGAGCAAGAGGTGCCGGAGCCGGAGCGGCGCCAGCAGGAGCTGGTGCGTAATATTGTTGAGCGGGAGCAGCGATGGGGGCAGGATTTTTTACGATACGTACTTTGTCTTCACCTTCGGTAACTTCTAATTCAGATACGCCAGATTCAGCTACTAAATCGATCAAAGTTTTAAGTTTTCGTAGATCCATGATGCCCTTTCCTATAGTTTTTTACTTAGGAGAGAGTATAGCGCTATCTAGCCACGAACTGAGCTCATCTTCGCTTATTTTTCCAAGTTTGACCCTATTTATTGCTCCTTTTGAGTCAATAACTACAGTAAAAGGTAGGCCAGAGCTAGGATTTCCCATGTTTTTAGCCCAATTACTACCCTCTAACCCGCCTAGTACTATTGGGTAGTTAACTGGTGTTTTTAAAAGAAATTGACGTATATTGCTTGGAGAATCGACACCAATACCTACAAATAGAACATTTTTAGACTTATATTTCTCTTGAATACGTACTAAATCAGGTATTTCTTCAACGCATGGGGGGCACCAAGGGGCCCAAAAGTTTAAAACCAAGGTTTTACCTCTCCAAGTATCACTTGGAAGCACTTCGCCATCAGGGGATCTTAATTGTTGGGTTAAGAAGCTTTCAACAGCAGAGTCTGCCGCTGGGATGGTTCTAAATTGGTAGCTGGCAAGACCCATTCCCAGGGCGCCAGCTATAAAGCCTGCAATTAGTGTGAAGATCCATTGGCGTTTATTCACTTTATTTCTTTCTGTTTTCAATCATTTGCCTTATTTTGCACCCATGTTTAGATAAAATCTTGTTATGCATCTTCATATCCTAGGTATTTGCGGTACTTTTATGGGCGGTATTGCCGCCATCGCACGTCAAGCCGGTCATAAAGTGACTGGATGTGACGCTAATGTTTATCCCCCAATGAGTACTCAGCTCGAAGCCCAAGGTATAGAGTTAATTGAAGGTTTTTCGCCTGAACAAATATCTCTAAAACCAGATTTATTCATTATTGGAAACGTGGTCTCACGCGGTAATCCTTTGATGGAGGCTATTTTGGAGCAGGGATTGCCTTATCAATCAGGTCCTCAGTGGCTCGGTGAACAAGTTTTACAAGGTAAACATGTCTTGGCTGTTGCAGGTACTCACGGTAAAACAACAACAACTGCGATGCTCACCTGGATTTTGCAGGCCAATGGTTTAGAGCCTGGTTACTTAATTGGTGGTGTGCCTAATAATTTTGATGTTTCAGCGCGTTTAGGATCTAAGACCTCAAATGCAGAGTCGCATTATTTTGTTATTGAAGCTGATGAATATGACACAGCATTTTTTGATAAGCGCAGTAAGTTCGTGCATTACCGCCCACGAACAGCCATCCTAAATAATTTAGAGTTTGATCATGCAGATATCTTTGCAGACATCACTGCGATCGAAACTCAGTTCCATCATTTGGTGAGAACAGTTCCAGGTAGCGGATGTTTAATAGTTAACGCAGCAGAAGAAAGTCTTCATCGAGTGATCAAACGCGGTTGTTGGTCGACTGTCGAACGTTTTGGTGCGACAGAGATGAAAGATGCTGAGAATCAATCCGATTGGTCTTTAATTGATACTCAAAATGATGGTTTTAAAGTTCTTTTCAAATCAAAAGAAGTTGCCGAAGTGGTTTGGGATCAGGATGCATCTGTAACTGGCCGTCATAATCAATTAAATGCCTTAGCTGCTATTGCTGCTGCTAAGCACATTGGCATTTCACCGGCCGACTCCGCTAAAGCTTTAGGCGCGTTTAAGAATGTGAAGCGTCGCATGGAGATTATTGGTCGCGTTAATGGCATCACTATTTATGATGATTTTGCGCACCATCCAACAGCGATTACAACAACAGTTGATGGTTTACGCCGTCGAGTTGGAAGAGACTCTGGCGCCAGAATTTTGGCTGTCTTGGAGCCAAGATCGAATACGATGAAATTGGGCGTTATGAAAAGCCAATTACCTGAAAGTCTTAAAGATGCAGATTTGATTTTTGGATACGGCGCATCATCTGGTAAGGATGCTCTAGGTTGGGATTTGAGAGAATCTTTATCACCATTGGGTAATAAAGCTCAAGCATTTTATGATCTAGAAAAGCTGATGGCTGCTGTTAAGAAAGAAGCTAAAACAGGGGACCACATTTTGGTGATGAGTAATGGTGGTTTTGGTGGGGTGCATCGAAAACTACTAGATCTACTCAAATAATTTAAATAGTCATAACAAAATATAACTGCCAAAGAAGCGAATAAATCATGACAAATAACTCAAACAACAAAGCTTTTCGTTTAAATCAAAAAGTCGCCATCATTACCGGAGCGGCAAACGGAATTGGATTTGCTACAGCTCAAAAATTTGTTGATGAGGGAGCCATTGCAATTATTTGTGACATGAATGCTGAGCAAGTCAATCAAGCGGTCGCCAAAATACAAATTAACAATGACATTGGCGGAGTTGAAGGCCATATTATGAATGTCACTGATCGCCCTAGTATTGATGCGGTGGTTAATGCTGTTATTACGAAACATGGCCGCATTGATGTGCTCATCAATAATGCCGGAATTACAAAAGATGCTCGTTTGGTAAATATGACAGAAGAGCAGTTTGATGCAGTCATTGATGTGAACTTAAAAGGTGTCTTTAATTGCACACAAGCGGTTGTGCCACATATGTTGAAGGCAGGCAAAGGTTCCATTGTGAGTGCGTCAAGTGTTGTTGGTCTTTATGGCAATTTTGGTCAAACAAACTACGCTGCAACAAAGTTTGGTGTGGTTGGCTTCACGATGACTTGGGCTAGAGAGTTAGGGCCTAAAGGTATTCGAGTGAATGCTGTTTGCCCAGGTTTTGTAGAAACAGGTATCTTGGCTTCAATGCCAGAAGATGTTTTGAAGGGTATGCAAGATCGTTCATGGTTGCGCCGATTAGGTAAGCCTGAAGAGCTTGCAAACGTTTATGCATTTCTAGCTAGTGATGAATCAAGCTACATCAACGGTATCGCTCTTGAAGCGAGCGGTGGAATCTCTCTTTAATGCATTTGCTTTTTGAAGAAGGTGGCGACATTAAGATCGCCACATTAATAACAGCATCTGGCGCTGAATCTGAGCCCTTGGCGGTTGAGAGCATTGGTGGCAAACGTGGCAAATTGAAATCTAAAGATGTTTGGTTGCGTTTTCAATGCCCCCCAGCTATTCCGGTTGCGGAGTTTTTACCCCAAGCAAAATTACTTGCAGATGAAATTGATTTAGATTTTGTTTGGGAGTGCGCCGGTAATGGCGAATTCCAATTCTTGGATTTGGCAAAAGAATATTTTGGTGAAACCTCAACATCGCTGCAGCAAACTGCTTTAGCAATCGCACTTCAAGGTGCCCCTGTTTACTTCCGCAGAAAAGGCCGCGGTCAGTTTTTGCGAGCACCGGAAGATCAATTGAAAGCAGCCCTATTGGCGGTTGAAAGAAAAAAATTAGAGTTAGCCAAGCAAGAAGCTTGGGAAGCTGAGTTACGAGAAGGGCGCTTACCTGAAGAAATACATCCTCAGGTTAATGCTCTGTTATTTGCTCCGGATAAAAACACAACGGCCTATAAGGCTGTTCATGCCGCATCTCAGGGTTTAAAGGGCGGCATTGCTGAACTATTTTTAAAGTGCGGCGTCTTGGGTTCTGCTTTGGTTTATCACGAAGGTAAATTCTTAAAAGAGCATTTTCCGAAGGGCACTGGATTTAATGTCACATTGCAGGCCAGTGAAGAAGCTGATTGGCAAACTGCTTTAAATCAATTGCCAATATCTAATGTCCGCGCTTTTTCGGTTGACGATGCAAGCACCACAGAAATTGATGATGCCTTTTCAGTAACAGCATTAGCAGATTTAAAAGATCACTATCGCATTGGTGTGCACATTGCTGCTCCTGCATTAGCGATTGCTAGAGGCGGAGCGCTAGATCAAATTGCTCGTCAGCGATTATCAACAGTGTATTTCCCCGGTGGGAAAATCACGATGTTGCCGGATCAGGTCATTGACGTATTTTCTTTGCATGCCGCAGAAGGTGTGAATGATGATTTACCTTTGCGACCAGCTGTCTCCTTATACGTCACGATTGATGCAGATGGTATACCTGTCTTAGAGGGCGATCACGCGCCAGTCACTAAGGTCGAACGCGTTCCTATGGCGCACAACTTGCGATTGGATAACTTAGAAGATTTGGTAACTGAAGAGTCTTTGTCGGATGTCTCAAATTCCGCAAAGTTGCCATACCAACATGAGCTAGCTGTTTTGTGGTGTTCTGCTAAGCAACTGCATGCCCGACGTCAAGAGCAACGAGTTGCTAATGGCTTGAGAGCTGAGGTCTTGGGTTTGCCAGATCCGCAAGCGCTGGCAAGAGACTTTAATTTCAAAGTCACTGATGGTGTTGTTGAAATAAAACCACGCCAGCGAGGATCCGTTTTAGATTCAATCGTTGCTGAGTGGATGATTTATTGCAATAGCACCTGGGGTAATCAATTAGCCAGCCACAGTGTTCCTGGTATTTATAGAACTCAAAAAGGTTGGGGTCCTCAGAGAACGAGGATGCAAACAGCACCAGGACCACACGAAGGGCTTGGCGTTGAAAATTACTCATGGTGCACATCACCTTTACGTCGCTATGTTGATTTGGTTAATCAATGGCAGTTGATTGCTATGGCTCAGCATGGAGTGACCGCTAAATTAGTGGCGCCATTTAAACCTAAAGATGCTGAGTTGATGGCAATTGCTGCAGACTTTGATGGCACTTACGCTGCTTATGGTGATCATCAAAATCAAATGGAGCGATATTGGTGTTTCCAATATTTAAAACAAGCAGGCCTACCTTGGAAGGGTGTTGTGAGACATCTCAAAGATGGCCAAGCTCGCGTTGAAGAAATTCCATTGCGTTTATCAATCCCTGAATTGGCAGAACAAGCTCGTGGAGCTAGAGCTGAGGTTGAAGTTCTTGAAATTGATTTCTTATCTTTAGAAGCTAGCGTGCGGTATTTGGGAGTGATTGAATCTGCAGCCACCGACATAACATTTGATTCTGTTGCTGATGACTCTTCTGGTGATAACGCAGAAGTCAATGTTCATTCTGAAGTGAATTCTGGTGCAACTGACTAAGTACGCAAGCCTCGATTGGAGAGACTGGCAAAGACCAATGGTTTATGCCATTGGCGCATCTGTTTTTTTCCACATTATCTTGCTTGCATTTAAATGGCATGAAGATAATGAGAAGGCACGTCGTCTAAAAACACCATTAAGTGTTGTCCTAGTGAATGCTCGTAGTACAACGGCACCAGTGAATCCTAAACGTTTAGCTCAAGCTGATTTAAATGGTGGAGGCGAGCTAAAAGAAGCGCAAGCAAGTGCCTTGCGTCGAGCAGATCCTCAATTAGCTGAAAAACTTGAAAAAATGCAGGCAGAGCAAAAGCGCCTTTTGTCTCAGATGAAAGAGGGTCATGCCAATAGCGCTAGCACTGTTAATGGAAAAAAGTCAGTGCAGCAAACTGAATCAAATCCATTGGAGGCTGAACTCGCTAAGCGCCTGCAAAAAGATGGACAAGTGCCACGTCGAGCCGTTGTGACTGCTACAAGTGCTAAATCTGTTGTATTTGCTCATTATTACGATGCTATGCGCAAACAAATTGAAGCTTTTGGCACGACACACTTTCCAAGAGTTCAAGGCAAGGCCTTATATGGCAGCTTGGTGGTGATGGTGAGCGTTGATCAGCAGGGTCGTTTATCGAAAGATGGTGTGACAGTAATGAAATCTTCTGGCAATCAAGAGTTAGATCGTCAAGCTGTTGCCATTATTCGTTCAGCAGCGCCTTTTGGTCGATTTACTGATCGTATGCGTCGCCAAATTGATATTTTAGATTGGGTATCTACTTTTGAATTTACCCGAGATGGTGCAGAATTGAAGTGATGCTGCAAATATAAATAATTAAGTAATACAACAAAGAAGCTCTCAAACAATGGATGACTTAAAGCCGCAATTGGATCCTAAGGATTACCCTGGTAAAGATGTGTACGGGGTGATTGGGAATCCTATTGCCCACAGTAAGTCACCAGTTATTCATCAATTTTTTGCTGAACAAACAAAACAGCCTATTCACTACGGCCGAATATACGCAGAGCTCAAGGAATTTAAGGTTAAGGCTCAAGAATTCTTTGCTCAAGGCGGTAAGGGGTTAAATATTACGGTGCCATTTAAATTAGAAGCATATGAAATGGCGCATAAGAAAACTGCACGCGCAGAAATTGCAAAAGCAGCGAATGTTCTTTGGATCAAAGACGGTGAGCTCTGGTGTGACAACACCGATGGTGTCGGTTTTGTTAGAGATCTTGAGCGTCTTTTAAAACAGCAAAACATCAAGCCACAAGAAGCTAGAGTATTAATTCTTGGTGCAGGTGGCGCGGCACAAGGTGTGATTGATCCTTTAATGAGCCTAGGCATTCATAGCATTTCTATAGCTAATCGCACTTTCTCTAAGGCTCAAGATTTAGCTAAGCAGTTTCCCGGTCTTCACGCTATTGCTTTGGATGAGTTAAGTGGTGCAGCTAACAAATCTGAAAATTCTAATAAACCAGAAAATGCTGAAAAATTTGATTTGATTCTGAATGCCACTGCGACTGGTTTGGGTGATAGCTCACCCATTGCCAAAGAACTTTTACAAAAGTTGTCGGACTCTAAAACTATTGCTTATGACATGGTCTATGGCAAAGATACTCAGTTTATGAAAGATGCATCTAGCTTGGATATTCTTGCTGTTGATGGTTTGGGCATGTTGGTTCAGCAAGCAGCGGATGCTTTTGTTACTTGGCGCAATCCTAATGTGGCTTTAGATATTGATGGAGCACTTCAAGCGACTCGCAGCAGTTATCTATCAGCTTAATTAACACCAGATGAAATATTTACGTTATTTCATTTCTGTAGTTTTGCTAAGCATCTTGGCTTTGCAGGCTTTTTTCTTTTTGCAAATTTTGGCGTGGCGTTGGGTCAATCCAACAGTCACATCATTTCAGTTGGCTGAGCGGCACCGTATTTGTGGTTGGAGTATTCCTTACATTCATGACTGTGGTTTGAAGCAAGAGTGGGTGGAGTTCAAGAAAATTTCTCCTTATCTCAAGCGTGCTATTACGATCAGTGAAGATAGTGATTTTTATCGTCACTCAGGTTTTGAGCCACAGGCTATGAAAGATGCCTGGAACCGCAATCAGAAAAATAGTAAACATTTGAGAGGTGGTTCAACCATCACGCAACAGCTTGCAAAGAACTTGTTCCTTTCGGGAGAAAAGAACTACGCTCGCAAGATTCAAGAATTGTTAATCACAGGCATGCTTGAGATCGCTTTGCCTAAAGAAAGAATTTTTGAGATTTATTTAAACAACGTAGAGTGGGGTGAAGGCGTTTTTGGGATTGGTGCAGCAGCACAACATTATTTTTCACTCAAGCCTCATCAGCTATCGATGGAAGATGCGGCTTCATTGGCATCTGCTCTTCCGGCACCTAAGTGCTATGACAAGGTTAAATATTGTTCAAGCGCCCGGGTTAATTTTCCTGCCCGAATTGATTTCATTTTGGAGAGAATGAACAAGTAATGTTAGTTATTTATAACATTACTAAGCAATTTACTTGAAAATTAGACAATAATGTTATATAAATAGAACATTATGAGTCAACCAGCCCTCAGTCAAGCAACATCAATCGGACAAGATTTGCGTCAAAGACGTAAAGCTATGGGGCTGACTCAAGATCAAGTTGCCCAGGCTTTTGGGGTTCGCCGTCAAACAATCGCTGATTTAGAAGCTGGGAAAAATGTCGGTAGCCATCTACTGCTGCAAGCTATGGATTATTTTCAGTCTGGCTTTGATTTACCAACTCAAAAAAACTATGAGATTGTTAAAACAAAATCAATCAAGTCGGTAAAAGAAGCTGCTGTAAAGTTTGAGGTTTCTGAGAAATTTGACTTTCCTTATGATTGGTCTAGCCCAGGACATTTATCTGACGATGTATTCATCATGAAAGTGTTAAAAGGATTACGGTTTGCAGATATTGTTCGCTTATGCAAACGTTTTGGAGTGGAGAGAATTGATGATGAAATTAAATCTTCTTTCTATGATGAAATTCGTGAAGATTTAATTGAAATCATGGATGTCATTCATGAAGCCATTAATAAAAAGGCAGCTTGAAATGACTGACTTGATCAAAATGAAACTAGAAGTTCTTCCGCCGACAACTCTAAAGCTATTTGAAAAATTCAAAGAGCATGAGAGCTTAATTCGCCAACTGAGACTTAATGAAACTCTTTGTTTAGTTGGTGGCACTGCCTTAGCACTTCAAATTGGTCATAGAAGAAGTAATGATTTGGATTTTGCTTGCTTTGACAATACATTACCAGGTTATGCAATTGATCAATTTTTGGCCGCTATCCAACCGAACCACTATATAAAACAAATTAACTCTATTGCTCAGACATCCCAATTCAAAATCCAAACGGGATTGAATTTGAATGACTATGTTCGAGATTTCACGATTGATGATGTAAAAGTCACTTTTTTTATTCTTGGTATGACGCAGGAGCAAAAAGAGTTTTATAGGAAAACCGCCAAACACAATGACTTGTGGGTACTTCCAATGATGGGTGTGGAGGGAATACAGATGGCAAAAACTCTTGTATTGAAAAATCGTGTTCGTTCAAGAGATATGTATGACTTGATGGTTTTAATGCGCGATCATAATTACAGTTTTGTTGACTTCATTAATAATTTCAGCCAATTTTTAGCTACTGATGATCTTGAATATTTTAAGGCTATATTGACTGGGAAAATTCCTTTGGATCGAGATGATGAAGGTTTGTTGCCAGTTAATGTAGAAGTGTCAGTTGACGAGATTTATAAATTCTTTAAAGTTAAATTTAGAGAATACGAGCTGTGGATTGCTAATCAACTATTGAAGTAAGGCGATTAATTGATTGAGTGCAAATGTAGAGGCTTGAGTTCTTATATCTGAACGCTCACCTGAGAATAATTTCGTTTCAGAAAAAACTTGATCATTGTCTAAAACCCAAGCAAAGCAAACTGTTCCGACGGGTTTCTCTTTGCTGCCACCAGTTGGACCTGCAATGCCAGTAATGGATAGAGCCATGTTGGAATTGCTTGATTGTTTCGCACCGATTGCCATGGCTTTAGCAACTTGCTCGCTAACTGCGCCATGATCTTGAATAAGATGTGCTTCAACACCAATATCCTCTGATTTGGCATCATTGCTATAAGTGACATAACCTCTTTCGAACCAATTGCTTGATCCTGCAAGTTGCGTGAGGCTGGCAGATACTAGGCCTCCAGTGCATGATTCAGCTGTGCTGAGTCGCCATTGATTCTTTAAAAGAATGGTGGCTAAGGTTTCAACTGCTGAAGTTGGAGTTAAGGTGTTATTGCCTAGTGAGTTCACGATGGAGATTTCATCAAAACAAGCGAGTGCCAATGGCAATCACTAAAAGTGTTGCTAGAGCGGCGGCAATGTCATCAATCATCACGCCAAATCCACGCACGATCCATGAAGGCATTCTTCTTGGTTGATCAAGGCGCTCCACCTTAGGTTGCCAAGTTTTGAAATAGCGATCAATTGTTTTGATGG
>ERZ1034365.1642-NODE-1642-length-11082-cov-3.310768_pt1 | contig 11082 bp, 14 predicted proteins | sample MGYA00520615_ERZ1034365 | MGnify/ENA primary metagenome ERZ1034365 (study PRJEB33736, sample SAMEA104284505) | Azolla filiculoides | biome: Urban; feature: Water surface; material: Ditch water | place: Netherlands | collected 2015-10-28 | depth 0-0.1 m ... | reverse complement strand
GCGCAATGGCCCCAGTCGCTGGTAAGACTTACAAAGTAACCTACACCATCGACACCTATACCTCTGGATCAGTGAAGATTATCTCCGGTGGGGCTGGCGGTATTGTTCGATCTGCTGCTGGAACTTACACTGAATATCTTGTTGCAACCAGTACAGGCGCACCTGACTTCTTCCAATCGCAAGCTGGTGGGTTCTCCGGGTCAATCAATTTCATCTCCGTCCAAGAGATGATCCCTGCGACTGGGTATGGGCCTGATCTCATAACGACGACTGTCGGAATTGCGGCAACGTTATCCGGTGTGGACTTGACTGAAAACACGGCTAACGCGAATCATGGTATTGCGTTCGTCAATGTGACCTCGGCCAAACGTAGTGAATTCAGTTTCCGGATCAAGGCTGGTACGAAATCGTGGGCGTGGGCTTATTTTGAAGGATATACAGGTGGATCAGCGTGGTTCAACTTGTCCGCTGGAACGGTTGGAACCAGCGAATCCGGCGTGGCCGGTACTATCAAGTCAGCCGGTGATGGTTATTACGACTGCACATTGATTAAGGTGAATGCGGCTGCTGCCGGTAGCTGCAATATATTCGCAGTGTCTGGAGACAATAATACCGCTGCATACCTTGGCACTGGTTCTGTTGCCTTACAGATTGCAAGTTACTCCGTCAAAGAAATCCAAGCCCAAGACGCAAGCCTATGGATAGGCGGTCAGGGTGTGCCGATTCTTGGGCCTGAACAAGTCACGAATGGCGTATGGAATAAGCCAGCAAACACGTGGTTTTCATCTGGTTATCTTGCGGCGACTGGGAGTGTTGGAAAGAAGTATCAGGTTTCGTTTAAAGTTGATTCAGTGTCTGCAGGCAACACTATCGACTTATACCGGATCAATGCAACCAACTCCGGAAATGAGATTGTCGCTTCTTGGACTGTATCTGCTGGCAACACTTACACCGGAACTGGAACGGTTGTTTTCGACAGCGTAACCCAAGACCTCTGGCTTGATAACTTCGCCTTTGGTGGCGTTGTGTCTAATATTTCGTTCAAAGAAATCACCGGTTACAGCAACACCTATTCCGGCATCACAGCAGGCAACTACTTCGACTCCACTGGCACAACCTACGCGACGATTGATAACCCGGCAGGGCTGGTGCTGGATGCTGCGGGGAGTGTGGGGAGTGAGCTATCACCGGGAACATGGGGGACCCAAACTGGCTATGTAGTGGCTGGTGACACCATTACCGTTAATTCAAGCGCTGTACAGTATTCGATACTCGTTTCCAACAACGCAGTAACGACCAGTGTTGTTGGAAAAACCTACCGCATCCGATTCAATATTGTTTCAGGGAACCCATCCAATATAAGCGTTAAGTTCGGTGTTGGAGTAACTGGGTACACGCTCGGAATTAACGAATTCAATGTCGTGGCTACGCAAGCTGGCGATGTTCCATACCTCCAGTGCTTTGGTGCAACAGGGGCGAACAACGTAGTAATCAATGGTATTTCGATAAAAGAAATCACCGGCATCCACGCATCCCAAGCCACCGCAGGTTCAAAGCCAACTGAGCGCAGGGGGATTGTGAATCTGCTGACGTGGAGTAATGATCTGACGAATGGGCAGTATCAACTACAGGGTAGCGCAACAAAATCTGGACAAACTCTTAATATCCCATCAAACGGTGATAGCGCGTACCACATCACAGTTGCACCGGCTGGGACTAATACTTTTGCGATAGTTGTGTCAGGCTCTGGGACAATTAAGTTCTGGATGTGGGGGGCATCTGACGGAGAAAAGGTTTCAACCATAATCACGCTCACAGCAACGCCAACTCTGTATGCGATTAGCGCAACTGGTACGGGCGCACTGTATGGGTTCTTCGGTAACGCAGGAACGTCGGCAACGTCAGTAAATGTTGGTGGCTATGGACTCTTCGCAGGCACCCTAACCGCAGCCGACATCCTCAAGCACGGCGGCATCCCGCTGACAACTACTGCGCCAGCATCTAGTCTGTCAGGGCCGAACTATCTGCAATTCGATGGTGGGGATTACCTGTCATTGAGCAGTGTGCCGTTTCAGATTGCGGATGATTTTGCGATTGTTGTGGCTCCGGACTATACGGCATCGTCTAGCTTTGGCGGCGCTGTTAGCGTTGGTGCAACATCGGCAGGTTGCGTTTCTGTTGGTTGCACTAACGCTGGTAACGCTTTCACCTTCTTATACGCAGGTGGAACTATTGCGGGTCACACGACTGCCTTGGCATACAAGAGTGGGCCAATTGTGCAGACGCTGAGAAAAGTCGGTACTGGCTTAGTGCAGCGTGTCAATCACACGCAAACAAACGCGGGTGATACGTTGTCCGTTGGCTCTGGAACGTTGGTGGGCGGGTCAATTGGAAAATACTACTATGGCTCAGATGCCTATTTGACTGGCAGCATCCATGCCAGTGTGATTATCAAAGGCACCGTAACCGACGCCGAACTGCTAACAATTGAAAAAGGCATCGCCGCCATTGCAGGTATCACGCTATGACGCACATCTGCATAGCCGGTGGCTTGATCTGCATGGTCATCGGTGTAGCTGCTGCCCTCGCTCTTGTGAGGATGACTAGGTGTGACGATTGCTGTCAACAGATGAATCCTCCGGAAGGTTAAACCAGTTAAAAGGCTATAAATTATATAACCTTTTATAAATGGTATTGACATTTTTTGTTAACGGTGCTATAATACTCACATAAACTGAAAATAGTGCAAAGAAATCCCGTATCAATGCACTTGGTACGGGATTTTAATTATATGGAAAATGATACTTTAAAACGAGACCTTGTAAAATACGTACGTGACCGCGCAAAGAGAGCTTACAAAAAGCAACCAAATTGTGCAATCTGCGGCTCAGCCGGCGACGGCAAGCCCTTGGATTTGCACCATTACTCTAGCATGACACTAATGTTAGAGAAGTGGCTTAGGGAACATAAACTAAACCCTAAAACTGCTAATGAGATAATGGTTATACGAGACGAGTTTATTGACGAACATCACGTTCAGATATATGACGAAGTAGTAACTTTATGTTTTAAGTGTCACGATCTAAAGCTCCATAAAATCTATGGATCTAAACCTCCTCTAGCTACTGCTAAAAAACAAATGGCTTGGGTAGAGAAACAAAAAGAGAAATATGGGACTAAAAAATTGGATAATGGAGAAACTGAATCCAGCTCAGCCAGCAATTGAGCGTGGAGAAGGTAGCTCTAAAGCACCAGTTCCCGGATATGTAACAATTCAGCGAGCTTTTGATGAAGTAGAAGTACTACGACGTGGTATTGATATGATAGTTAATGGAGCCGCTAGTTTTGATATTAACGTTACAGAGAAAATAAATGGAATCACTCCAGTAGTACCTGGAATCAGAAAAACTAAAGTTCATACACTTTTAAACTTTCAACCTAATCCTTATCAGGATATGAATAAGTTTAGACGCCAACTTTACACTGATCTAGTACTGGAAGGTAATGCCTTTATATACTTTGATGGGGGGTTCTTATATGTACTACCCGCCGTTAATATGGAAATATTCCCGGATAAGAAAACATTTGTAAAAGGATATAGATACTCTGGCGAAGTTACCTTTACCTCAGAAGAGATAATTCATATAAGTGATAACTCCGCAGAATCTATATACCGCGGTACTACTGTACTAAAGTCAATATCAGCCACTCTAGAAACTAGAAAGAAGATGTTGAAGTTCCAGGATAATTTCTTCGCCAATGGCGCAGTACCCGGTCTAGTACTTAAATCGCCTAACGTACTAGGTGATAAAATAAAACAAAGATTAATTGAATCATGGCTACGTGAATATAACCCCCAGCGTGGAGGAAAGCGTCCGATGGTTCTAGATGGTGGACTAGATATTTCGTCTATATCAGACGTTAACTTCAAAGAACTAGACTTCGAGTCCTCTATTGATAATAAAGACGATGACGTATTAATGGCTTTAGGTGTTCCATCTATTCTATTAAAAGGTGGTAATAATGCAAATATTACCCCAAATTTACGCTTATTGTATCTTGAGACGATCTTACCTAAAGTAAGACAAGTAACTTCAGCTTTTGAAAGATTCTTCGGATATAATCTAGAAGAAGAAACTGCAAAGGTATCTGCACTGCAACCAGATATGAAGGAATCTGCTGGATATTTCACAACTTTAGTCAATGGGGGCGTAATTTCTCCTAATGAAGCTAGAAAAGAGTTGAGATATGAACCGATCGCTGGGCACGACGATCTTCGAATACCAGCTAATATAGCAGGTAGTGCTGCAGACCCTTCACAGGGTGGCAAGCCTGCCGGAGAAAACAAACCGAATGGCAAAAATCAATAAAAAGATTACACTATTCTCCGACTTTACTATTAAAGAACAGATGCCGATGGATAGCTCTAGCGAGTTTGAAAGTGGTACTGAGGAACTTCCTCTAGTTATTACTGGTTATGCAAATACAACTGGTAAAGATAGAAGTAATGATGTTATTCCAGATAGTGCTTGGAAGGGCGAAGCCCTAACAAACTATAAAAAGAATCCTATCATCCTAGCGTTTCACGATCACACTAAACCAATTGGTACTTGTGATGAGGCAACTATTGACTCAAAAGGTCTTAAAGTAGTAGCTACAATTAGTAAAGCCGCTGGAGAAGTATATGACTTAATTAAAGAAGGTATACTAAAAGCCTTTTCTGTTGGATTTATTGTTAAAGACGCAGATTGGGACCCTAAATCGGACGTATTTGTAATCAAAGATCTTGAGCTACTTGAAATTAGCGTGGTATCAGTGCCTTGCAACCAAGACTCAACCTTCTCTTTGGCTAAAGCTTTCAGCGATGAAGAACTAGCCGAGTTTAAAAAATCATTTATCAAGACGGAAGACGAATCAACTAATCAGTTAGATGACTCTACCAATGTTGATGAGAAACCTGAAATTAATATGGATGAAAAACTATTAGAACAACTAGTTAAATCGGCTGCTGAAGCTGCTGCTAAAGCTGCTACTGAGCAAGTAACTGCTGCAACTCTTAAGAGTGTAGAAGCTGGTCAAACCGGCGCAGAACGCCTAATGGCTGACGTTGAAAAGCGTATGGCTGAGCAAGAAGAAAAAGGCCTGAAGGCTGTTGAAGATCTTCGTGCAGAACTAAAAGAGAAGGCTGCTGAACTAGAAGCTCTTCAAAAGAGCAAGATGCAATTTGACGAAAAGAGTCAAGCTGATAAGGTTACTATTTCTGAAAAGGAACAAGCCTTTATTCTTTCTAAGATTACTGGTAAGGCTATTACCGAAACCAAGCTGTTTAATAACATCGTTCAAAAGTACGGTGCACACGTTGCTTCTGCTGATTGGGAAAACATTGTTTCCACCAACATGCAAGAAGATATTCGCCGTAAGCTAGTCATTGCTCCACAATTTACTACGCTGACAATGAATGCACCTGTTATTAAGATGCCTCTAAATCCTGAAGCCGGTTACGCAACCTGGGTAACGTCTGGTTCCTTCATGAGCACAGCTTCTTCTGGTACCGCTGCAACCCATGCGCTACAAGAACTAACCATCTCGGCTTACAAGCTAGCAACCAAGGAATTCCTAGGCGTTGAAGAAGAAGATGACTCCATCATTCCTCTGCTACCTATCATCCGTAATGCTATGGTACGTCGTATGGCTAAGGCAGAAGACAAGGCTCTTCTTCTAGGCGCTGGTTCTGGTGTTGACCCACTTAAGGGTATTACCAAGTACGCTACCGCTATTGATACAACCACTACTACTACTGCTAAGATCACCGCAGCTACTCTAATGGGTATTCGTCGTAATCTAGGTGTTTGGGGTCTTACTCCTTCCGATCTAGTTTATCTAGTATCTCAAGATGCTTACTACGATCTATTAGAAGATACCAACTTCCTAACCATGGATAAGGCTGGCGCAAACGCTACTCTATTCAACGGTCAAATCGGTTACGTTGGTGGAACTCCAGTTATCGTTTCTGGTGAGTTCGAAGCCAAGGCAGCAGGTAAGTATAACGCTATCTGTTTAAATGCTTCTAACTTCATGTTAGGTCGTTACAAGAACCTAATGTTAGAATCTGATTACTTCGTTGAATCACAACAAAAGATTTTAGTTGCTACCGAGCGTCTTGGTTTCCTTCAAGTTACCACCGCTAACGGTCAAGGTGTTGCTTGCAACAAGTGGCTATAATACAGTAGTTTATCTACGTAAAAGGGAGGCTACGGCCTCCTTTTTTATTATGAGGAAAAAACTTATATGGCAATATTAGTAAAATTTAATGAGTTTAACTCACAACTACTGAAAGGCTCCCACCAGTTTAACTCTGGAGGACACACCTTTAAAATAGCTCTATTCAAAGATACCGAAACTGTAGGGACCGTAACGTCAGCCTATACTCCTAGCTTAGCAGATACCACTTATACTGGAATAGCTGTGTATAGTAGAGAAGTATCCTCTGGAACAGGGTATACTACAGGTGGAACAACTATCAGCGGTCAAGCAGTAACGAACTCCGGTACTATAGGGGTAGCCTCCTTTAATGATGTTACATTTACAGCCTCAGGAGGAGACTTAGGTCCCTTTAGGTATATTGTAATATATAATGCTACTAACGGCCTACTAATTGGTTATTATGACTATGGTATGGCTACAACACTATCCACAGGAGAAGACTTCGTAGTAGACTTTGATGGAATAAATGGTGTACTCAGACTAGGATAATATGTACCTAGACGCCTATCCAGAATACTTAACAGTGGAAGGGTACGCCTCTTTAATTAGACCCTTTATGCGTTTAGTTTGTGCTAGTAGTACTATTACCCCCACTCACTATAGTAGCGTATTAAAAGTACGTATAGTGATGAAAACAGGTATTAGTGAAACTAGACAGGAAGTACCTGAAACTAAGTTAAGACATAAGCGTATATTTAAGTGTATTACGTCCCCTAGCTTCTTAAAGAGTACGGATATGTACACAAGAATAATAAGTTAATATGCCTACTAGTGAGCAAGAGGGTGTTGGTTACACCGGCACCGAAAGACGTCAAAGTCTAACAGATAAGGATCTTCTCCTTAGAATGGTTGATAAGCTTGAACAACTATCAGCAAAAATAGACGCTACGCATATGTCTTTAATAGAATCGCGAAGTGAACTACATAAACTAAAAGAAGAGTTTGATTCTCATAGAGAGGAAGAAAGTCAGCATATACATGCAATTATGAATGCCTTCCCAGAAAGAGATTTCAAAGATCATTTCGGCTATCACGAGCAAAAAAGAAAATCCGCTAAATCCTGGAGTGAGATAACTTTAGATATTAAGAAGAAAATCTTCGGCGGTATTGTATGGGCTATAATACTAGGAACAGGTATCGCCGTATGGGAATACTTAAAAGTAGTGCTACGAACATGAAAATATCCGAGTATGTAAAACCTAGTTTACTATCTATTAGTATAGCTATTATACTACTAGCAATTGTACTAGTATTTAGAGCTAATTTGCTAACTACAGAACTACCTCTATCAGTGAATAGTGCAAAAGCTATTGCCTGGTACGGGCAAGAAGTAGTAGTACTTGAGTATAAGCGTACTTTTACGGTTACTGATAACTTTATAGGTACTGTAATAAGATCAGTAAAGTGCAATAACGGCAGAAGCTACGACCTACCAGATACTACTAGAAAATTCAAAGAAGGTACTTTTAGCACTAGACGTACTGTAATGCTACCTTATACTATAGCTGTTGGCACTAAATGCTTAATGGTTACTAGTGTAGCCTGGCAACCTACTCTATCCTTTATGAGATTTATTCAGGATATAGAGGAGGTTCCCTTTGAAGTAGTAATTTACGGTAGTAGTGTAGATGACTGGACCCCTACTAATGAGGAGGGTTCGTGAAGTACCCAATTAGAGTACTAATTAGCTTAGATCAGTTTATAAACACCCTCTTTGGAGGAGAACCAGATGAAACTATTAGTGCAAAGCTATGGCGCAATAGAAATAAACCGATCTGTAGTATACTAAGAAAACTTGTCGATAAGGTATTTTGGTTAGACCCTAACCACTGTGAGACAAGCTATCTTTCTGAATTAAAAGGCAATCATTTGCCAAGAGAATACAAAAATAATGCTTGATAAAACATTAATTGATTCTTCCCAAACATGCGGCCATATCCTAGCTAATAGTGCTTCTGATGTATGTAAAGCCGTTGGTGTTTATAGTGTATCATGCTATGACTCCGAGGGCAACCTAAAGTGGGAAGACCAAGCAAAGAATCTAATTGTAGATACCGGTAAAAATGACTTACTAGATAAGTACTTTGCAGGTACTACGTATACGGCAGCTATGTATATGGGACTGGTATCTGGAACCTCTTATACCTCCGCCCCAGCCGCAGGAAATACTATTTCTAGCCATGCTGGTTGGTTTGAGTGCGGTGCTACAACTTATGGCCCTGACTACTCTTCTGGTACTCGAGTTGCTGTAGGCTGGAATGCTGCTTCTGGTGGCGTTAAAGGTTCTACAGCTACACAGTTTACTATTGGCTCCACAGCTAACGGTACAACCGTTAAAGGTCTATTAATCGCTACGAATAACACTAAACAAGGCTCTACAGGCATTTTAGTATCTGCAGGGTTATTCTCAGGTGGAGATAAGACTGTAGCTACCAACGATATTCTAAACGTAACCTATACCGTTACTATTTAATAAGGACTAATATGGCAATTTTAAAATCAGGAACACCAGTTGGGCTAGTACAACCTACCCTAGAAGGCACTATCCTAGAAGCTAAAATCTTCAATGAAGAAGTGCAGTATTTAGTAGCTTATACTAACGATGAAGGCGTTCCACAAGAACGTTGGTTTACTGAAGCTCAACTAGGACTATAATGGCAAGATTATACACAGATAATGCAGCTACTGTTTTATCTAGTGCTATAACCTCAACTGGGCAAACTTCAATAGATGTAACGGATGGAAGTCACTTTCCTACCGTTACATCCCCAGACTACTTTATGCTAACTATAACTCAACCGGACACTGAGTCAAGCTGGGAAATAGTAAAAGTAACTAATAGGGTCGGAAACACCCTAACAGTACAACGAGCGCAGGAGTCAACTACTGCTAGTACTTGGGCTTCTGGATCTAAGGTAGAATTAAGACTTACAGCCTTAGCTATACAGAGCGCCTTTAATGGAGTACAAACTGGAGAAACCACCTTGGACTTCGGCGCAGCACCCGGTACTAATATCGTTAGTACAGTAGTCTCTGGTCTAACGGAGATTAAATCAGATAGTAGAGTATTTGCTACGATTAGTTTAAAAAGTAGTGCGAACCATAATGCATACGAACATGGTATTGTAGATATGACTATTCGAGCAGGAAATATTATACCCGGCACCAGTATGGAAATAGTAGGAGTAAGCACTCAGAGACTTTCTGGTAGTTGGAATGTTCAGTACAGCTGGACGCTCTAAGGAGATTATATGGCAGGATTAAGAATAGAGGGTAATACCTCTGGAAATGTTGTAGAGGTAAATGCCTCTAACCAACTAAAAGTAATACCAGAAACAAACGTAGAAGCCAACCCAGGAAATGTGGGAGCTTTTAGACTATTTTCGGAAAATGATGCGGGTGCTCGTACTGGTACTGCACAGTTAGTATCACCCGAAACCTCCGAGGATTTTAGACTTCGTGTAGGTACAGATACATTATTATTCTCAGACGAATTTAATAGTACAGTACAGAATAGTAATATATGGAAGTTTATTACTAGTGCTACCTCCTTGGCCGTAACCCAAGGTGCAGGTATGGCTACCTTATTAAGTATAATGGTGCAGAAGCAATTACAGGACAGTTAGCAGCTGCTAACGAAGTACCTGTAAATGCTACTTCCAAGTATACTATTACTGTAAGCTATGCTAGAGTAGAGTATTGGTTAGACGATGTTCTGATGGGTACCATAGATACTCCAGCTGGCCAGAGTATGCCTTATATGACAGCTAGTTTGCCCGTATTCCTACAACAGTTTAATACGAGTACTGTTGTAGGGGGCCCACATATGATGGCCAAGATAGGCACCGTAGCTGTTAGTCTAGGGGACGTAGCAACTAACATGCCTTGGCGTGAACAAATGTCTGGAATGGGATTAAACGGAGCCTTAGCTCAGAATGGTATAGTTATGGGTACTACCACTTCTACTGCTATATATCCAAATAGTACTAACCCAACTACAGCTTTACCTGTAAATACTGCCCTAACCGCTAACTTACCTGCAGGTCTAGGTGGACAAGGCTTAGCTACTGTATGGAACTTAGCAGCAACCGATATGGTTATGATGCAGTACCTAAACCCAGTAGGTTCCGTTAACCAGTCCCCTTCCACTTTAAAGATAAAAGGCATAAAGATAAGTGCAGCTGTCGCTACTGCGGCCTGGACGGCTCCAGCCGCGGGCTCCCACTTACTACAATGGGGGCTAGCTTGGGGGCATACCGCTGCAACAGTTGCTACTGTAGGTGATACCGCCTCTTATACAATAGGCACAACTACTGTAAAAGGTAATAGACGAAAAGTACTTGGCCTAATGGGAGTATCTACAGGTGCAGCAGCTATCGGGACTCTAGGTAGCCCAGAAGTAGTAGTGAACTGGGATGTACCTATAACTGTAAACCCTGGTGAATATGTAACCGTTCTTTGTAAAATAATTAACGGTGCTGCTACAGCTACTGGGGGTCTATACTTTACCGTAGACTTCGACGCGTTCTTCGAATAATATGCCTATTACTACAACTATTAACGTAACACAAACACTTCATGAAGTGCTAATAAAGAATGGGGGTGCAGTATCCGTAACTGTAAAGATCACAGCACCCTCTTTCCCAGATAGGTTTGTGTCTTATGAGATAACTCAAGAAGAAGCAGTACCTTTCTGGGGGTTAACAGCCTCACAAGAAGTATCGAGGTGGGAAGATTTATGTGGCTTACTCTACTCTATCTTAATTGAAAGAGGAGACTTAGCAGGAACTCTTAGTTAACTAATATGTTATTAAATGC